>Ga0316221_1002070_pt1 | contig 18759 bp, 28 predicted proteins | sample TBH18007metaG_FD_206003 | JGI IMG/M metagenome (GOLD analysis project Ga0316221, IMG submission 206003) | Freshwater microbial communities from Trout Bog Lake, Wisconsin, USA - TBH18007 | ecosystem: Environmental > Aquatic > Freshwater > Lake > Hypolimnion/Profundal zone | place: USA: Wisconsin... | reverse complement strand
TTCCAGCGCTCCCACATTAAAGCCTTCTGAGTAGCCGTGTAATAGATTCGAGGCCGTTGTTTCATGAGCAACACTCCTTGCGCTTACGCAGTTAGTAGTGTGTTGCATCGACGGGTTGAAATCAAGACCCAAAGGAGACGCTCAAGATATTAATCCTTGTAAAACTAGAGGTAGAATTAGTGCAATAATCATGTTTTTAAGGCTCCATGACTGAATTGCATAAAACCTTTGTTCACGTTGGTGAATTTTGCTCCAGAACTGAATTCCTAAAACCAATCAAATCAATCTCTAACGAAGCGATAGAGGTTAAATCGTCCTTGATGCATGCAATTGACTTACTAAAAAAATCATTGCCAAAAAATACTCTCTCCAACCTAGACTTCTACCACTCCAAAGGTGCAATTTTTTATCCTAAAGTCCCATGGATATCCATTGTTGCATCCGGGAATCTGCCAAAAAGAAACTTATCGACAACAATTTGCTTTGCAAGGAACGGCGAAGGAATAGTTTGCGGCGTTTTATTGCCCTCTATGAGAGTTTTAGACCATGAAACGATTAATAGAACCAATAATTCCAAGTTCATCGATGTAAACGGAACAAATACGCCAACAAAATACAATAACAATTTTGTAAATCCAGTTGACATCTATTTTTCAGAGTTTTCAGATCAAAAGCTTTTGCTCCACATCACAAGATCCATCGACTTAATGAACTCCCTTGAAACAGGTAAGCGAGCCTAAATCAATCCAGAGCCCTTAAGATTGATTGCATTAAGTGCCACATCAAAACTGGCGGCACAGCATTCCCAAGGGCCTTATAGTTTGTGGTCTTGGACTCTAGAAGGGCATATTTTTCAGGGAAAGACTGTATTCTGGCGACCTCCCTGGGGGTAAACATTCTGTACTTTCCGTTTATTTTTAAAACTGGATCAGTACTGTTTAAACTCACCTTGGCCAGATGAGCAGCCACTGTATTACATGGCTCATTAATATTCTGCGCTCTACCCTTATTCATGGATAAATAATTTTTAGTATTTAGAAGCCCCTGAACCGCCTCTTTTGAAAAGTAATACTTAGACTCAATGGCATCCTCAGGCTCTAACACTGCCGATAAAGGTGTAGGTGTATTTATCGTAGTGGGAGTTGGAAAGGAAAAATTTTTTAGATGCGCTTTATTTCTAAATCCCACAATAAATACACGCTCTCTTTTTTGCGGAACCCCATAGTGGGATGCATTCAGGAGTTTAAAGTCAACGTGATACCCAGCCCTCCCAAACTCTTCAATAATTAATGGAAATGCTTGACCTCTATTTGCGGAAAGAATTCCCTTAACATTTTCAGCAATAAATACCTTGGGTTTTCTTTTTTTTAAAATTTTACAAAGCTCAAAAAAAAGCATTCCTTTCTCATCCTTATAGCCAAGTCTTTTTGGATTTTGAGCAACAACCGAAAATGACTGGCACGGGAACCCCCCTGTCAGGATGTCATGCGAAGGAATTGAGCTAATTGAAAGCCCTTTTATATCGCCAACAACAATCTGATGCGAAAAATTTTTCTTATGTAGCTCCGATATTTTTCCATCGAAATCATTTGAGTAAACAAGCTCTACTGGGTTTTTTTTATATCTTTTACCAAGATATTCAAAGCCGCCAACCGATCCAAGATCCATTCCCCCACAACCAGAAAAAAAAGAGGCCATAGTTAATATATCGCTCATCGGCATAGCTCCATGTATGTGCCAGATATCTCTTTATAAGAAATATCTACACCGTCCCTAACGGTCATATCAAGACGGCTGTCCTTATACATTCGCACTGGGTCACGAATGATAAAGAGCGAAATCTCCTTTTTTGAGATAGTTAATCTATACACAAAATAGCTTTGGCCCAGGGAGTCTGCAGCGCTCCATTCACTGGGAGTCATATGAAAGCTATTAGCGTTAATTTTGCCCATACTCAAGGTGGTTTTTACCTCTATGTAACGCCTTTTATCTAAAACCCCCTCTAGAGAGCTAATGTCGTAGCCCATTGCAAGAGACTCTGGAATTTTCTTAATCCAATGAAGCCGCTCAGAATATGAGGCATTTATAGAGGTAAGCCTATTTTTCTCATGCTCTATAGTAATAGCTTCGCCAATATCACCTATTTCCTTAGTATTTTTTGGTTTTTTTGACTCATCTCGGAGCTTACTTATCACTTCATTGATGAACCCACTATCTTCAGAGCTTAGCGCCTCAGTTTCCTCGGCCTGGAATCCCTCAAGGATGGATACAATATCAGCGCTAAAAATTGAATCATCAATATTTGAGTTGATAAAGTCGTACCATGCGTTTGTTGTCTCCGCGACATCTTTTAAGCTCAAATGCCTTGTGTCATAGAGCTTCTCAAAAGGTTCAAAGTACTTATCATTCTTAATAATTGAAAAAATTATCTCAGACTGATAATTGTTCAAATAGTATTTATTATTTTGCTTTAAGGTAACAAGGTCAGCAAGCTCCATATAATCCAAGATATCACCGGCATACCTAACTGTATCTCCGCCAGAATCATAATCAATATTATTTTTTCTATTAGAGAGAATTAGGTTAACAACTTCTTTTGGCTCGCGATGTCCCGTAGTAACCCGTAAATCATTAAAAATACAGTGGGTTGCTTCTGCTTGCGACATGCCAAAGTCTTTTCCGGTAATCTTCTTGCCCTCTATATAAGACTGAAGGATAAATTGTGCTGGCTTAAATTTGACCTTATTTTCAATCAAAACCAGGGACTCTTTAGGCTTTAAGTGCCCCCCGGGATACTGAAAGTTATATAAAAAGTATCTGAAAAATTCGATTAAATTAGAGTTAGTAACAAGATTTTTTGTTATTGCACTAGGCTTTGATTGTCCGCCCCCGTGCTGAATTAACCCAAATAGTGCAGATATCTCAGTTCTCCAGTTATTTATTGTTTTATCTTTTTTTCTCGAATTTCCAGGAAATAACTGTATTGAAGAATTAAGCTGAGTCTTAAACTCCTCCGAATCCTTTGGGCCAATTTTGTAAATCTCATTTGCCATGTAGAAAAGTACATTTTCTACATCATCTTTAAATCTTGGGCGGACATGATGCAGCCTTAGAAAAAACTCCTGGGGAATTCTATAGGTTTCCATATCTTATAAATATTGCTTTAGTTGCTCAGCTACAACTTGCGCCAACAATGGAGGGACCGCATTTCCAACCTGTTTATATTGACTAGTTTTACTTCCAAGAAAAATAAAATTATCAGGGAAGGATTGCAGTCTGGCGGACTCCCTGACTGTAGGAACTCTATTGTATTTATAGTGGAAATGGTGCCGGTGCCCAGTATCAATAGTCAAGCTAGGTTTCTTGCTGGAATAACGAGTCCACGCGATATTAACCCTCCTAGTCATCTGAAGATCCTCCGGCAAACTCTTGTAGTTACCGCCATCTGGGACTAGGCTAATTGTCTCGACTGTTTTAGTGTCGTGCTTTGTAATCTGATGATTAAAAATCCCCTCAGAACCAAACCTCATTAACTCCTGATATTCTGTTTTATGCTTAAGTTTGTATTCGGAACCATCAGCCAAGTCGCCCTCCGGTAAATCACCAATAGCGTCAAGACAGGTTAGTCGCCTCTCTGTAGTAAATTTTGCCAACGGGAATTTAAAGTTTTTATTTTTTATCCCGACTATAAAGACTCTTTTTCTATTTTGCGGCACCCCAAAATCAGAAGCAGTTAGGATTTTGTACTCGAGACTGTAGCCCTGCTTTTCAAAATCACTCAAAATCCTTTTTAAAATCGCCCCCTGACCCATAGAAACTAAATTCGGCACATTCTCCATTACAAACGCCTTTGGATTAACATGTTTAACAACCTCTAAGAAGCCCGTATAAAGCTTGTTCCGGGGATCGTCGACATCCCTCTTGCCGGAGATAGAAAATCCTTGGCAAGGTGGTCCACCAATGACGACATCAATACCATGCTTAAATTCATCAAATTGATGTTTTTGGAGCTCCCCGAGGTCAATATTAAGTACCTTCGTTTTAGGAAAATTACTTTGCAAGGTATTCAATGCATCCTGCCAATTATCTATGGCCGCCACAACTTCATATCCAGCATTTTCAAAGCCCAGATCCAGCCCACCGCAACCGGAAAATAGAGACAGTACTTTTAATTTCTTAGTCATAAACTTTAATTAGTTGCATCAATTAATTCTTTTTTATATAAAACCCATCGTAATTGGGGTCTAGCCAGCAATAGGAGAAATAAACACCTCGCCTCCAATGGGATAACTCGAATAAACGGTCAATTTTAACCTTGCCTAGGGCGTTTTTAGGCCGACGCACACTAGATTAATAGATTAGAACACTGTTTAGGCTCACCATATGAGCCTTCAAAATAGGATAGTGGACTCATAACTACCAACTCAAGCACCTATGACAGCCCAAGTATCAGAACGACTAATTTACGGCGGAAAAGAGATTCCCATATTCTCAAACCCCCTATCCACCTATCTGCAACAAACGGATATTCAATTTACATCCCCCTCTACTGCAAATTGGCGTGGCTATGTAGGAACCTGGGAAATTAAAGGCACGCCCGAGACTGGTGAAAGACTTTATTTGGTCAAAATAAGTGCCTATAAGACCTATGAAGAAGTTATTGGCTTAAAAGACCTATTCCCAGGCTCACCCATAGCCGTCTTTGCGCATTGGTTTTCCGGAATCCTCCGCCTACCCCAAGGTAGGCATGTTAAATATGTTCATATGGGATATGACAGCAAATTTGAGTACGAGCTATTTATGCAGTTCGAACGAGGCGTTTTAGTAAATAAATATGCAAAACACAATCCGCATGAAGAATCCAAAACTTATGACCCAGAAGATATTCCAGCCTTTTTAAGGAAACAAAGTGATTAACTCTCTTACGCATCCAGAAACCTGGCTCGACTGGCTTTTGATTTACACGTCTATTGGCTGCCTAGGTTTGTTATTTTGCCTATTTCAAACCCTTAGAATTAGAGATTCTTTTTTTACCGGAAACATAAGCGCCCTACTTGGTCATAAAAAAAGTTATCTCGAACTCATTGAGAATGCCATTATTTATTTGGTAGCCGGGCTTTGTATTCTCTTTGGATGGCCTGGTTTCTTAGTATGGCTATACGTTGAAAAACAACGCGAGACAGCAAACCTAATACAGCAAAACTTACCAAATTTTGACTGCGCCCCTCAATTTCTTATTCAAAAAACTACGATTGACCTAGCGGAATCAAATAGTTTTATTTATGACCCGCTAGGCTATACACCACAAGTTCCGTTCGGCAACCTTAATCGCGCCTGGAAACTATTCATTGACAAAATGAGTGGCGAAGACTCGCTATGGTCATTTGAAATTCCACCTAGAAGCGAAATTGGCAAATACAAGATAGTGACTGATGGGATTACCAGGGGTTATGCAATTATTCGAAACGAAGAAATTTCTGAAGAATTGATATTTGAATCAGGCAGGTGAACTGAGCATTGCATGCTAGCGATAAAAGACTTGAGAACGTAAATCCTTCTGCACTACCGCAACAAACTTGTTCCACTCTTTTACCTCATTAACATCGCAAATCATGGTCGGATGCTGAATAACGACCTCTCTTCTTGCCTCAACAAAATTGCCACGCTTGATATAGGTCGATTTGTAGTCAATATCCCCACTCTTATAGCTAACACCTTCAGGGATATGGGTCACACTGACATTCAGCGGGAAATTTATTTGAGCAACTTCCATTAGAGCTCTAGACCGACAAACTACAGGCTCTGTCGGATTTGCAATCGACTTACTAAAGCTAATTAACCCAAACTCTCCTGGTGCAAGCCCCATTGGAATGGCTATTGCCCCCGGCCCTGGAACATTAGCCATGGGGTCAAGCTCAAACTCGGTATCGAGTTCAAAAGGTTTCTCCAGGTCCATGACGCGTGTCGGCTTATAACTGCCAGTCCCGCTTAACCTTGAACCATAAAGTTCATTTTTAGCCAACTGCTCTCCATAGGCGCTATCAGATCCTTCATATGCATAGCGCGCCTTAATGTCCTCCGCCCCAAAATAATCAGTATGAGAGCTACCAGTAATTCTCCCGTCGCTGCCAACACTCATTTTTACGATAGTAGAAACCACATTTTGTTTCGCATCCGGTTTGGGGGTTCTTCCGATTTCATGCAAGCCAGTAAGAATGGTGGGTTTATCAATTTCGCTATAGGGCAAGACACCAAATGGCGCCCTTTCTGCCGTAGGATCTAGATAAATATTCCATTGAGGTAGATAGGTAATCACATGATTGAATGGGCCTAGCACTGCAATTTTTGGCATTGAATAAGCTGTGCCTAGGTTTATCTCAGCTGCACTTGCCTTTATACCTTTAGCATTTAGTAAGGCAATTAATAAGGTGGTCTTATCCTTGCAATCGCCGTATTGATTATCAATAATCTCGTCTGCGTAATGCGGTACTACCCCACCAGCTCCATAATAAATAGCTACATATCGAATTTCCTTACTCACCCAGTGATATAGAGCCTTGGCTTGATTTAATTTTCCATCAGAGCCTCGGGTAATCTCATCAGCTAGCCTTTGAACTTTAGGGGTTACTTTGTATTTATCTGCAGCCCTAGCTTCATATGCATCAGCCATATCCAGCTGGTCTTTAAAGCTCGAGATGTGAATATAAGGCGAAACATCTGCGGCAGAGATTTGACCTGGTTCTGGAATATGAACCTGTTTACTCCTATAACTCAAGCGATAGCGCACCTCGCCGCCCGGACCATCCTCAACTCGTCCACCATCGACGCATTTGGTATCGACATATAGTTTTATTTTGGGGTCATTGCTCAGGTTTACTTCGGAGTGAGCCCATTGCGTATCTGCACCAAACCAATAACGCACAAAGTAGTTATTTGGGAATAATGGGGTATGTCTCGTAACCTGCACTTTGTAATACGTTCTCACGCCGGGCGACACCCTAGGAAAAACAATCACAAGATGTTTGATATCTGAGTACATCGACTTACCGTCTGACTTATCCCCATCTACTATTCGAATAGCATTTTTTTCTACGGGAACTTTGAGACCATCACTGGTAATCGTATAAGCATCAATCAGCTTCACGGTATCAAAATCACTTAAATAAGAAATGTCAGCTTGTGACTCATTATCCACTACCAATTGAGAGCGAACCAACGTTTGTAGCTCATAAGTCTCCACACTTGAGCCATCTGCATTGACATAAATATCAGCAACATCCTTCTCTGCAACGGTAAACGCTTCATAGTCAGCATCTTTAGCCAAGGTATTTCCAGCAAAACTAAATGACAAAGCAGTTAGGGAAATTAAGAACAGCTTGTTACTACGCATGCTATCTCCGAACATAGGAAAGGATGTACTGCTTACGTTGTGCATTAGCAGCCGGAGAAAAAACTATATCTGCACTGGCGTAAATCATGGCTAATGGCTCTTGGGTTAATACCTTATCAGGCAGATAAGGGTTTCCATTGGAATCCCTGAGTCTAAATTTAGGCAAACCTAGTATGCGTGCAGTATCTACAAAAGAGCTAACGAGAAAGAAATGATTAGGCCTCATATGGTTGCCGGAATACGCCGCTATCTGTAATGGCAGCAAAAAGGTCATTAGCATTGCGCTTGCAATCATTTATTTACTCTTTCGTTGTAATTTTTATATTCTTATTGCTAACAGGCTCATAAAATGAGCCTCAAAGCATTTAAAGTCATACAAACAACATAAGTGAGGGTTCTTCATGAGCACGATGGAACGGCTGCACCGCATTAAATATATGATTCAGACCCGTAAATGCGTGCCTAAGGATGCCTTCCTGGAGGAGCTAGAGATATCTCCAGCTACGTTTAAACGAGACCTTGAGTACCTCAGAGACCGCATGAACGCCTCAATCGTCTACGACCGGTATGAAGGTGGCTATCGCTTTGAAAATGCAGAACAAGGCAAGAAAGTGGAGTTGCCAGGACTTTGGTTTAGTCAAGAGGAAGCTACCGCGCTAGTCCTCATGCAGCATCTTCTCTCCTCACTTGACCAAGGTGGCCTGATCGGCCCTCATATTGAGCCACTAACGAATTTAATTGATGGAATTCTGGGACAAACAGAAACACCGGCAAAAGAGCTTCGTAAGCGCCTTAAAGTATTTGGCATGGCTGCACGCAAAAATCCAGTCAACCACTTCCCTGAGATTGGTAGCGCGCTACTCAAACGAGAGCGCTTACAAATTAGCTATCACTCACGGGGCTCGAATGAGACTACTGAACGTGAAATCTCCCCACAGCGTCTAATCCACTATAGAGATAACTGGTATCTTGATGCTTACTGCCATCTACGCAAGGAATTAAGAAGCTTTTCGGTTGAAAACATCCACTTGGCTGCCTTAACCAATAAGAAGGCTGATGATATTTCGGAGAAAGCTCTGCAAGAAAACTTTGCAGAAAGTTATGGAATCTTCTCTGGTAAAGCCACACAACGAGCAAAACTAAGATTTACTCCTGAGCGAGCCAGATGGGTCTCGGCAGAACAATGGCATGGTCAACAGGTAGGTAGCTTTGATAAAGATGGCTATTACATTCTTGAGTTTGACTACAACCAAGATCCTGAACTCATTATGGACATCCTCAAACATGGCTCAGCTGTAGAAACTCTTGGCCCAAGCTCCCTAAGAAATAGCGTTAGAGATGAGCTCAAAAAAGCGCTCAGCCAATACTAAGGAATGTGATGACAAAACCATTTGTATTCGATGAGAGAACAACCTCCCTTTATGGACCCGATGGGCAATTCATCAAAAAGATATTTTGCCCTAAAGCGGTAGGTTGGAATCAGCTACTTGCCGACGATCCTCTTGATAGATCTAGGGGCTGCAATCAGTGTGATGAGCGAATTCTTAATTTAGATAAGTACTCGACTCAACATTCGTTAACAATTTTGAATGAAGAGCCAGATACCTGCGTCTATGCATCGATCAACAGTCAAAATGTTATCTTCCTAAAAAGTGGAAATCCTGCAACTTCAACTGAAGATGAGGATGATGAAGAATGCGAAGATATTGCCAACCAAGATTTACCAATTATTACTACAGCCAGAAGTTTTAATGCCATTGGCAGGGGTTGGAATTTAGGATTTTGGCCCGACGTAAGGCTAGTACGCTACAACACGGCAGAAATTAACGAGAAAATGTGTGTCTTTCAAAACACCATTACTGGAGAAGTGGAATCCGTCGGAGACTACCGGAGCGGTCACAGATCTGGGGGTGGCGATTGGGTAGAGGTTATCCCATGGACAAACTATTACAGTCACTATCAAAAGGTGCCTATCGCTGCTTATTTAATTCCCAAAAACTTACCGAATAATAGCGAAGTCTTTGTGCCAGATCCAATTGAGGATTATGTTGGTGCCAGCTGGAATCAAGGTGATGCCTATCGCGCTAGAAATCTGAAGGGTAAAGTAATTAATAGAAAAGTGATACTTGACCCAAGCTCGATTGAGCGTATCGATTTCATGGGCTAAGCCCTACTGACACTCTCCTGCTCTAGTCATTAGCCCATCAAATATATTTTCCAGTTTGACATTAGTGCCACGCAGGCCAGCTACAACCTCCCCAGCCCAAATAAAGTAATCCAATCTTCTCTGTAAGGGCCAATCTTTTGGTGGAGAGGCCAACATATCCCGAAGATTGCAAATCTTATCAGCAAGCTTTACTAGCTTTGCCTCCGCGGACGAATGCGCGGCATGCTCAATTTGCTTAGCCTTACGTTCAGCCTTAGGCAAATCCTTATCATCGCTTACCTCTAAAACAATAGAAGCAATCTTATCGCCAAATATATGCTTTAGCTCAGCTTCCGTTGTTTCGGTATCCTCAATAGTGTCATGCAAGATTGCAGCAATCAGCACATCAAGGTCTGACACGCCCCCTTCGTTTGCTAGGACATCTGCCAAAGCTATGGGGTGATTGATATAAGGAGAAGCATCAGCATCCTTCCTGCGTTGATTTTTATGTTTGTCAGCTGCAAAAGCCACGGCTTTGATGAATTCATTACTCATAAGTCGCCTTTCTGTAATTAATTTCATTCTATTACTTAAGAAGCTCAATTTTTGAGCTTCCCCACGCGTAATCTATCTTTATGTGCCTACAAGAGAGAGTGATGATGAAATATCTATTTGCTTTACTACTAATTGCCCAGTGCGTTCTTTTTGCCCGCAGCGCCTCCGCGCAAGCAACTAACTGGAACGATAGCCCACTGAATTATCAAAATAGCGAACTCAATTACAACAATAGTCCACTGAACTACAACAATAGCCCAATGAATTATCAGAATAGCCCCATGAACTACAACTCAAATAACGGCGTCTACGACAATGGAGGCAATCGCATTGGCTATGAAGTCACATCCCCACAAGGCGTAACCAATGTCTTTGATAACAGCGGTAACCGTATTGGCTACTCGCCTAGCAAAAGACCATGATTGCCGAGATGGTCATTGATACCCAAGAGTTTCTTGCGGTACTAAAAAGACTAAAACCTCGAAAAACTACAAAAGCTACCCTGGCAGAGGAGATATATATTGCACTCTTCAATGGGGAAGCTATTTTCTGTGTTCGCGGAATCCAAACTAAGTGCTTGATTGAAAAAGGGTATTGGAGCGGATGCATTTCAGTCAATTCAGGAGTCGTCCTATCTTTTTTAGCTGCGCCTCCAGCTGGCTCAACTGTCACGCTATCCGTTAACGACAAAGTCTTCCAAATAGAAAATCTCAAAGTTCCATGCAAGACTATGGAGTCGCCAGAGTGGATTACCGCAATGAGCTTTGAGGCACACCTTCACGATGACCTTGCAAAATCCCCTCAGGCCATTAATCGGTATTGCCCCAGATGCGGAAAAAAACGAGGTGAATTTTTTAAGCAGAGAGCAGAGAAACAGTCATCCCCCGGGGATGCCTCTACTCCAAAATACCCGAGCTCAAGAAGATGCTCAGCATGCCAGTATGAGTGGCTCGAGCATCAGGACGTAACTTAGAATTTCCTTTCTTAGGAAATTAATGCCGACTCAATGGAATGAAAATCTGTTTGTAACTGTTCAGAATCTGCAAACTCATCCGCTAGATATCCCCTCGGAGGCGTAATTCTTCTTAGGTACTTATCTGGCACTGGTCCGCATTTGGCTGTCTCTAGGTAGCCGTCGTAGTCATAAGCAAGCCAACCATGCTCAGTAGCTATCTCCACATCCCAGCTATATAGAGGCTGACTATTTGCACCCCACTCTCTAAAACCAAGCCCAGATTTAATGCGAACGATATTGCCCGTATTTTCAGGGAGGTTACAAAAGACGGTGATGGCAAGGTCACCTACTGCGCAGTTAAGTTTAGGCATTTTGAACCTCGGTCATATCTATGAGTCCTGCATTATGGATATTGATAGCGTATCCAAATAAAGCCTCGCTAAAGAAAAAGAAAACCCCAATGAATCCACTTTGGGCAAACCATAGATCAGAAGTCTCTAAGTACGCAAATGAGCCAAGCAGCATTAGAACTACGCCAAAAATCTTAATCATTGAAATCTCCTTTATTCAGTGATTTCAGATTAATGGTTCAGAAGCTCATTGAATGAGCCTCTCATTTTTATGGCGCTTATTTCAACTTTTGGCTGCTTTTTTGATAATAGCCATCGTTTTTTGATCTAACTCACCAGCAAAAAATCGATCCAAAGCTTCTTTTAGCAAGGTATCTTCGGGAGCAATGCACAAAAAGAGAGTTAAGCAAGACTGAAGCTTCATCACATCAATCTCCTTGCCAAAGATATCTAAAGCCGGTTTCCCACAATCCATTACTAAAGCTAAGCATTGCCTCAATCGTTGACCAAGAACTGGGTGCTGCCAATATGACCTAGCCTCCTCCAAAGACTTTATTCCATAAAACTGCGAGTGATGACTCTCACCCAACCCAAAAGCCTGAGGGAAAATAAACCACATCCAATGGCCTTTTTTCTTACCAGCCTTAAGCTCTTGAATCACCCATCCAAATAGAGGCTCCTCTTGAGCCTCAATAAAGCGTGCAAGGTTAAAAGTATCCATTTGAATCTTCCTTTAGGGGCATGAGTTGCAGCATATAGTCAAAGTTAGAGCTTTTCACCTTTACAGATACTTTCATAGCAAGACTGACAATAGAACTTACCCGCCCTTTGCCAAGACTGCAGTCCAAGTTTTTTAGTACACCAGTAGCAATAAAGATCAGTCGATGGCTTAAAGATTGAAGATCTCTCTAGAGCGCTGCTAATGACGGAGCTCGCTACCAATGGCAACGCAGTTGACTCAAATGAGGTCCTAATCCGCTTCGCTGCTATCTGGGCATATATACGGCGAGCCAATTTATAGCGAATTACCATATAAAAGGTCAGAATTGCAATTAGGCATACGCTTACTAAAACCCAATTTAAAGCTACCCAGGCCAAAAGCTCAAGAAACAATATATAAGCGAAATAAATGCTAATGGCAGCAACAATATAAGGCCACAAAAAGATCAGAAGTGCAGCCGAAATAATGGTTCCAAGACAGCCAAAAGACTGGTCATAGTCACTCATTACACCCTCTACTCCAGTCATAAGCCAAATCTATAAATATAGAAGCTTCAGGTGAAAGAAATTCTGGGGATGGAAAGATGCCTACTCTGCCTAAATCCAATCGGTCAGAGTCCCAACAGGTCTGGATAGTGGCATCTTCGGATATACCTCCGCTAGAGTGGTGACGCATGGCATAACAAAGCTTATCAAGCTGCTTTGCATCTAGCTGGAAGTAATCACCGTGAATGCCATGAGCAAATTCTGCCGCTCTCTCCCCATGTTTTGGGTCACGATTATCATCAAGCCTACAGCTATCATGCAAGAAACCAAATAGCTCAATGACCATCATGTCAGCCTTTCTGAGTGCGCCAACATTTTTACCATGATGTAGAACCCGAGCCCAATGGTTGGCACCATGAATACCATGCCAATTTATCTTGAACTCAGATTTGATTAGGGCAATTAAGCCAGAACGGTCATATTCAGCCACCATCAATGCGAACCCTCCACACCTAGTTTTATCAGGCTAGGTTTTTGATTTATATCTATCTGTGTCGCAACGGGAAACATTAAATTAAGGTCTACCAAGCCATCATTACCTGAAATCCATAAAAATGCATTTTGCTTATAGCGCCTAGCAAGGAGTTCTGCGTTTTGAAGAGAGATTCCCAAAGCAAGGATGCTAGTTTCGCTAGGCCATAAGTTCTCGCTATCCCTGCCTTCGCCACCAATAGATTCAATCCCAAGGGAGCTTAAGTCTGCAAGTAAGGCCTTGTGATTCAATGCGTTTTCCTGTGCTCTTGCTATAGAGCTATAGGGATTAAATGCCGTTATGAATGCCGCACTATCAACCTGACGACCCATCATTAAGGACGAAAGTTGTAGGCTAGCCTGTCCCACTTTCAAGACAATATCGCTACCGCCAACATGAATCAGATAGTCGGCCTCACGATAGGACTGAATCAACGCAGGGTCAATAGCATGGGGAATACTGGTCATATAGTGAGTTCCTTTAAATTTTCTACCGCCTCAGAAATAGGAGTCTCATCACCTAAGTTCGCCAAAGGTCGTAATTTATGTCTATCGGTAATGGCTTCTGTAGAAAATCCTTTCACAGCATTAAAACCAAGCCATAACTGGTTAAATTTTCTACTAGTCACAGTTTTTATTTGATAGGCATCCTCGCTATAACCATACTTACCAATGCGAGAAACTACTTCAACAACTAAGCCAATATTTTCAGGGCAGCCAGCGACGATAACGCATAGGGTTCCAGGCTTTAAGCGAGACATTTTTATCCTCTCGATTCATTTATATGGACACTATTCTTTAATGCCCTATCAATACGATGGTGCAATTTCAATGCAGTTGAAAAGTAGTACAACTTTGGATTGAGCTTGATATTGGCATACTCCCAATCGCTTATTTCTAGGCCAATCCCCTTTGCCCAGTAGTAATACTTACCGCCATCCTCTATCGCTATACCGGTATATCGATACTCTGAGAGGCCTTGTTCTGCAAGGTCGAATTTTTTGAACTCATCAGAATGCAGCTCGACGTTAATTAATTGAAAATTCATTTTTTTCTCCTATTTAGCTAATTCGACAAATGTCAGGGCTTAGCAATTTGGTTAAATCCGCCCCTTACCACCTAGCGACTCAGTGCAAAACTGATTCCGCCACTTCAGACTTTCCCTCGGGGTCTTTTATTTGGCTGGTGCACAAATACTCCTTGGTCTCGATAGCAACTTTGAGATAACTATCTACTGCAGCTCTGAAAGCCTCAAAACCATCTTCCTTACCAAATAGATAAGTTAGGCTATAAATCAAACTATCCCCCGCTTCGCCATCTACGGTAACGGTGTTGGACTCTTCGTTATCCACAACTCGAAGCCCACGAGAAAACGATGGCTTTTCCCCCTCAACCCAGCTCATATCAAGCCTATCTACATCAAAGCGCAGGCTACGAAATATATTGTTGACTGTAAAACGGGCGCCACCTAAATACGTATAGTCACGCATGATTTCTCCTTTGTGTTTTACCTTTAATGCAATCTTTCAGATACTTCCTTGGGCCCACTAGATCTAGCAGCCCCCTCTTTCTGATCTGAAACTAAGAAAATCTCAGTGAGCATGGCATTCATTAGGTACTTGTCTACATGAACCTGGAAGAATTTACCCTTGCTTTCTTGACGAATCAACGCAAGGCTATGCACCAACTCATCCGCTTGTGCGCCATCTAATATCGCGGTCACATCGCTAGCCGAATCAACAATCCGCAAGCCCCGTACAAAAACTGGCCTACCTTTACCTAGAACGTTGATATCGAGCCTATCCACGTCATAACGAATACTCGAATAGATATTGCTAACGGAGTAAGTGCAGCCATCAAACGAAATATCTTTGTCCATCAAGCCCTCAAATCGATTAACCAACTTATACAAATTAATTATCAAGATTGGTAGGCTCAAATATTGAGCCTGAAGAGTTTTGGCCCAATAAAAAACCCACCAATTAGGTGGGTTTGTCGCTTTTGATTACCCAATTTGGGTCTCATCTTTTTAGCACCTTACTAGCGTTAGCAGGTTGCTGTGGCGACAAAGCCATCTCTTGATGTTGGAATAATTATGCTGACTTTTTTAAGAAATAGCAAGAGATAGGTTATTTCAATTTCTATAAATATATTTTAGGTAGCTCAGTTTAAGAGCCTGAAGGGCACTAACCTACTCACCCGCATCAACACTTAAAGTACAGCCTCTAACAACTTCAACCTCATAAATATACATACTTTAATTCCATTTTTTATATAGATGTAATACATAGCTTTTCTTTGTCACTCATGTTTTTATAACGGAATGAAAAAAATGCATATAAAAAATATACAAAAGCTGATTGAACTTCGGGGGATTTTAGATAAATATCTTTATGCAGGCCACGCACTCATTACCTATGATTTAATTTTAGATATATTACAAGCACACCTACAGGGACGATCCCTAACAATTAAAGAGCTCTGCGCCGGTTCAATTAGAAGCACGTTAAACACTAGAAAACACATCAATCGACTCAGCGATGAAGGATGGATCGAGTTAACGAATGGCATTCACGATAAGCGACTACGCCTTGTAAATGCGACTAGCAAGCTGATTCACTTAGTGGATAAGTTATTGGAAAAATGCAATCAATAATTTGTTTGTATTTTAAATATGCATACTTAATATGTATATATTTCGCAAGCGAATTGAATTGAATTGCAGGGTTTGACCATTGATACTCAAGGCCTTACAACCAGGAGTTTTCAATGAAAAAATTATCCGCTCTTTTAGTTCTTGCTGGCATTACAGTTGCATCAGGAGCTCAAGCACAATCAACATTTGAAGGCTTTTATGGCCAAGCTGGCATTGGGTATGAATCCGTTGCCCCTTCACTGAGCTACGGAAACATCAACGTTACAAATAATGGCTCGCCTGTTGCTAGCCTACCTATTTCATCAAGCATTAGCAATTCAAACAGCTTTGCAGGTACCGTAACCGTTGGATATAACTATGCAATAACAAAAGACTTCTTACTGGGCCTTGGTGCTGAGTACTCTCCAATTGCGGGTTCAAAGGCAAACTTTAGCGGCAGTAATGCAACGCTAGGTACCGTCAACGGCCAATACAACAAAGAAAATTCCTACAATATTTTTCTTTCACCGGCCACTCCGATCGGTGCCGATGGCTTGCTGTATGGAAAAGTAGGTTACACAGGAACTTCCGTTAAATCGCAATACAACGGGGGTAGCTCAACTACCAATAACTTGAATGGCTATTCACTAGGTATTGGTTACAAACAATTTATAACTGCTGGTTTGTATGGATTCGGCGAAGTCAATTATGCAAGCTATAGCAACCTGTCATTTAACGACACCGCTACTAGTGGCACATACAAAGTAACGCAAACCACAACTATCAGCGCTAATTCAGTAAATCTATTAGTTGGCTTGGGCTACAAGTTTTAAGTAGCGCATTGAAGGGGGATGTAAATCCCCCTTTCTTCTTTCTCATTTCTGACATTAATCACATGAAAAAATCACTCTTAGTTGTGCCTTTAGCCTGTATTGCATTAACAGCCCTCTCTGGCTGCTATCCAACATCCCTAGTCGATCAACAAAAGGATATGAATGCAGCAAAAGGTGAAGGCGATAACCTCTCTATTGCTAAGGTTCAAAAAGAGATCAGGGTTGGCATGAGCTCTACAGATGTCGTATCCATCCTTGGATCTCCCAATATGGTTACAACTGATGAGAAAAGACGTGAATCATGGGTGTACGACAAAGTCTCTACCGAAGGAATGGCCTCCACTTCAAAGGGCACTGGCTTTCTTTGGTTTCCTGCAGATAGAAATGCAACCGCCAGCAGAACCCAAAAGACTTTAACCATTGTCATCAAATTTGATGAAAAGGGTATGGTTCGCGACTTTGCCTACAACACATCTAAATTCTAAAAGCTAATATGAAAAAACTTATTAGCTGCATTGCAATCACTGGATTGCTGGCTGGATGTGTTCAGCCAATTCCTCCAGAGGCCCTTCAATTTCAAGGGGACACCCTTGCCAATAGACAAATACAAGCTCGCAAATACGAAATTAAAAGCGAAAAAGAACTTCTTGGAGCCTCCTCTAGCGTCTTGCAAGACATGGGCTTTAATTTGGATGAGTCAAATACCACCCTCGGACTGATTGTTGCCTCGAAATCAAGGGATGCTACTGATGGGGGCCAAATTGCCGGCGCAATTTTATTAGGCGTTTTATTTGGAGCTGCTGCAGTTAACTATGACTCCAAGCAAACCATTAGAGCCTCACTAGTCACCAAGCCAGCATCTACTAATAATCCAATTGATGTAACGGTCAATACCAAAAATGGCAAACAGATCAAATTTGATCAGCCCGTGCCAGAAGGTAAAGGGTATGTTGTTCGCGTTACCTTTCAGCGTTTAGTCTGGAATCAGCGTGGCGTCTTAACCAAGATCGAGGGCATCAATGATGCCGATATCTATCAAGAGTTCTACGAGAAATTATCCAAATCCATATTCCTACAGGCACAAAATGTTGAATAAAAGAATCGCATTTAGAGCATCGTTGTTTGCCATAGCCCTTTCAACCGCCCTGCTGACTGGCTGTCAAACCATGAAGGAGAGGGTATTGGATTCTTCGGCTGATGGCCAAACATCAGTTGAGCTTCGAGCCATCCAGTCTCGCTCATTCGATACCACTGATAAGCAAAAGACTATGAGAACCGTCATAGCAACCTTACAGGATTTAGGTTTTGTAGTCGATAAGGCGGATTTGGATTTGGGCAGCGTATCTGCAACCAAGTTAAATGGCTATGCCCTACGTATGACAGTTACAGTTCGCCCTGGGGCATCTGGGAAAAATATGATTGTTAGGGCAAATGCCCAATACAACTCAAAACCTGTTACGGACCCAAAGCCATATCAAGACTTCTTCGTCTCTTTGCAAAAATCACTATTTCTTACGGCTAATAACGTAGATTAAGAGTTTAAGACCTCATCTCAAGCCACCTTCGGGTGGTTTTTTTATTGGTGATATGGGCAAATGTCTGGCAAAGCCAAAAATTATTTTTAATGAAGAGTTTCCAGTGGCCGCTATAGGATGCATTTAAGTCGCCAGACTTAAGGGGGGTGAGAGGCGGATTCCGACCTTGATTTCAACCCGTCGATGCAACACACTACTAACTGCGTAAGCGCAAGGAGTGTTGCTCATGAAACAACGACCTCGAATCTATTACACGGCTACTCAGAAGGCTTTAATGTGGGAGCACTGGAAAAAAGGAGATTCTCTCCAGCAGATTGCCCAGTTATTTGATCGCCACCACTCTGCAGTTCAACGAATTTTGGCCGAGAGCGGCGGCATCAGACCACCAGAGCGAACTCGATCCAAACTAGCGTTGACCTTAGCTGAACGGGAAGCTATCTCACGGGGCCTAGCCAGTGGACAATCCATGAGATCGATTGCTACTGAGTTAGGTCGTTCACCTTCCACGATTAGTCGTGAGATTGGCCGTAATGGTGATCCAAAGAGTTATCGAGCCAATCAATCGGATCAGGCTGCCTGGGATCGAGCGCAGCGTCCTCAGACTTGTAAACTGGTATTGAATA
>Ga0316221_1002060_pt1 | contig 18822 bp, 21 predicted proteins | sample TBH18007metaG_FD_206003 | JGI IMG/M metagenome (GOLD analysis project Ga0316221, IMG submission 206003) | Freshwater microbial communities from Trout Bog Lake, Wisconsin, USA - TBH18007 | ecosystem: Environmental > Aquatic > Freshwater > Lake > Hypolimnion/Profundal zone | place: USA: Wisconsin... | reverse complement strand
CCGCACGCTCTTGCTCTATTCATGGAGCGGCGAGCGGCGCCGTGGATAACCCTAAACCTGCAAGGATTCACTTAAGCCGGCTGAAATTCTGTCCAAATAAACGGAGCCACTTCTCATACCAATTAATGCGGACATACCTGAGTGCTGACTACCCTCTCTCAATTCCATTTCGTATTCGCTCATATCGATAATGTTCAGGTGAGAAAATTCGTCCCTCAACAAATTTTCTGTATATAAATTAGAGAGAGTCGGTGGTCCACCTGTTTTATATTCAAGCTGCTTTGGCGTGTAACCTTGCAATACAATTAGGCCGCCAGGTTTTAAAGAGCGGATCATGTTCGCAAATAATAATTTGCGAACATCCGGGGCGGCAAACTGGACAAAAATTGCGGCAACGACATCAAATTTTTTGGAGTCCCAATCCCATGCGTCGCAATCTGCGAGAGAAAAATCCACCTCAACATTTTCATCGCTGGCAAGCTTTCGCGCTTTTTCAATACCGACCGTAGAAATATCAAACGCGGAGGTAATCAAGCCCTGCTTTGCCAGCCAAACGCTATTTCTCCCCTCCCCATCTGCTATAGCAAGCGCCGACATCCCGGCTTTTAAATATCGTTGACACTTGACTAAATAATGATTGGGCTCTGTACCAAAAATATATTCTCGCTGAGAATACCGATCGTTCCATATTTCAACTGGATTAGTAAATGCTGAGCTCTTATGGATTGGCATATAACTATCCTCGACAAATTGTCTTTTGAAGTTTAATCGCCAAACTACCGACGCCGCCGCCGTTACTAACGTTGGTATACCCCAATTTAATTAAGCCTTTTTTTGCTGCAGCCGATCTGGCACCAGACAGACAGTAGACAATGATCGGCGTATTTTTTTCCGGAATTTTAGTCTGAATGGATTGGCTAATTCGATCCAGCGGCATCGAAATCGCCCCCTCAATAAAACCGGATGCGTATTCACCTTGGTTGCGAACATCAATTAATACCGCACCTGCCGGGAAATTGTTTTCTATTCCCATTATGTTTTCAAATAAATTACCCAAGATACTCATAGTTATGACTTTCCATTAAATTTACGGCTTATCAAGACGCTCAATACCCATCAGTTTTAATATATATTTTTCGTAGATTGGCTCGGATGTGCCATTTTTCATTTTGCGCATAAAGTACTTTTCAAACGCAACTTTGGCAAGATGCACCCATTTCCCTTTTTTGAACCATGCGACGTTTCGAGGTGGAATCTGTGGCAGAGCCACAAATGCAGCACCGGTATCACCCATATCTGCCAGACAAATCGCATTCCAGGTGCCCTTTGCCGTTGCAGGAAGTCCGTCAATTTCTGCCTTAATGTTATGCACTACTGCTGTGACCATACTTTCTATCATATAACCGGTTTTAGGTGCTCCAGTGGCCACCGGTGTAACTTCAACCGGTGGAATAGCTACGCAAACACCAGCGGAATAAATATTTTTATATTTCTTGCTTCGCTGATTTTCATCAATCAGAACGAATCCCCTCGGATTGCATAGTCCCTCAACTGCAGCTACTGGATCAACACCTCGAAAGGACGGCAACATCATGCTGTATTTAAACGGCAGTTCGTGTTCCTTTTTCAGATTCCCCATATCATCCATTTCACTCACAAACATCTTACCGTCTTCAACTCTGGTTGTTTTTGCGTTACAAATCCATTTGATGTCGTGCATGCGTAGTTCACTTTCAAGCATGGATTTCGAATCGCCCACCCCACCCAGACCGAGATGTCCAATATATGGCTCACTCGTCACATAGGTGATCGGTACCTTATTGCGCAATTTGCGCCTTTTTAGGTCTTTATTGAATATGAATGCGAATTCATAGGCAGGCCCAAAGCAAGAAGCACCAGGCATTGCGCCTATGATGGCATGACCCGGATCGGTCAAGAATTTTTGATAAGCCTCGTAGGCGTGTTCTGCATGATCAATAGAGCAGACAGACTGTGTATAACCATTTGTCGGTCCCGAGCCGGGCACCTCGTCAAAAGCCAGCTTGGGGCCAGTTGTGATTATCAGGAAGTCATAACTTAGGCTAGATCCGTCAGCTAGGGTTAGTGAGTTATTTTCAGGCTGCAGGCCCGTTACGGATTGCGCGATAAATGCGATACCCTTTTTCTCAAGATAAGGGCGTATATGGAACGTGATCGCCTCACGCTCTCTCCAGCCGACCGCCACCCAAGGATTAGACGGTACGAATTGAAAGTAGTCAACTGCATTGATTACCGTGATCTGATGAGATTTGTCCAGCTGTTCACGCAATTCGTACGCTGCCGGCATACCTCCAGTTCCTGCTCCAAGAATAATAATATGTGCCATCTTGTCTCCCCAATTTTTATAAAGAAATTATATTTATTAAACTACTACCTACTTCGCTGCACGCTGTGACAATAAATTGTTAATGCTGGATAGAACCCCTTCATCCAGATTGCCATTCAATTGCGCCAACTTTAATCGGTTCATTTCCACTGCAATTTGTGCCTGTAAAACAGCCAATTCCGAACTGGTTGAATCATTCTCAGCGCTTAGTAGATCCAATGTTGTACGATCGCCTTCAGAATGGGCTAAACGCGTTGCATCAAGTCGCGCCATGCTTGCTTTATGAGCCTGGATTAATGCAGCCAAGCGACTTTCACCCACTGTGATTCCCAGCCATGCCGTTCGAATCTGAATTGCGATTTGTTGTCGCATGAGTTCGCCATCAGATTTGGACTTATCGATCAAGTGGACAGCTTCCGAGTATTTGGCGCTTCGAATACCACCGGTGAACAGTGGAATAGTGAGTTGAATTCCGATCATACGGTTGTTGGCAGTATTTTCTGCATTGCCATAATCTCCGCTGCCGTGCAACCGGTCGTAACTCATCTGTGCCACAAGGTCAACCGAAGGCGCGTATAGAGCACGATGCTTTTCAGCTTCTTCTTGTGCTGCATTTAACTTTTTTTCCTGAACCAACAAATCTGAATTATTCAGCGCAGCATCACGAATGCAATTCTCAATTGAGGGAAGACTGAAATGGACTATGTCAGAAGATAAATTAAGTGGGACCAGGTCATTTCCGCCAAGCCCCGTCAGGTCAGCAAACATCGACTGTTTAATCTGCAAATCCATCTCTGCAGCCATGATTTGTGATTTAATCGTTTCGGATCTTGCCAATGCCTCATAAGTGTCGGTCACCGGAATACTACCCAGTTTAAAACTGTCTTTGGCCTGGTTTAAGGCAAAATCGACCGCTGTCTGCTGTTGTTTTAGCAGACGCAATGTTTCATCTGCGACCAGCACGTCAAAGTACCGTTCAGCAACTCGGATTAACAACTTCTGCCTGGCTGCCTTCCATTGAATTTCTGCCATATCTGCAGAAATATCTAGCTGTCTACTTTGAGTTAGCAAAGTTCGATTCAGTAGCGGCTGACGTGCGATCAGCGCATATTGTTCGGCGCTGCCATTACGAATTGACGTATCGAATGCTACCCCGGTGGTTTGTGTAAAACCCGGTGCAGAAAATTGCGCTCCAGTAGTTTCCGAGTTGGTATTTTGGACGCCCACACCAGCCGTGAGCGAAACCGATGGCAACCACATGCCGCGCGACTGATCGCGATGGGTCATGCTGGCTTCGTAATTCGCCTGTGCTGACGCAAATTCAGGATCATGGCTTTGAGCAGCCTGCCATGCGGTCATTAAATCCGTGGCGAAGGCCGACGGCATGATCATAGCGAGCAACGCGGCGGAAATAACAGAGGTCAGGAGTTTCATAATTCACTTTTGTGGTTGGTCATATCCAGCAACTTTCAATTCTTCGCCATATCGATACGGCGGTTAAATCAGTTTCCTGCGCGCAGACCCAATTTGCGCAAAATTGATTCCATCAGACACCACTTTGTCAGTCCACTTTGCAGCAAATTAATACCGACGAAAGCAGTGAATGCCAGCCACCACTGACTAATGAACAGCGGGCTCCCGGGAACTCCAAATGCCAGTGAAAGTAAAATAAATGTGCCCGCTATGACACGCACTGTTTGCCATGTAGTCATGATGATTCTCCTTGATTGGTAATAAATTCAATACGATTGCGATAGGCCATGTAATACAGCAGCGGAATAATGAGCAGAGTAAGCAGAGTTGATACCAGTATGCCGAAAATTAGCGATATGGCCAGACCGTTAAATATAGGGTCATCCAGAATGAAGAACGCGCCGAGCATGGCTGCAAGCCCGGTGAGCATGATCGGCTGTGCGCGGGTAATTGCCGAATGGACGACAGCATCTTTAATATCTATTCCAGCCCTGACCTGCAAGTTAATAAAGTCAACCAACAAGATTGAATTTCTAACAATGATGCCCGCCAGCGCTATCATGCCGATCATACTGGTCGCGGTGTATTGCGCGCCAAGTAAGGCATGTCCTGGCATGACGCCAATAATGGTCAACGGAATCGGTGCCATGATAATTAAAGGCGTCACGTATGAACCGAACTGCGCCACCACAAGAAGATAAATCAGAATCAAACCAACACCGTACGCGGCCCCCATATCGCGAAAGGTCTCATAGGTGATTTGTGATTCGCCATCCCACTTGATTGAGTACCCGCGATAAGGGTCAGTCGGCTGGTGGATAAAATATTCGGTAAGGGTTCCACCGCCAGGTGTTTTAATTTCAGAAATAGCCTTACGCATCGAAAACATGCCGTATAAGGGACTGTCGATTTTCCCTGCCATATCCGACACCACGTAATTTACTGGCAAAAGATCTTTGTGATAAACAGGCTGTTCGCGCAGCGTATTACTGAAGTTGACCAGTTCCCTTATCGGCACCAGTTTACCGCCTGCTGTCTTGACCGACAGTTGCAGCAGCCCATCCAGATCACCTTGTCGGTCAGCTGGCAGTTGCAACATCGCGGCGTCCGGATATTTACTCGCATCGTGCATATACGTTACCGCTTCGCCACCCAGGCCTGCATGTAGGGCAGTCACAATGTCGGCTTGAGAAACACCGAGAAGTGCCGCTTTTCGGCGGTCAACCAACAACATCAACTTGGGCGATGCTGCAATACTGCTGTCGTCCACATCCACGATTCCGGCGGTACTGTTAAATACGCCACGGACTTGTTTAGCGACCAAACGTCTGCCTTCTGCTTCCGGCCCGTAGATTTCAGCGACGATAGGTGAGAGCACCGGCGGGCCGGGCGGCACTTCGACAATTTTGACATTAGCATTAAAGCGCTTGCCAATTTCCTGCAATGCAGGCCGCATACGGGTTGCGATAGCGTGACTCTGATCGCTACGATGATGCTTGTCGACCAGATTGACCTGAATATCCCCTACTTCACCTCCAGTGCGCAAATAATACTGTCGCACGAGCCCATTGAAATTGATCGGCGCTGCGGTTCCAGCGTATGCCTGATAATCTGTTACTTCCGGCATGGTCGATAAATAATTCCCCAATTCGTGTAAGACCGCTGCGGTTTGCTCTACAGGCGTTCCTGAAGGCATATCGACGATCACCTGAAATTCAGACTTATTATCAAACGGCAACATCTTTAGCAACACCAGTCCCGTTGCTGGCAGTAAAATCGAAAAGCCAATCAGCACAGCAACGAGTATTCCCAATAGCCCACGATTACGCTTTCCCCTGGTACTATCCAAAAATGGCCGAAACAGCTTCTGAAATAGTGGCGTTAATTTGGCGCTCAGCCCATGCGGCTTCGTACTAACTGTGCTGTCATTTGACTCTTTCATCCAGATCCGTGCCAACCATGGCGTCACAATAAACGCGATCGCCAGCGACAGGAGCATGCCCATACTGGCATTAATTGGGATCGGGCTCATATACGGGCCCATCAAACCTGATACGAATGCCATCGGAAGCAACGCCGCGATCACCGTAAACGTTGCAAGTATAGTCGGGCCACCCACTTCATCAACCGCCCCAGGGATGATGTGCATTAAAGATTTCCCAGGATATTGACGTTGATGCCGATGGATATTTTCGACGACGACGATGGCGTCATCTACCAAAATTCCTATGGAAAAAATTAGTGCGAACAAGGAGACCCTGTTGAGCGTGAAACCCCAGGCCCAGGAAGCAAACAGCGTGACTGTCAAAGTCAAGATCACGGCGGTGCCGACGATGGCCGCTTCACGTGCGCCGAGTGCAATGAAAACCAGCACGACAACAGACAATGTGGCGAAGAGCAGTTTTTGAATGAGCTTTTTCGCCTTGTCATTGGCAGTGTTGCCGTAATTCCTGGATTCGGCCACGATGACGTCAGATGGAATAACCGTATTTTTAAGCTCTTCAACCCGCGCCATGAGCGCGTTGGAAACATCAATTGCGTTTTCGCCTGATTTTTTTGTAATGGCGATAGTCACTGCGGGATACTCACCACCATTCTTCCCTGCCACGCCTTCCCATACATAGCGCTTATTTGGCAACGGCCCGTCCCGAACAGTAGCCACGTCTTGCATAAATACCGGCTTGCCGTTATGGACAGAAACCACCAAGTCAGCTACATCGCGTGCATCTGTTAAAAATGGACCTGATTCAACAGTTACGGAGCGGTTCCCAGAAAGAAGTTCTCCAGACGGAGATCCTGAATTTGCTGATTGCAAAGCATTGCGCAAATCTCCAACTGTTACCCCAGAACCCTGCATGCGGGAGGGATCTAATTCGATCAATATTGCTCTTCCGGGACCACCTGTCGTAGTTACTTCACGCGCACCGGCTACTCGCTTGAGATCGTTTTCAATACTGTGCGCCACTCTTTCCAAATCATAGGCACCGGTATTGGGATTTTTGCTGAACAAAGTCAGGCTGACAATAGGCACATCATCTATGCCCTTTGGTTTAATCAACGGAGCTAGAACGCCCAGATTTCTGGGCAACCAATCAGCATTCGAATTAACCGTATCGTATAAGCGGACCAAGGCCTCGGTACGCGGTACGCCCACTTTAAATTGCACCGTCATGATAGCCATGCCAGGACGGGACAATGAAGCAACGTGCTCCACACCCATCATTTGCGACAATACCTGCTCCGCCGGAATGGCAACCATTTGTTCTACGTCTGCTACCGACGCGCCGGGAAAAGGTACCAATACATTGGCCATCGTTACATTAATCTGCGGCTCTTCCTCACGCGGCGTAACCACGACCGCGAAAACGCCCAACAACAATCCAGCCAAGGCCAGTAACGGCGTAATACGCGCAGTCTGAAAAAAAGCTGCAATACGCCCAGAAATACCCAGTCGTGAGTTCATCGCACTTCCTTCATGGCTGCTGCAGGGTCGAGGGCTACCCGTTCACCGACGTTGACTCCGGCGAGCACTTCAATCATGTCGTTCTGCGAATTACCAAGACGTACCTGGCGTAATACGGGGTGCTTATTGCTATCAATTACATAAAGTCCGGTCATTTCAGCCCGGCGCACAATGACTGAACTGGGCACATAAATATGGCTGCCCGCGGCACTTTGTGAAGCCAGCCATAGTCGCGCAAATAAGCCCGGCGCAACACCTTGTGCCGACTCTGGCAGATCGACCCGCACTTGTAGCGTATGCGTACCAGCGTCAATGGTTGGCAGCACTTGCATATGCGTCATTGACAACCACTGGTGTCCTGATGGCAATCCAGGTAATTCAATCTTAAACGGCTGGCCTGCTGCATAGTTACTCAATGCGGATTCTGGAACGGCTGCAGTGATCCTCAAGCCCTTCGGATCATAAATCGTGAGCATTGGCTTTCCAGGCATCGCCATGTCACCCAAAGCTATCGGCAACTCAGAAATAATTCCAGCATAGGGTGCCTTGATTATAAAAAAATCAGATTGGATATTTGCGATACTTGCCTGCGCAATTTGCGACTTCAGTTGTTCTGATGTAGCCCGGTATTGAGCTTCGGCGCGCTCCATAGCGGATTGACTTATGTACTGCTTCTCAAATAGGTGGCGTTGCCGCTGAACATCTTTGGTCGCCAGCTCCAGCGCAGACCGGGCGGCCTGCGTCTGCGCCTGACTGGCCAGACTACCCTGAGTCGCAGAGCGCGCGTCAATACGGACCAGAACCTGACCTCCCTTAACGATATCACCGACTTTGACCGGCAGCTGAATGACCGCACCAGAAACCTGCGACGCGATAACCGTTTGCCTGACGGACTCAACGACAGCATCGTAACGCACACTTTCCGCCGAATTGCCGACCTGCACGATTGCGCTCGCTAGCTCTCCCTGAGCTGCCAATACAACTGAAGCATGCAATGCAGCGATCACAAAAGCCACCATCAAACGAGAAGGTACCAACATACTTATTCCCCTAAATATTTTGAAAATTTTTCACACAAAAGCTTAATTGAGGGTATTATGTAATCATTCAATTAAATAGGCAAGTAATTATTTAGTTAAACAAATACAGTAAATTAATGTTTTGCGTATAATCAAGGCTGAATTCACGTTTATAAAGAGAATGTATGGAAGGCCTAACTATCGATGCACTGGAACAAATCGCCGCTTATTTCACCGCGTTGTCGGAACCAACACGACTGCATATTTTGAGCTTATTGCAGGAAGGGGAACAGAACGTCGGCGAATTGGCTCAGCAATGCGGATACACGTCAGCCAATATCTCCCGACATTTGACGATTTTAAGCAAGAATGGATTGGTCGCCAAAGACAGTCGTGGCACCAGTGTTTATTACAGAATTGCCGATGAGTCGGTATATACGCTTTGTGATCTGGTCTGTGGCAGCATTTTGAGGCAGCTTGAGGAAAAAGCCGTTTCACATAAGGAATTTGCGAAGACAGCTAAGTTAACAAAGAAAAGGTAAGCAAAATTTATTTAACTTGGAGAAAATCATGAAACCAAATGTTGGCACTATCGATAGAGTAATACGGATTCTATTAGGGTTAGGCCTAATTGGGGCGACGTTGTCAGGCATGATTGGGATTTGGGGCTGGCTGGGGATTATTCCCCTTGCCACTGGTGCCTTTCGTTTCTGTCCCGCTTACTTGCCTTTCGGCTTAAGTAGCTGTTCAACTGAAAAATAATTTTTGACAGGACTTATTATGAGCGCAACCATCCGAAATTATCTTGAGCTCACCCAAGATGTATCGAAAAATCTTGCCACGTTACGCAATGATATTCCCGATGTGATGAAGGGCTTCAGTGATTTGGCGAAAGCAGCAACGCAGGACGGTGCGCTTGATAAAAAAACTAAGGAGCTCATTGCACTTGCGCTGGGCGTGGCATCGCATTGCGATGCATGTATAGGATTTCACGTACAGGCATTAGTCAAACTCAATGTAACTAAACCAGAACTTGAAGAAGCATTGGGGATGGCAATATACATGGGTGGTGGCCCATCCCTGATGTACTCTGCGAATGCAATTGCTGCATTTAACGAATTTTCTGGCGCGGTCGGTTCAGTTTCAGCATAACAAGTGATCTGAATTTTTATTGATGGTGCATCGCTCATTTTGGCCAACCTTGGAGTTCCGTAAAAAATCTGATCCGATTTTTAACTTGTGGCCTGAATCAACGTGGAGTATCGATAAATTTATCCAATGTGTTTGCGACCCCAGTTTGGATATACACAAAGTTCATTTTTTAATGATACCCAACATACGCGTATAACGAATTATTATGATATTCAACTTCTCATCGCTTAATAATTCGTTACGCTCACCATTGTCGGCAGAAATTCATTCCAGGCCATTCTTGCGGCTCAAGCCGCCTGAATGCATTACCCATTTGGCGATTTTCTCTCAAGTTCCAACAAATGAACTGAGTGAAAGCAATCAGTCACATTATCAGTTACTTTCCAACCTTTGCAATTGCTTTGGCGTTACCAATCCAAGCAACAACGCAAAATTCTTTTACCATGATTTTGGTCGATTCCGCTTGCAGTGGGAACTGCATACGGAATTCTCAACTTACACTTTTTCAAGAAAGCTTGATAGCGGACTCACTCTACATAAGGCTTTTGAACAAGTACCAATTTCTTTTATCCCCCAAAATTGGTTATATTCACTAGAAGGACTGATCTTGGTCGGAGCTCATGCCGTGCTCAGCCATGGCTCTACTCAAGACGAATCAACACAACAGGAACTCGATAAACTATTTGGGAAGTCATCAATTGTTGGAAGCAAACTTGGTTCAAGAGACGAAGTATGGACCGACTTTCTCATTCATGCTGATGGATTTAGTCGGTTTGTAATTTGTAATGTCGAGTTCACAGATCACCAAGCTGGTCGGTCAATTCAACGCATTCTTGAAATTGAAACCTATCGGATGATGGCACTAGTGGGGTTGCCCAACGCACAAAAGGCGATTCCATCTTTAAACACAATCGAAGCGGAATTGTCATCGATCAGCTTGTCTCTCGTGAGAGAGAATTTAGCTGATCAAAACATTCACGAGCAACCACCGAAAAAGGTCGATATGGAGCAAATTCTGCTCCAGAAAATCATCGATTTGGCTGCACGATTAGAAAAAATTTCACTTGAAAACAACTACCGGTTCTCTGCTTCTCTGGCCTACTTTAAACTTGTCCAAGCGCGCATCCAAGAATTGAATGAAATCCCGTTTCGCGGCCTCCCAAGTATTGGCGAATTTATGGAAAGGCGACTGGTTCCTGCAATGAACACATGCCAATCTGTCGGAAAACGCCAAGTTGCATTAGCGGAGAGAATTGCTCATATCAATGATTTGTTACGCACCAGAGTAGGACTTCTTCAAGAACAACAAAATCGGCAAATTTTGCAGTCATTGAATACCCGCGCTTCCAAACAACTTTTACTACAACAGTCGGTCGAAGGTTTGTCCGTTGTTGCAATTTCCTATTACACAGCAGGATTATTTAGTTATCTTGGTAAGGCGTTTAAATCGATTGGATTGCCAATAAATCCTGATTCATTTGCCGGGTTATCGTTGCCAATTATATTTTTCTTTGTTTGGATAGGTATGCGGCAACTTCACAAAAAAATAGAAAGTCAAAATACCAACAGCTAAAACGTCGAGGCCTGAAATTTACTTACGCATTTGGAGATTCATTTTTTTTGTTGGGATAACCAATGCTGCCTTGCTCAGCATTTCTCCGCAGAATATGAAATGGTTTAATGCATCCATAATTCTAAGGCCTAGTGTGGTGGATATAAAAGTGCGATAGAAGAGTGATGCATCGGAATCGCTATTTAAGATACAAATATTAAAAACGTTGAGAATCGACCTCATCGATAAATAACTGCTTGGGAGGACTCGTAATGGAAATTATGAAATATTTTGGTAAATTAATTACAGAAAAAGAAAGAGATGGCTTGCCGGAAAATGTAATCTTGATCGATGTTCGCTCACACACAGAATATAAATTCAGCCACTTCGTTGATGCGATTTCTCTCCCTATGAATCAAATTGGAGAAGCAATTGCAGATATCGTTCCAGATAAATTTTATCCAATCATTGTTTATTGCCAAAGCGGAATTCGTTCCGGCACCGCTAAAATCCAGCTATCCCGGCTCGGGTACACAAACGTGTTTAATGGCGGAGGAATAGAGACGTTTTCTCTGCGAATGAAATACCAAATTGTATGCGGCAAATAAATAGGTCAGGTAGTACGTCAATCTAAATAGACGCTGTAAGTTTTAATTAAGGGTGATCGATTTCCATGAATACTCTAGTCGCAATTGATATGAAAAAGTTGGAAGGTCATTCCACCAAAATCACGGGAATTTTACGAGCCTTGTCGAACGCAAACCGATTGCTGATATTGGCACGATTGGTTGATAGCGAAGCGTGTGTCAGTGAACTGGAAGAAGCATTGGAAATTCATCAGCCGACGCTATCGCAACAACTTGGCGTACTGCGCTCAGAAAGTTTAGTTTTAACACGAAGAGACGGGAAAAATATTTTTTACCGGATTGCAGACGATTCCACTATTATTTTTCTGAAAGCATTGTGTGAATAAGTCTTACAGTTTCGCTTCTCAGAATAAGAAGCCTTTGCAATCGATAAATAAAGTCGTAACAGTGGCGCGGAGCCTTCTACCACACGAGCGGTTTAGTCCTAAGGCACAGTCCGGGCAGTCGCTTTGAATTTCGTCCGGCAACAATCAGAGTTTAGCTGTCATTACATAAAACAATAAAAAGCTTCTTGCTAGAGATAAATATATATTTGCCGTATGCGACATTTCCGAAAAATGCTCCAAACACCTTGGGATCGAGGGGATTGAAGGTCCCCAGCGTCCTAAAATTTGAATCCAACTTTCAAATTCGGTTGTCAAATTTTGATTGACACCATTCCACCAAAATTGACTGCGACAAATATGCGACAGATGTAAAAACTGGCTGCAAACCCGCATGAACGCTATTATGCGCGCGGGTTCGATTACCGCAACCTGAAAGTCATAATATAACGAAGATATGTTAAGGAGCGCATGAAAATTCCGGCCCCTATTCATCCGATCAACTGAACAAATATCTAATCGATATTAAGATCAATTCAGTGAAAAGCTGCCGGAAATTTTCCGGAATGAACCAATCAATTTGGGTGATTTTAAGTTATCGCTGGTGATGAACTTCATAGCTAAATCGATCAAATTACTATATAATCCGCCTTGCTTGATTTGACTGTTAATCCGCAGGTCCCTGGTTCGAGTCCAGGTCGGGGAGCCACAGAATATAAAGGGTTGCATGAGAATGCAGCCCTTTTTCTTTGGCTTTGATAGGTTGATTGGGCGCGCCAACTCCCCATCGCTCAAGGCATCAAAATACCTTCATCAAGCAACGATTGAACGATTAAAGCTTGCTGTTCGTCACGCCTGCGTTTAATGGCAGGTCGATTTTTTGCCTTGCTCGCCATCCAGTTTTTGAAATCAACAAACACCCGTGGATCTATCGTTTGCATCAACACCATATCGCCATTTACTGAAACGACCACCTGTTTAAATCTGGGTGCCTCAGTCAACACGCTGGCACGCGGAGCCTGTACTGCCCACAAATCATCCTCGTGGTCAGTAAGTTGAAATGGATGGGCGTCGTCTCCTTGCGGCATGCGACGCAAAAATTCAATTTCAAATCCCCTGGAATTGATTGCTGCACTGATGTCATCTTCTTTACGCTGAAAACTTGCATCCACTTTCTTCAGCAAGTCCAGAACAGACATGTTGAGACGCCTCATGTCAGCAACAAATCGCACTTTGTGGCGCGCGTCCCACAGCAGATCGACGTCTTGGGTTGCCAGTGCACTTTGCGCGATGCGCACGCCCGCCGCACTTTCATAAGCATACAGTGCATGGGTACCGACAACGACAAAATGTTCGGCAATGCCGGCATTCTCAAACGCCTGCAAAACAGCCACAACAATGGATGGTACACGTCCAACCTTCAACGCCTTGTTCAAACGCTGTGCATCGTTCAATGCAACACGCAATGAGGCAAGCCTCGTTTCGATTTCTTTTTTTCTGAGCGTGAATTCGTTGTAAATGGATTCGGTTTCAGACGAGCGAGGCCCCACCCGGCTTTGCCGGTTATCAGGCATAGTCTTCACCAAATAGCTATATTGGCCCTGGTTCTTCCAGTACATTCCACCCTGATATTTTCTCGCAGACTCAAGCACTCGACGATACTCCATGAATATGGTCGAAGAATCTATAAATTGACGCGCCGCGTTCTCGCTGATGGATAAGTAGTTCATTAGCCGTATAAACTTCAAATTTATATTTTATACGGCTAAAATTAAAAGTCAAAGAATAATATGACGATCGCGAATGAGTTTTCGCCTGATGCCACCCTACCGGTAAGCAGGGTGTCGCCCGGCACGGTACGGTAACGCACTGAATACCGGGCAATTCAAAGGTATTGTTGATGCCTGATAATAAAAGTTACACACCTGCTGCGATAATGGTTGGCAGGTTGAGGCGCAATGCGCGCCTTGCAGTACCAGAATCCTCCGAGATGCATCCTGTTTAACTGATCAATCAGGCTGATCATCTTTTTGAAGTGTCTGCCCAATTCGTTGGGCAACGCTTCGTTTTTAATTTATCGATTTCCAAAGGGAGCTCAAAATGACTTACAACCACGTTGTAGTATGGATTGATCATGTTGATGCGCACGTCATTCACTTTAATCGCGACGCGCAAGACAACGAAAAAATCACAACCCACTCAACCCGTCCGCATCTGCACGTCAAATCCGGCACACTGGGTTCGGGACGCGCGCCGGAGAATACCCATTATTTCAATGATATTGCCGAAGCAATCAGTGACAGTCAGGAAATCCTGGTCGTCGGGCCCGGCTTTGAAAAACTGGTCTTCATGAAATATCTGCTCAAGCATCACCCAGTCGTGGCAGAAAAGGTGTTAAGCGTCGAGACCGTCGATCATCCAACCGACAATCAACTGGTCGCGTTTGCCAAAAAATATTTCCTCAGAGAGGATCAAATGCGCTGAGATGGCCGCATGACTTTTTAATGGCGCTGCCGTGCTGCAGAGCGCAACCAGTAAACCGTGCCTGTCCCTGCGGCGAGAAAACCGGAAGCAGCGCCAAATCCCAGCGACCAGCGTGGGCCATACACATCGGCAATCCAGCCAGCCAGGGGCGCACCCAGCGGTGTGCAGCCGAGGAATATGCCCATATAAATTGCCATGACACGCCCGCGCATCAGTGGCTCGGTCGACAGTTGCACCAGACTGTTGGTCGAGGTGGTAAACATTTGCGTCGCTGCCCCCAGCAAAACCAGAAACAGACCGAACGGAACCGGCCCCGGCATGACCGCGGCCAGGGTTCCGATAATGCCAAAAGCCAGGGCACTGAATATTAACGTGGATAGTTTCGGCGCAGCCTTTCCAGCCACATGCAGCGCGCCGGCGATGGAACCAAGCGCCATCATCGAGGACAATATGCCGTACAGGTGGGCGCCGCCGTGAAACGTCGTTATCGACATCGTGGAAATAATCACCGGAAAATTCAGCCCGTAAGTACCAACGATAAATAACATGACCAGTGCCATGATCAGGTCGGGCCGGTGCCTGATATAGTTCAGCCCTGCAAAAAAGCCGCCAGCCGGAATATCTCCGTGCGGCAAGGGATGAAATTCACTGACCCGCATTCTCGTCAGCGAAGCAATGACAGCGACAAAAGAAAGACTGTTGAGAATAAACACCCATCCGGCTCCGATGACTGAAATCAGCACACCGCCAACAGCCGGACCGATCAATTGCGCACTGTTGAACAGCGACGAGTTCAGCGCCACGGCATTCGACAGATCTTTATCGCCAACCAGTTCTGCGAAAAAGGTCTGGCGGGCCGGAGCATCAAATGCAGCAATACAGCCCATGACCCCTGCGAAAACATACACATGCCACAACACCACGTGACCGGACAGTTCAAGTACACCCAGACCCAGAGCGGCCAGGGCCATCGCCGACTGGGTGACAATTAACAGTTTGCGCCGATCCACATGATCAATCATCCGACCAGCTGCAGACATCAGCAGCAAAGGCGGCCCGAACTGCAGCGCCATCACGATACCGACAGAGGTACCGCTGTGATTGCTCAGCTCGGTCAGAACCAGCCAGTCCTGCGCGATGCGCTGCATCCAGGTCCCAACATTGGATACCAGCGCGCCGGCAGCAAAGAGTCGATAGTTGTACGCTCCCAGAGAACGAAACGTATTTTTTATCCGTGCATAAAACGGGCTGATTGATGTATCCAAAGAGAGCTCTGAAAAAATGCCTGCCGCGCAGGCTCCTGAAGAATCATACAGCAAGCGCCGGATAATCCGTGTACCCCCTGGCACCGGGCGTGTAAAAGGTCGACATGTCCGGCGCATTCTGGGCAGCGCCAGCCTGCATGCGCTGGACCAGATCCGGGTTGGCCAGGAATTGCCGGCCAAAGCCGATCAGGTCGGCCTGATTAGCCTTCAGCGCTGCTTCAGCACTTGCCGCATCAAAACCGCCGGCCAGTATAAACGGGCCTTTGAACGCTACACGCAGACTTTGCTTCAGGGTTGCAGGCACCGGCGGGGTCCCCATGGCCGAGTGATCGAGTACGTGTACGTAAAGCAGACCCAGATCGGACAGTTCCTGCACCAGCGTGAGATACTGATCTTCCACTCCGGTATAGGCACCGGTGCCATTGAAAATACCGTAAGGAGAAAGCCGGATGCCGACGCGCGCAGCGCCAATCGCTGCAGTAACGGCATTGACCACTTCCAGAGCGAACCGGTTGCGGCCGGCATTGCTGCTGCCGTATTCGTCGGTGCGCAGATTCACATTCGGGTTGAGGAACTGTTCGATCAGGTAGCCATTGGCAGCATGCAGTTCCACGCCGTCAAAGCCGGCTTCAATGGCCAGTTTTGCCGAGGCTGCATAGTCGCTGATCGTATTCTGAATATCCTGATCATTCATGGCCCGCGGCACGCTGTGTGGCTGCATACCAAGCGTATCAGTGAACATCTCGCCGGGACAGACCGCATCGCTCGGGCCGATGACAATGGCGCCGGCCGGCAGATTGGCGATATGGGTCACGCGCCCGGTATGCATTAACTGAATCACAATCCTGCCGCCTTTGGCATGCACCGCATCGGTAACCAGTTTCCAGCCACGCATCTGCTGGGCATTGAACAGTCCGGGAATGCGCGCGTAACCAAGGCCATTGGGTGATGGCGACGTGCCTTCGGTGATGATCAATCCGGCAGCTGCGCGCTGCCCATAGTATTCGGCCATCAGCGTATCGGGGACATTGCCGGTAGCGGCGCGGCTGCGCGTCATCGGCGACATGACGATCCGGTTACTCAGTTTGAGTTCGCGGGCGGTAAAAGGTTCAAATAGCATTGCATTTCCTTTGTGGATGAAATTAAGTCAAACAACGTTGCAGACAGTCAGACAGCGGCGTGCGGCGAACTGCTCCCGTCACATGTCAATAATCACTTTAAGCGCCTTGGTATCGGCTGCATGTCCGAACGTTTCATACGCCTTGAGCATTTCGATCAGTTTGAAATGATGCGTAATGAGCAGTGTCGGGTCCAGTTTTTTTGACTGGACAACATTGAGCAGCATCGGCGTGCTCACTGCATCCACCAACCGGGTAGTAATGGTCAGATTGCGATCCCACAGCAATTCCAGATGCAGGTCAACCTTGGTGCCGTGCACACCGATGTTGGCAATCGTACCGCCGGGGGCGATTATTTTCTGACACAGTTCAAACGTAGCCGCCATGCCCACTGCTTCAATTGCCGTATCGACACCCCGGCCTTCAGTCATTTTCAACACGGCCTCGGCTGCCTTGCCGTCGGTGCTGTTGACGGTCCTGGTAGCGCCGAATTTTTTGGCAATGGCGAGTCGATTATCATCAAGATCAACCATGATGATCTCGGCGGGAGAGTAAAACTGTGCCGTGAGCAGTGCCGCCAGACCGATAGGGCCGGAACCGATAATGGCAATGGTATTACCAGGCTGTACTTTGCCATTGAGTACACCGCATTCAAAACCGGTAGGCAGAATATCGCTCAACATCACCAGCGCTTCTTCGTCGGCACCGGCAGGTATCGGATACAGGCTGGTATCGGCATAGGGAATGCGCACGTACTCGGCCTGGGTTCCATCGATGCTGTTGCCAAGTATCCAGCCACCGGTGGTGCAGTGCGAAAACATCTGCCTGCGGCAATACGCGCATTTTCCGCAGGCACTGATACAGGAAATCAGGACGCGGTCGCCCGGTTTGAAAGCGCTTACCGCCGAACCGACCTGTTCGATAATGCCGACACCTTCGTGACCAAGAATGCGGCCAGGCCCGCAGGTGGCGACATCGCCTTTCAGTATATGCAGGTCAGTGCCGCAAATGGTGGTCTTGACCACCTTGACGATGGCATCGGTTGCAGAGGTGATTTCTGGTTTTGGACAGTCATCCAGCGACATTTTTCCAGGTCCGTGGTACACGAGTGCTTTCATTTTATTTATCCTTGTCTGGTGTTTCGATTCAATGACTCCGCCTGAATCAGGCCTTGCATGACCAACAGATGCAATGCAACCTAATGCAACCTAATGCAACCGTCAAGTCCTGTCCAGGAACCGCTCATTCTTTTGCGGTCCTTCAGAGTCAGTCTGATTGTTGGTGAGTTCATCGTCTTCAATTTCGCTGCTGAACAATTTTAAAAATTCGCTGTGCAACTTGCCGCCCAACTCGGAAGCCAGTATCAGCGCATGATCAATATTCATTTTATTCCTCGCTTTCATGCCGGGTCAGATAATTGCGCTCTTGCAGGCCCATGTGGAACTTTTCTGGGCCACCGCGCAGGAGCTCAACGCGTTTTGGGACATTTCCTTGGCATTGACCATATTGTTTTTTTCGATAAATTCGGCTGCCAATAAATGTTTTTTAGCCGCTTCATGATGATCAACGGCAGCCTGTTTGTGCATTGCACTGGTTTCGTCAGTAATTAACATAATTATTTCCCTAATCAAATACAGAGTTGAAATGGATGAATGCATGCCGGACAACGGACCGGACACAACGCCACGTTATACCGTTGCGAGCAAGGCGACAGTGCGCCAGCACACATGCCTGCACATTGAAGCCAATTGGGCCGGGATGGGCCGGGAGAAAATTCGGTGGTTATGATGGGCAGCGAACGGTGCAGACTCAATGTGAGGATTAATCTGGAGACCTAGTGGACTGTAACAGTTAAACCCGGAGTGATGCGCTTGCTTAAATCGCAGTACTTCCATTTCACTGGCTTGGGTTCGTCGTTGTATTTGCGGATGTAACGCATAAGTTTTCTCTTGAGGTCTGAA
>Ga0316221_1002059_pt1 | contig 18824 bp, 28 predicted proteins | sample TBH18007metaG_FD_206003 | JGI IMG/M metagenome (GOLD analysis project Ga0316221, IMG submission 206003) | Freshwater microbial communities from Trout Bog Lake, Wisconsin, USA - TBH18007 | ecosystem: Environmental > Aquatic > Freshwater > Lake > Hypolimnion/Profundal zone | place: USA: Wisconsin... | reverse complement strand
AAATAGTTCATCTTTTTCGACCCACACCGCCAAAGCCTCAAAAAATCCGCCCTCTTTTCAAGAGCAAACTTTCTGTCTTTGACTCGGGTTGGATTGGTGGGCCGTCACAGACTTGAACTGTGGACCAAAGGATTATGAGTCCCATCATTATGCAATTCTCCCGTGTTGATTGGAGTAGTACAATCCATATAAATCAACAGCTTAGAAGCGAAGCACTGTACAGGTAGACAGCTTAGGTGTTGATTGAAGTTCAGGTTAATAGCTTATTCCAGTCTGTAAACAGTCTGTAAAAGCAGAAAGGGACTCAACATGGCACGACCAAGCAAAACGGCAGCGATTGACTACACCGCCGCCCACGACCTAACGCACGGGCTGCTGGAGCGTGCGACCTGCCCGGCTGAGCTGCCTTTCGTGCTGGTGAAGGATGCAGACAAGAAAGGTTTGCGCCTGCGCGTGACCAAGGCCGGGGGTAAGCACTGGCAGTTTGAAACCCGCATCAAGGGCAAACTTTTCACCCGTGCACTGGGTGAGTGGCCCACCGTATCCATCGAACAGGCCCGGCAAGAGGCGCACGCCCTGCGTGGGTTGACCGAGAAAGGCCAAGACCCCCGCGAACTGGAGCGCCAGCAAGACGCCGAAAAGGCCACCGTGACTGCCGCCGCAGCCGCCAAGGCCGCAGCCGATCGCATCGCCGCAACCGCCAAGGTGCAAGCCGCCAAAGTTGCAGCCTTGACTGTGGGCGAGGTGTGGGCCGTGTACGTCGCCGAACGCCGCCCTCATTGGGGTGACCTGCACTATCGGGACCACATCCGCAAGGCTGCGCCCGGTGGCGTACCGTTCATGCGTGGAACTGGCACCACCGAGGCCGGGCCCTTGTTTCCACTGATGGCAATGCGCCTGCGCGACCTCACAGCGCCAGCAATCGAGACATGGGCAGAAAGTGAGGCCAAGACCCGGCAAACTTCCGCCCGGCTGGCATGGCGCATCCTGAAGGTGTTTCTGGGCTGGTGCGATGAGCAACCCGGCTACGCTGGCCTACTGCCCGCCAAAAACCCGGCCAAGACCAAAAAGAGCCGCGAACACTTGGGCAAGGCTGGCACCAAATCGGACGTGCTCCAAAAGGGGCAACTTTCGGCATGGTTCAGCGCCGTGCAACAGAATCAAAATCCGGTCATCGCCGCCTACCTGCAAACCCTGCTGCTGGTGGGCGCGAGGCCGGGTGAGGTGATTGCAATGCGCTGGGAGGATGTGAACACCCAATGGAAGGGCATCACCATCCGCGACAAGGTGGAGGGGCTGCGCGTCATTCCCCTGACGCCCTATGTGGAGCACCTGCTGGCCGCCCTGCCCCGCCGCAATGAATGGGTTTTCTCAAGCCCTACAAGCAAGGCCGGGAACATCACAGAGCCGAACCACCCACACACTACCGCCTGCACCGTGGCCGGTATTGATGGCCTGACCTTGCACGGCCTGCGTCGGTCATTCAAGAGCTTGACCGAGTGGCAAGAGATACCCGCCGGGGTGGTGGCGCAAATCATGGGACACAAGCCCAGCGCGACCGCTGAAAAGCATTACACGGTGCGCCCGCTGGAACTGCTGGCGCTGCACCATGAAAAGATTGAAGCGTGGATGCTGGAACAGGCCGGGATTGTGTTCGACGCCAAGGCCGTGCCCGGTGCCCTGCGCGTGGTGGCTGGTTAAATATCGCAATATAGCTATATTATGAACACTTGGACGGTAACGTTGCACCCACTGGCAGAACCCGAACTGATGGCACTTCCCGTCGAAATGCGCGCCCGGCTCCTGCACATTGCCGAAATGCTGGAGGACTTTGGACCGCAGCGTGTGGGACTGCTCCACATTCGGCCACTGGAAAGCAAGCTGTGGGAAATGCGGATGAAGGGCCGCGATGGGATTGCCGCCGTTTAAGACCGCCGCTTACTGGTGCTGCATGTGTACGTGAAAAAGACCGAGGCCACACCGCGAAGCGCCATTGCAACAGCACTCAAACGATTGGAAGCACGGACATGAAAACACTTCGCACACTCAAAACTGAACTGCTGGCAGATACCGACACCCGTACTGAATATGACGCTATGGCCTATGAATTCGGCATGGCCCGCGAACTGATTGCCGCCCGTAGCCGGGCCGGATTGACACAGGACGAAGTGGCGCAGCGCATGGGCACCACACAGAGCGTTGTAGCCCGCCTAGAGTCCGGCAAGGGTGCACCCTCCATGCGAAGCGTACAGCGTTATGCAAGGGCCGTTGGTGCGCGTGCCGTGGTGCATCTGGAGGCAGCATGAGCCGTATGCATAACCGTCTTGCATGCTGAATGCTGAACGGACGTGCTGCTATTTCGCCCGATATGGCCCTGCGCCTTGAGGCATGGATAGGCGTGGAGCGTGGTGGCAATGCTCGTGTCTGGCTGGCAGAACAAAGCGCCTATGACGTGTGGCAAGCTGAACAGCGATTCAAGACCGCACCCATGCGCGTGAAGCCAGCGCCAGCAATTACTGTATAACGTCTTACGGGGGATGGAGCCTAGGGCCCACGGTTTTGGGTCGTGCTAGACATGTGCAAATCCTGTCCTACCCCCACCCTTTTTTTCCAGTTGCTGGAACTTCGACACGTTTAGCTCCAGTCTGGACCACCCCAAATTGCCGATGGCGCACCAGCACCAGCGAGGGCAACGCCAGACCACCGACCCGACGCGCTGCGGGTGGTGATCTAGGCATGGGTGCCCGCAGACGCAAAGGCGGAGCCGAGCAAACGCCTTTTTGCATTTGAGTCGATGCTGAAAATGCAACTCACAGAGCCCGGCATTCAAGCCTTTGAGGCTCTGAACATGGGTTAAAAATTGGCTCTCAGCGAAGGCTTGATTGCATCCGTTGTACAGTGCCGCGAGCTGGCTGACGCCATCGAATTGGAGTGAGTTTTAGGCCGCGTCTAGTTTCGGTCCAATTACCCGAAATGAAAACCGGAACGCCCTGACCCGGCGACGCGGCCCCCTGACAGGTGCGAGACAGGGAACGAAGTGAAAACGATATATACCCCAGCCGAAGCCGCAGCATACTTTGCACGCGAAACCGGCGACCCCGATATTTCAGAGCGTGATGTCTTCGAGTGCATCAAAAAAAAGCACATACAGGAAGGCTTCCTCTCCGTGGTTATTCAGCCGGGGACAGCACTGGAATGCCGCTCAGGTTTCGATACAGACAAATGGACTACATACACACTACGGGCACCAATGGAGCTATTTGTTGGAGGCTCATTTTTAGATGATTTTGTCCAGCAGATTAGCCTGACGGGCTACGGACTGCCGGGCCAGCTATCCAATGCGATGCTGCCACCGCATAACCTGCGATACGACACATCAACACCCATCCCCGCCGCTGATGTGCGGCTGCGCAAACAGCTCGTCCTAGACTTGCTGCCAGCGTGGAACCGGCTGCTAATTGACATTGAGAGTGGCGCCATCAAACTAGACGGACTGATGGAGTGCCCATCCATGCCTGCCAAGCAGGCCACAACGACCGAAACCGTGGCGGATGGGATACCAGAACCGCAGCGCCGCATTGCCTTGTTGCGGACACTTGGCGGCACTGCAAAGTATAAAAACAGCGAATGGGCGTTTACCGGAATAACGAGGCTGGTAGCCAAAGAAAAGGCCGATGGGCGCAAGCGATGCACTGAAAAAACCGTTCGCGTTGATTTAAAGGAAGCTGCCCAGGCCGAACGCGCTGCGAACCGGGCCGGGTTTGGCGATGGGCTGGGGCAACGCTAGGAAGTTCCCGCCCCACTCCCGCATTTTCCCGCTCATATTCCCGCTCACCCAATGTGCGTAGGACATGGGCGAACTCCCGGTTTTTCCCTTTCAGTACCGTGATTTTTTAATTCATTCACACCGCGAATCAACGCGGCGAAAGATGAATTATGAAAACCAAAATCGAACAACAGTTCCCGCCGCTGGAACTGGAAACCCGCCCCACGGTAAGCACTGCCGCCTGCTCCTTCTATCTTCGAAAAGCAGAACAGACGCTAAGAATTTACGCCAGCCGCGAGACGGGTCCGCTGCGCCCCATCCGTGTTGGCGCGCACCTTCATTGGAAGACTGCCGACATTCGCAAGCTGCTGGGAGTTGCAGCGTAATGGCCGCCCGCCTTATCCCTCTGGCCGTGGCAATGGTCCAACTGCTGCCATACGCATTCGTGCTGGGCATGACCGTGCAGCAAATGATCGGTGGTGCGAAATGACCGCCGCACTGTATTTGCAACATCCCCTGAGCGCCGCATTCCCGCCAATGAGCGATGAAGAATTTCAGGCTCTGAAGGACTCCATTTACATCAATGATGTGCTGAACCCCATCACCATTTTCGAGGACCAGGTGATCGACGGCTGGCACCGCTACAAAGCGGCAACTGAGCTTGCAATGGCCTGCCCAACGGTGGACATGGATGAATCCATCGACCCCGCAGGCTTTGTGACGGCGCAGAACAAGGCCCGCCGCCATATCACCCAGGCGCAGATGGCGATGGCGATGGCTCAGGTCTACCGGTGGCGTGCAAATGGCGGAAACCAGTCCGCAGTGCCTGCGGAGTGCAAATCAACTGCTGAAATGGCGGACATAGCCGGTGTTGGACAGCGCAGCATGGAGCAAGCCAAGACCGTTGAAAAGAAGGCCGCGCCCGAAGTTGTGGCGGCAGTGAAGCGCGGTGATATTGGCTTGGAAAAGGCCGCAGCCATAGCCAAGCTGCCCATGCAGGAGCAGGCCGCAGCCATCAACAAGCCTTTGCCCAGGCCAGCACCCAAGCCTGCTCCGGTGATGGAGCCAGAAGCACCCGAGTACAGCGAGCTGGACCGTGCGCACGACCAGATCAGCGAGCTTCAATCTGAACTGGTGGTGGCCCGCATGGGGGATGTGCCGGACGATCAAAAGACCCAAGCCGCTGAACGTCTGTGTGAGCAGGACGCCCACATCAAGACCCTTGAGGCCACATTGAAGGCCGTCACCCTTTCCCGCGACACGGCCATGACTGAGATTGTCCAAATGAAGCGGCAGATGGCGATGCAGAGGAAAGAAATCGAAAAGCTCGGGAGCCGGACATGAGCGCGCTAAGCCTCAGGCCATACCAAGAGGCATCCGTCGAATCCCTTCGTGCCGGGTTTCGTGCGGGTAATACGCGCCAAGTGCTTGCAGCCCCGACCGGTGCGGGCAAGAGCCGCATCATGGAAAGCATGATTCGTGCTGCCATGGAAAAAGGCTCGCGCATCCTATTCGTGTGTGAGCGCCGAATTTTGGTTGAACAGTTTTCAGCGCATTTGCAAAGGGCCGGTATCGACCATGGTGTGATGATGGCGAAGCACTGGCGTTTTCGACCCTATGAGAAGGTGCAGATTGCCAGCGCCCAGACGCTTGAAGCAATGAAGTCTATGCCCATCGCGGACATTGTTTTCATTGACGAGCTTCACGCCTGCATGCGTAAGTCGATCATTGACATGATCCAGTCGCAACCCAATTTGCGGATTGTTGGAGCGACGGCAACCCCATTCCATCCGTCAATCGGGAAGCACTTCACCAACGTGGTTTCCGTGACGACGATGGCGCAACTGGTGGAGGAAAAATTCCTTGTGCAATTCCGCGTGTTTGTCGCAAAAGAAATCGACACCAAGGGCCTGAAGGTGGTTGCAGGCGAGTGGAAAAAAGACGACCTGGAGCAGCGCGGCCAACAGATTGTTGGCGACGTGGTTGCCGACTACATCCGCATATCGACGGATGTTTTCGGCGGATTTCGCAAAACGATTTGCTTTTCATGTGGCATTGCCCACGGTGCCGAGCTTGCTGCAAAGTTCAATGAGGCCGGTATCAACGCGATACAAATTTCCAGCGAGGACGACGACGAATATCGCGACGAGGTGTTGAAGGACTTTGCCAAGCCGGACAGCGCCATCAAGGTCTTGATAAGCGTGGCGATCCTCAGTAGGGGATTCGACCAAGCGGATGTGGAGTACGTCATTCTGGCCCGCCCGCTGAAGAAAAGCTTTTCTGAGCATGTGCAGATGGTGGGCCGTGGCGCACGCATTCACCCAGGCAAGGAGCTGTGCGTGATTCAAGACAACTCGGGCAACTGGCAACGCTTCGCCGCCGATTGGGACACCCTTTATCACGACGGCGTGAGTGCGCTCTCCGAAGGCCAGGACTCGAAGCCCAGGAAGGAGCCTACCGATGTCGAAAAAGAGCAGGCAAAGTGCCCCAAGTGTTCGGCAGTGTGGGCCAAGGGGGCGGACACCTGCTTGAACTGCGGACACGTTCGCGCCCGTAGGAGTGACGTGCAGGTGGTGGCCGGTGAAATGATCGAAATCGGCGCAACCAAGCGCAAGGCTGAAAATTTCACCCAGGAATTTAAGACTCAGAAATATGCCGAATTCATTGGATACGGCATCGAAAAAGGCCATATGCCCGGCGCTGCATTCCACCGCTACGCAGAATTTTTCAGTGTTCGCCCTTCAATGGAGAAGCCTGAACCGGCGATGCCGAGCCAAGCCACGCGAGACTGGATCACAAGCCAAAACATCCGCCGTGCCAAGTCCCATGGCAAAGGAGCGCGGGCATGAAACGCATGCAATCCGCCCTGTCATTTATCCCGCCCGATGACCGCGAGGTGTGGCTCATGTGCGCGATGGCACTGAAGTCCGAATACGGTGACGCTGCATTCGATGTATGGGACGACTGGTCCCGCACCGGGCGCAACTACAACGAGCAAGCCGCTCGGGCAACATGGCGAAGCTGCAAGGGTGCAGGCGTGACGCTGGGATCACTGATCTTCGAGGCCAAGGCAAACGGCTGGACTGACGACGAAAGGCATTCACGCCCGACGCAGGATCAGTTGCAGGCTCGCCAGCAAGCGGCGCAGGAGCGCCTGAGCAAGGAGGGCATTGAGCGCGAGAAAGCGCAGAAGGCCGCAGCGAATAAGGCCGCGTGGATCACGGGACAGACGAAGCTGGAGCAACACGCCTACCTTGATTCAAAAGGCTACAGGGACGCGCTAGGTGCCGTCTGGTGGCCTTCTGAAGATCAGAACCTGCTCTGTGTGCCAATGCGCATTGGTGATGCCCTGGTGGGCCTGCAAATGATCGACAGGACGGGCGCCAAGCGATTCTTGGCCGGTCAACAGACCAGCGGCGCGGAATTCCTCATAAGTAACTCAGGCCATGGGGCATTTGACTGGTTTGTCGAGGGCTACGCCACTGGTCTATCACTGCGCGATTGTCTGCAAGCCCTGCGCCTGCGCTACCGCATCCACATCACGTTTTCTGCCGCCAACATGGTAAAGGTCGCCGCCATGCACCAGTCCGGCTATGTGGTTGCCGACCATGACGCCAGCGGGACCGGCGAGCGTGCTGCGGTGCAGACCAGACACCCGTACTTCATGCCCAGCACCGAGGGCCACGACTTCAACGACCTCCACATGCAGGTGGGCACTTTTCAGGCTTCGCAGGCGCTGCGCCAGTGGATCGTACGCAATCCATTTATCGCAAATGGGATCGCAAACGGATCGCAAACGGATCCCCCATCACATTAGGGATGAGCTAACGCCATCCAAACACCAAAACACAAATTCAAACAACCTGTTCCATGACAAATTCAACCAATACCAAAAGACAACCCGGCGCGAACATAGCGAAGTGGATGCCGCTATGGATAGGCGACATGCGGCGCGAAGTGATGGGCCAATCTCTCGAATTCCAAGCGATGTACACCAATTTGATGATGTCGGCATGGGAAAACGGCGGCCAGATCACGAACGATGAAAAGCGCCTATGTCGCATCAGTGGCGCCGATACCGTGCAATGGCTGGAGCATCGCCAAGGCCTTGCAAACCTTTTCGTACCCGGCAATGGGATGTGGACCCATAACTTGATTCGCTCGGAATTGGACAAGGCATCAAGGATCAGTCAGCGCCGAAGCGAGGCCAGCATCAAAGGCAACAAACTGAGATGGGGGAAGGCCCGTAGCGCTGCAAAAGCCGTTAGCGATTCGCTCATGGAAAAGATCGCCAAGGACGGAGCCGCCTATTAGCCCAGGACCACAAGGGGACGAAGAAGGCACGGAACGACCGCCAAGCCTTCGCCCGGCCCTGTGGCTACGCCTGCACCAACCATTTCCCATTCGACCCGCACGCGCCGTTCTATGGACGCACAAACCCATCACCCAATCAACTTTTGAGAGCACCCACATGAACATCACCGCCCGCACTTGCGCCACATGCGCGTCCTTTGACCCAGCCAAAATCGCCGACGGTGAGACCTGTCGTAACGGCGTCACCATTACTGAGCGCAAGGGCTCAGCGACAGAACTGCACCGCCAGCCCGTTAGAGGCGATTGGTGCGACTCGCATATCAGCGCCGCCGAGGACGCAACCGAGTCGGCTCTGATTGAATTGCACCGAAAAGAAGGTGGCTTAGCCCAGGCAATGCAGGCGATGGAATCCATTTCTCACACTTTTGAGGTCATTCGCCAGGCTCAGCGATAAGAATGAACATCGGTGATGCCCGATTCGTTGATGGTCAGTAATTCTTGGTCGCCTTTAAGGGTGCGCACAGTATGCGTACCCTTCTCGTCGCCATCTAAACGGCTGCACGCATTGCTGGTGTCTTTGATGCCAATCGCATCACACACGTCAGCAGCAACAAACCGACCTTCGCCACTCACGCCCGTTACGAAACGAACCTGGTGGTGCTCAAAACTAAATGGGATGATATTTGACACGGCACTTACCTTCACGCTGGGGTTAATAGGTGCGCAAGGCATTTACCATTTATCGACAGGCGTAGCTGCTCTTACCCGTTGAACCTGCCTGCCCCTGAAGTCCAGTGCCGACGGTATCAAAAGAACCTTTATCCGAGAGAGCTGGCCTGTTCGCCTATCGGTGCCCCAATCCGCTGCCTGCCAGACTCTTCAAGATGGGTGGCCGTACTGGCTTCCATCCGCGTATCCGTTATTGCTAACAGAACCTGGCTGTGCCCAAGTTGCCTTGGGTAGTGGTTTCATCCCCTCATGGGGTCTCGGTATATCCCCGTCAATTTCTCTCAGGGGCGTGCGGGTGTATCACACGGGATCAGTTCAGGGAGGTGTGTCTGTGCTGCGAACTGCGCTCAGAGCCGTGTTTGACTCCAAGCGGCCCATGCAGGCCCACTGCTGACGTGTGGAGTACGGTCTGAAAAGCAAAAAGCCACTTGGGTTTTTGACTCTTCCCCGCCAAGGAAATCCGAAGCCGGATTAAAAAGAGTCAAAACCGAAGTGGTTTTGTAACGTCACCTTGGCGTGTTGACCTCTTTAGGTTGCAGTCACGACCACACCAGCGACCACACCGCCACCAAAACCGGCCTATCCATTGCACAAGCTGAACAGATAGGGAACAGGCCATAAACAAGAACTCACCCATGTAGCCGCCCCCCCAAGTCGGGACCGCAGGCTGATTACTTCGCCCAAACGGAGTAGCTCAAATGCCGGTTGTCATGTTCGAAATTTTTGCCGGTGCGCCCCTTGTCTTTTACTGCGACCGGCTCAGGGCCAGCTTGAGCCCAAGCTCTTGCGCCACCAATCACCGCCGCACCTTCAATCTAGCCTGCCAAGGTTGTCCAATCGGTGCGGAACATGCTATCGCGCTGCCGAAGCCCACAGAGCGCACGTTTACCAATTACCACGACGACGACGCCCAGGCCCAGGCCCAGCGCTTTGAACGTACAGCACGCCCTTGTATCCGGTGCGGCCGACCTGATGGGCGACGGATTCAGCCTGGTCTTTGTGTGAGCTGCCTGAATAGACATGCGGAGGTGATGCATGGCCGGAACTCAAAAGGCAAGTTCCCCAATCGCGTAGCAGCGAGCCTGTTCCACTGCGCCGCGCTGATAACCGGTGACTTCCCATACCTGATGTCAGTGCTTCGATTCTCGTCGAACTGTGCCCCTAGGTTGCAGCGAGTAACTGGCGGAGCCTTCGTATCGGGGGTATTCGGAGGCCGCGCCGAATTTTGCCGCTGGCTCACGCAGGCCCATCCCAACGCCGAGCTACTGGAGTTTGAGCTTGGCCCAAGCCTCGCAGAGTTACAGACTCACCTCGCGCCAGCGGTTTGAGGGGGTCGCGTTTTGCTACCCCCTCGCGCCAGCGGTCTGATGGGTGTGAATTGAACTCCCCCCTCGCAATGGGCCTTCATTGCATTGGTTCACCCGGTGAGTCGTGATGCAAATATCAGTAAATAACAGGATTGATCAGCGAACGAACAGAGGCACCCATCCCTGATGTAGCAGGCATTTAAAAATTATGGCGACCAAAAAGAACCAAACCTCATTCAAGCCAGGCGTCAGTGCCAATCCCGCCGGTAGACCATCGGGTACCACACCCCGCGCCAAGTTCCGTAAGCTGGTCGAGGCCGATATGCCCGAATTGGTTGCGACCCTGGTACAAGCCGCCAAAAACGGTGATGTGACCGCACTTCGGGTCATTCTCGATAGAACGGTCCCCGCCTTAAAGCCAACCGCTGCCGACTTGAGCCTAAAAACGACCGGCAGCATAACCGAGCGCGGTGAGAGCGTCATTCGCGCCATGCTGACCGGCCAAATCTCACCAGACGCCGCCAAGGTGGCAATCGACGTGCTCGCGGGTCAGGCCAAGCTGCAAGAGCATTCTGACGTTCTCATTCGCTTGGAGCAACTGGAAGCGCTTTTATGTCTCACCGCAAAACCATAAACCGCATGACCGCAGGTTTGATTCGGGGCATGACCGACGCGCAGATTGAAGCCGTTGCAGCCATCGACCCACACGACATGCGCAGCTTCACCGACGCCGAGCTTGAGCAAATCATCAGCGGCTCCGCCAGCCCCGACCTAATCCGTCGTGTGGCACTCACCAGAAAAACCCAATGAAACGACTATTTCAACCAGGTGTATCCGGCAACCCAGCCGGACGCCCCAAGGCACAGCCTGACCCGCTGGCCCCCGTGAGGGAGCAGATAGCCCACATCCTCCCCGAGCTACTTGAACGGCAAATGGCACAAGTCCGCAGCGGCAGCGTTTCAGCCCTGGCGGACCTTGTGCGCCTGATGACCGCCATGCAGGAGGCCAGCGCAGCCGACCGTCGCCGAGTATCAGCGCCAGCCCAATGAGTACAGTCAAAACCCGGCTGGGCAATCTGGAGCTTTTCAGCCGGAAGAAAAAGGGATCCGACAACTTTGTTGAAGAAGTCAGGCAAATGCTCCAGGGCATCGACGGTCAGGTGGAAATAGGCATGTTGCCCGAAGAGGACTTGTTTGATGTGATGGTGCGCCGCCTGGAGGGCATGGACGGCTACACCCTGGCCTTGATGCCCGGCGACACGCTCAGAGCCAAAATGCAGGCGGTTGACGATGCGGCCCAGGGCAAGCTGACGGTATCGCCCGAGGCCCGCCATGCCGCCTGCGCCTACTTTTCGCTTTATGAGGGGCTGTGAACCATGCGCAATTGGCCCAAATTTCACAACTCACTACCGGTATCTGGATGGCGTCATTACCTGAGATTGGTGTTTCGTTATCCAGCACTCCTTATATCCTGTGTGCATTTCCGTGGGGCATTGCGCCACCGGCTTGACCCCGCCGCCTAGGCGCTGTTTTGCATTCAGGGAACCGATGGCCTGCGTCAATCATACAAAGACTAAAACAATTATTTAATTAGAGAAAATATCATGTATTTTTAAATAATGCTGGGCTTATTGGCTCTAATTGTAGTTCTTCTGATAATTCTTGTTACAAGCGTCTGGACTGTCGTTGATATCATTCAGAGTAGAAAATGAAAACTTTACTAATTTCCGCCCTGTCGGCATTTGCTTTGGCTGCGTGCGACTCTCGTCCTGCGCCAACAATTTTGGCCCCAATATCGGCGCTTCCTGACATAGCTCCTGCGGCGGAGGACATGCCGGTTCCTGTGCTTGCTGACGCTTATTACCGCCTATATGATTCGTGCCGTGCTTCATCGATGCAAAACGACCCGTCATGCGCGAATTTAGGGCAATATGCAGCCATGTTGTCGTCAAAGGGGTTGTGCTTCGGAGAAGAATCATCTGACGGTGACCCTTTACGGTGGAAACAATGCAAACCTCGGGGTCCGCAAGAAGATTATGTTGATGGATATAAAGCTGCTGACATAGGTTGCCGTGATTCTTCATCCCCAATGTCAGAGGATAAAGCTGCGTGCCAAAAAAGGGAGCGGTATTCAAAGCTATTAGGGTCAATAAAATGGTGCTACGGGGAAGGTGAGCATTCCAGTCAAACAGCAGTATGGGCGCTTTGTAAGGAGAAATATGCAGAATCGGATACGAATCCTGCCACGCAAGAACTAAAAAATATCACTCTATTAAATGCTGGCGACCTTCCTTGGACGTCGCAGTTTTTTACCGACCTTGGACCACAACAGTGTTTACTCACGGGATTTGCAAAATCATTTGACGAAGCAAGAATGCAGATCGATCAAATGGAGGTTAAAAATGGTAAAACGGTGATTAAAGAAGAGCCAGACCGTATTCTTTTCTTTTACTCTGATGCCCTTTTTCAAAAAAGAATGTTGAGAACAGTTTACAAAGATTTATCTACGTGCGAGGCGGAGCAGCGTAAATAAGGAGATCTCCATGAAAACCACAAACATCATTGCACTCGGTTTTTTAGCTTTAGCTTTTACTGGCGCCGAAGCGATAACCATTGATCCTTCTGAATACTTCGCATACGACTACGGCTTGACTAACGATCCTGTTTTTTTGTCTAAAAAGCCATGCCAAATAGCAGAAGGCGTTGGAGAGGCGATGACGAAACAGCATCTCGAAAATTGTGATGGCAGCAATCCAGATTTCAATTGCAAGCCGGTTGGTTTGTCGTATGTTGGGTGGAAAAAAGCAGTGGTATACGGAGGACCAAGAGAAATGCCAACAAACGCCTGCTGGAAAAACATAGGAACGGGGACGCACATTGTTTTTTGCATTCCAAATAAGTATGCAGGTCAGTATGTTCAATGTTCAACGATGCGAAAGATCACGTTCATGAGCACAAAAGGGCTGCAGCCTGCTCCAATAAAGGCAGATCCGTTTTAGTAGCGACCGCACAGGAGTGTTTATGGCTGGAATATTTTATTGTTGGTTGGTGTACATGCTTTCCTTAATTTTTACTGGATACCATTATTTCGCGCTTCCCATCACTATTGTGGTGGTAGTTCTTGCAAACCTATGGATGCACGAACCATTGCCCAAACGTCCCAGAGGGAAGAAGTCGAATCCATTCTGGCGTGATTACACCCTTGGGTCAACCAACCACTTTTTTGCCTAAAACGGGACGGTTAAGATTGGATTTAAATTATAGGAACCAATGACACGTTTCAATCAAGCACTAGCCCTAGCAGTCTGCTGAAATACTGGTTTCTGGTTCAAAACCCGCGCTCTTGAGTGGCTATCTACCCCTCAACACTTGAAAACAATGGTTTGTAGCCCGTTTTATGCGGTCGGAAATTTTCAAAAAGCTGAGCTCTGTAGTATTTCAGCAGCCTGTTATGACTCATGAAAATAAAAATTATCAAAGTGAGTTGAAATGGGACGTCATGAATAATCTAGTACAGCGGAGGATTTCATCCAGAATGCAACAAAGTTAACGTATTAGGGCTCACTTATTTTGGCCGCAAAGCGCGTTAACAGAGACTGTGTCGGGTAGCGGCCTAAGAAGCAAAACTTGAACGTCAACTACCGCCGAAAGCGACAAGTATTTGACGTGCATAGTGACAGCCACCTGAAGCCAAGTTGAAGTGTTACTCAGTCAAAAACATTCTCTTAACTTCTGGTGATTTCAGTCTATGCACAATAGACTTCGAAATTAGAACGTACTGGCAATGGAATTATTGATGGCTTGCTCAACATCTTTCCGAGTGTTTTGGATAACAAAATCCGCACCGCCACCGTACGTTACCAAGGCAGTGTCGTACTTAAATGCAACCCGCTGCACTTTTTTCTTACCACGAATAGTTCCATCTATTAAACCGTTCATTCTAAGAGCTACTGCAAAACCCAAAGAGCCTCCTCTTAAATTTTGTCCGACCGTTACAGTGATATTCTCTTCAATACCATTTGTAGCTTCTTTAATGGAATTCACAACGGTCCAACCCTTTGCTTCAAGCGCTGTTTTAGCAAGATAAAAAATAGACTCCTGACTTAAATTTAGTCGATTTTCATCACTACCCCCATTATTAATTACGCTGTAATTAACGGTTAAAGCAATACTGTCTGCGTTGGCCGCTTTAGAAACAAAAGAAAATAAAATAAATAAAAAAACAATAAATAATTTCATTAAATAAAATCCTAGACCTATTAAAAACTGATATTAATATAATAAAAAAAATAATTCGTCACTTGGAAAGTGTTAAGCATGAATTTCTCCAATTTTATATATTTAAAATAATTATATATAGTACATCTCCTTTTTCAACACTGTGGCGCTGGCTCGCGAAATGTCGCTAAGCTTGCGCGAACTTCAGGCAGGTCCAGCGCATCAAGTGCTTTCTCCAAATTGCTTGCCATCACATCAAGCAGACTTGTACCTTTTTTCGTTAATTTCGCCAGCATGCCGTCTTTTGGCGCGGATTTATCTGTTTTTAAGCGTGGCATCTGAATAAGCTTAGATGCAGGTAATGTCTTAATACTTATGAGACCTTTCTCTTTCAAGCTTAGAAAGATTTCATAGTATTCGCCTAAATCATTAAACGATTGCCCCGTTCCAAGCCCAATCATCATTTCAGATGCCGTATCGAACACGACCATTGATGGGTCCGAAGGGACAATAGAGCCCGCGACGTGTGCAATAGTCGTCAGGGCGTTAAGTTCAAGAAGACTAAGCCCATGCCCCCTCCTATCGCAGGATATGTCATACCACGCACTACACGCCCAATTACCAAATACGCTGTGGGTGATTGACCGCGTGCTTGAGCGTTGACTGCTTTATTATTTGAAATATTTTTCATCTGATTTCCTTAAGTTATTGATATTTCTTTGCGGTTTTTGCTGCATCGACGGGTAACTTTAAAAGCCTATCAACTCCAAATCATCCATTTTGTGACGAAAGTGCGTATTCCGGTCATCGTGACCACTGATTCCGGTCGATCGTGACCAGTTGCGCAGCGTGCAAGAGTTGCGCTGCGCAGATTGTATGGGCGGCTTTGCGCACGGCTCCAAATCAACCTGGTTTGGGTGGTTTGCCCACCCGGTGTTCGAAGAATCTGGCCTGCAAGTGGAGCTGACTGGCTTTCTATGTGATTCGATACGTTCGACCAGCGTGACACGGTATTACACGGCACGGCGCTTGGGCGGTAGTCCGGCAGAGATGGGATGGGAAAGCCAGGCGGTTCATCTTGTGCCGATGTCCATGTTGGCTGGATTCGACTTGCACCCGAATGACCAGTCCGTCATCAAAGCATTGCAAACAAAGGGCGAAAACTGACTATGTGGATTTTTACTTCAAAGAGCTTCATCAGCATTGTTCAAAAGCCGGGTGACACTGACCAACTCACTGTGCGTGGCCGCATCGAGGGCGACATCGAGCAGATTTTCCCCGACGCCAAGGTTGAGGCTAACAAGGGCACGGACTACAAATACCGTGCGATGGTGCCCAGGGCAGCGGTGGCACAGGCGCTTTACGACCAGGTGATGGATGTCGACTATCCCAACTTCAAGAGCACAGTGAAGGAGCCTAAGCGGCACAGCGGGTACATGGGCACTTGGTCAGCCATGTACGGCGTGCAGGATCGGTGATCGCTTCCATGGGGATCAGGTCTACGCACGGCGCTGGGACTGATTGTTGACGTCGATCAATTGATCAAAAAACAAAGAAGCGGCTCAAATCCCGGCGAGGACTGGTACGGCCCCAATCACCAGATACCAGACAGAGCCCTTTCAGTCGTGCTTCTGTCGGTTGAACCGCTCAGGCACATAGTAGCAGGTAACCCTTCCGCGTTTCAAACGCGAGTGGGCCGCTCGGACTTTACATCCGACTTCCCCAAACGACTCCAGCCGAACCTGATACCGCTGAGCAAGCGACTCCGCAAGGTTGCCGAGTCCGACCATTACTGTGACGCATCACAGAGAAAGGACTCAGGGCTGGCCGGTGGAGTGTCCATACTGTGAACACCCCCACAGCGGCACAACACGCATCACCGAGGCTACCAGACCGCGAAGCCCAAACTCCCTCTGTATCGGTCATCGGTAAAGGACTTTACCAGGACGAGGTAGCCGCGCCCAGACAGGATGGTGACACTGGCAGGGGTACTGCCATCAGCGCGCCCTAGACCAAGCGAACGAATTTCGTCCGGTTGGCTTATGGAGAAGAAATGCCTACCAATTCGGACCAGCGAGCAGACAGGCATACTGAGCGTATGAAACTCACCGCAAAAGACATCGTGGCCGGAGAATTTGGGCTTGGTTCCGCTCAACGCATCCTGCACACCATTGCAGCCTACCAAGTTAAATACAGCCAGTGGCCAACCGGGCTTTCGATAGATGCCGACATGGCAGAAGCCGTCAAATCCGAAATCCTCACGCCGATGGGCTGGAAGATGCTCCACCAAAAGCTCAAGGTGGACTATGACGCCAAGGGCACGGTCATTGCATCAGGTCCGAAAGGCCGGTTTGATTACGAAGACTACGACTCGAACAGCGAGCACACGGTACCGGCCGTAGATGAATGGATATGGGGCGTCAATCTGCGCGAGCGCAACGTCTGACCAAGTAATAGAAATCCCCCGCAGCTCAATGGGTTGACTCGACTGTTCAATCTGATGGCATTGACCCGACTTCAATCCGCTCTGCGAGGGATATTTGATTTTAGAGCCAAGCCACCCTTATCTAATTTTTTTTGTAATCGACATCGACGGTGGTGAAATCTTCGCGCGTCATGAATGAAAGCGTGTAATCATTGCGACGAGTCGAAGCCGACGCGGGTGCGCTACCGGGCAGTGCCGCAGCCCCCGATTGTGATGAAAGTCTGGCTTCGGCTCGCCAAGTGGCAGGCACCCCACAGCCCAGCACCAACCCCGACGCGGGGCAGACGGAAAAGGGCACTCCACAAAGTTATGGAATGCCCCAAGAAATCCGGCCAGCACTAAACACGCTGGACTTTAAATCCGACCTGACAGTTTCGTGACCGCCTGCACAATTTCATGCACACGGTCGGCTTAACGTGAGCCACGTCAGGTTGCTGACCGTCTACCCACTTTTGGGGACACGGTATTTCGTGACGCGAACGAGAACCTGTGTCGGGCCGCGTTGACTGCTTCGCAGCGCACCGGCTACACCAAGCGCCGCAAGCAGATTTGGGAGGCGTTGCATCCGGCCGTGCAAGAAGAACTTGATGTCGGGACGGTGATGCCGTTCGACCCTAATGATGATCCGGAGCAGGATGAAATTCAGGTGGGTCACGTTGCGCCACCTGAATTTAAGGCCACTGGCTACAAGCAACCACCTCCACAAACCCAAGGCTTTGCAGCAGCCACAGCAGTTGCTACCGGCCAATCTAAAGCCACCACAAACCGCGCCATTGCCCGCGCCGACGCCCTGGGTGATGAAACCCTAACCAAAGTCACTAATACCAGCCTAGACAGCGGCGTGGAACTTGACGCGCTGGCCAAACTGGATGCACCAGAACGAGCCCAGTGCTGTGCCGGCCCCGCTGTTCATACCATTGAATCAAACCAGACCGGCGAGGCGCTGACAACCAGAATGCCTTGACCGGCAACATTGCGGACCGCTACGAAACAACCGTTAGGCAACTGATATCTAACCGTTCAGGGCAACCGTTCTCTAACCGTGTTTGGCAAGCGTGAGTGAGCACTTGAAATCATTTGATGGAAAAAAAACCAGTGGGTTTGCTATGGGTTCCGTGCGGGTTAGCTGCGCCATGGGTTTGCAAGGGGTTCGCACCGTGGCGGCACCGTGCTTGCATGGGGCTACTAAGGGTGGGCGCGTAGTTTCTGCTGGCGCTGGTTCACGGTACGAAACCATGTACCGCAGTCTGTAAACAGTCTGTAAAAGCCCACCGAAGGCACAAACAAAAAAGCCCCAGTCTTGTGAACCGGGGCTAAGTGCTTGATTTAATTGGTGGGCCGTCACAGACTTGAACTGTGGACCAAAGGATTATGAGTCCTCTGCTCTAACCAACTGAGCTAACGGCCCAACCGAAGGGGAGATTGTAAGGGCTGGACGCGGCCTTCAAAATTATGCACAGTCGCACGCAAGCTGGGTAAAATCCAGTCGCTGTCTGGCGCTGCCGAGATTGGCAAGGGGAATTTCATTGAGCGAATCTGAAACTGAGCAACGTAAAGAGACGACGGCCATGCTGGTGTCGGTGCTGATGCACGACGGTTTGCGCTATCGCGGCTACATTCACTTGCCCCCCAATCACCGCTTGCAAGACCTGCTCAACGATCCGCGCGGCTTCATCCCGATTGAGCAGGCCGCTGGCAATGACGCCATGACGATTGTGGCCAAGCGCTTCATTGTTTCCATCGAAGAACTCCACGAAGGCAGTCCGACCTTTGGCCTGAACGCCATTCCTTTGGCCTGAGCGCGCCGTAAATGCCGCCAGCAATGGCCTGCGTCGCGGCTAAGCGCCTTGCTTGTGGTAGCTGAGGGCGTTGCTGACCAACTTGGAAGTGATGTCGACGATCTGGATCATGCGCTCATACGGCATGCGCGTGGGGCCTATGACGCCCAGCGTGCCCACCACCTTGCCATCCACCTCGTAGGGGCTGCTGACAATCGACAGGTCTTC
>Ga0316221_1002046_pt1 | contig 18907 bp, 18 predicted proteins | sample TBH18007metaG_FD_206003 | JGI IMG/M metagenome (GOLD analysis project Ga0316221, IMG submission 206003) | Freshwater microbial communities from Trout Bog Lake, Wisconsin, USA - TBH18007 | ecosystem: Environmental > Aquatic > Freshwater > Lake > Hypolimnion/Profundal zone | place: USA: Wisconsin... | reverse complement strand
TTTCGTGGCTCATATTGGCGACGAAGGTGCTTTTGGCTCGGTTGGCCGCCTCCGCTCCCTCCTTGGCGGCGGTCAGTTCCAGCGTCCGGCTTTCCACCAGGTCTTCCAGGTGGCTGCGGTGTTCCTCCAACTCCAGCGCCAGCCGGCGGTCTTCCGTGACGTCTTCCTCGATGGCAAGGTAATGGCTGACGGCTTCGCCTTCCCGATGGATCGGCCATATATGGGCCAGGACGGTACGCTCCGCGCCGCTCTTGTAAATGTTGACGAATTCCCCTGTCCACGGCTGGCCCTTCGCCAAGCGGGCCCACAGGTCGGCATAGAGTGATTCCGGCGTGCGCCCGGAGCGGAAGAGCCGTCCCGTCGTCTGTCCGATCGCCTCGTCGGCAGTATAGCCGGTCATGGTCTGGAAGCCCCGGTTGACATATTCGATTCGACCGGCGGTATCGGTCAGGATGATGGCGTCCGGACTTTGCTCCACGGCAAGGGAAAGAATTTGCAGCTTCTCTTCGGCGGCCTTTTGATCGGTGATGTCGGTGATCGCGACGATCACGCCTTCCGGAATCCCCTCGGCCGACCCGAAGGCCGCCTTATGATACAACAGGTCGCGAATGTCGCCGTCTGGTCTGACGAACTGTGCTTCGCGGCTGTGCACGACGCCCCTTTCCGCCATCAATTCGCGGCCCTCGGCCAGCAACAGCGCCGCCTTTTCCGTCTCCCAGACCTCGGCAACCGACTTGCCGACGAACTGCTCCCGGGTTATTTGCCTCAGCTCCAGCAGGGCCCGATTGCAGCCGAGGTAGTGGCCTTCGACATCCCTGAAAAAAACCGGCAGCGGAATGCTCTCGAGCAGGGCCTCCTGGAAGCGGACGCTGTCGTGAAGGCGGGCTTCCGCCAGCTTTCTCGCCGTGATGTCGCTGTTCTTGCCGGTGCGGTGCCAGCCCTGGTCATCCATCAGACCTTGACAGGTATGGCCGATCCAACGGATACCGCCGTCCCGCGGGACAATGCGAAACTCAATCTCGTCGTGGCTGCCGCCGCCGGCGATGCAGTCGCGATGGCATTGCCAAATGTGCTGGTCGGCGGGATGGATGATCCGCGCCAGCAGGTCCGGTTGGTCGGCAAATTCCTCCTGGCGATAACCGGTGATCATTTCGCAGGACGGCGAGTTGTAGGCGAAGGTGCCGTCCGGCCTGATCCAGAATACCCAGTCTTCCGAATGACTGACGACCAGGCGATACTTTTCATCCGCCTCCCGCAATTTTCTGTCGGCGCGAATGCGCTCGGTAATGTCCTCGGCAATGATGATAAAGCCGCGGAGATCGGGATCGGCTTGGTGGAGGGCGGTAGCGGTAGCCGTCACCTTGACGGTGCGATGGTCTCCACTTTTGGTGACATAGGTCCATTGCCGAACTTCACGGCCTTCGGCTTCGGGCTTGGCCAGCAGGGCGCCGATGCCTTCGACCCTGCGGCCAAGTTGGCGGGTCAATTCGGCGCTTCTCGCCCGCAATTCAGCCGGCAGATGGAAGCGCTCGATGGACGGCGTCCCGATCACCTCATCCGCCAGGTAGCCAAGCAAGTCCTCGGCATGCCGATTGAAGGCGGTCACTTTGCCGCCGGCGTCGAGCGCGATGATCGCTTCGCCGGCGTTTTCCAGGATCGATGCCTGAAATTCGCTGGTGCGCACCAACCGGCGCTGGGTGTCGAGCTGGCGAAGAAACATTGCCGCCAACAGAAGCATGCCGACCGTGCTGACGATCAGCACGATGCCGGTTTGCTGACGCCAGTCGCTTTCGTAATCGTTGGGAGAGACCCCGATGGTGACGAAAACCGGATAGTGCTTCAGCCTTTCGAAGGCGATCAACCGCTCCTGGCCATCGATGACGGTTTGTGTTTTGCTCGCGCCGGTCGTGTCGCCGCCCGAGACACGTTCCCATATTTTCTCGTGGATCGGCTTGCCGATGGTTTCCGGGTGCTTGTCGGGGTGGCGGAAGAAAACCCTGCCGTCTTCGATGCCGCGAATGGCGATCAGCCCATTGGGCCCGACATCAAGTACGTCGGCCATCTGGCCATAGGCCGACAGATTGATGCTGGAGGCGACGATGCCGAGGAGACGGCCGCCGCCGTCGCGGACCGCGACCGCCAGGGCGATGGCGGGCTGTCCGGTTATTCGGCTGACGACGGGGGCGGACATGGCGGATTTGAGCGATGGATCGTCGCGCAAATTCTTGAGATAGAGTCGATCCGCGACGTTCCAACCGCGCGCCGCGAACACGGCCGGAAAAACAACCTTGCCCTCGGAATTGGCGATCAAATAGCCGTTGCTCGCGACGTTTTGTCCGCTATGGAACGCGATCCCCGCTTCGATGTCCCGCCGCCTCGCGACGGGCACGATTGGCGCGAAGTCGGCGGCCGTCAGCCGCGCGGCCATTTCTTGCGTATCGGAATCGATGCGCATCAAGGCGCTTTCGAGCTCGGTTGCCAGCAGCCGGGCGACATTGGTCGCCGATTGTCGCGCGCCGCGCTCGGCGGAGCGCTGGCCCTCGACCAGCATGTAGCCGAGCGCCAAAATCAAGAACACCAGCCCGCAGGCCACGGTCGCCAGTTTCAACAGATGGGGGCCGCCAACAAACCGAGGGCGGAGCGGCGCCATGATCAACGTGATGCCGGGAAGGTGACGCGCACCATCGTTCCGTCTTCGCCGTACTCGACGCTGTCGAACGAGAATGCTCCGGCCATCGCGATGCCGCAGCCATGGGTCTCAAAGGCCCGGCTTTCGTCGAAACCCATGTAGGGGCGCCAATCGAAGCCTTGGCCTTGATCCTTGATTTTGACGCCAACCTTGCCGTCCAGTACGGCGAACTGGACCGAAACGACTTTTCCTCGGTTCTCCGGCAGAATAAGCCGCCGCCGGACCTCGTCACCCCACCTCCCGAGCACGACGAAATCGGCCTTGTCAGCGGGATCGACGCCGAGATTGCCGTTCTCGATCGCATTGGTCAGCAATTCCATCAGCCCGTTGATGACCGGAGCTGGTCGCTCGGCCAAATCGGCCAGCAGGTTGGCAACCATGTTGCCTTCCTGGAGGGTGCAGATCGCAAACTCGCCCCGCCGCAGCAGCGCCAGGCCGGCGGTGGCCTCGATCCCCCACGACATCACTTCGCGGAACTGCCGGAACTTCTCGATCGCCGCGCCGACGACGCGAACCAGGACGTCCTCGTCATAGGGCTTGGTGATGTAATAGTAGGCCCCGCCTTGGATGCCGGCGCGGACTTCGTCGGGGTCGGACATGGCCGACTGCATGATGACCGGCAGGCCGATGAACCTGGTGTCGGCGGCAAGGGTCCGCAGCACCTGCATGCCATCCATCTGCGGCATGATGCGGTCCAGCACAACGGCGTCGAAGCGATCATACTCAGCTTCCAATATGGCCATTGCCTGTTCGCCATCCGATGCCGTTTCGACCTCGTACCCCGCGTCCTCCAGGAATTCGCGCAGCAGATGCAGCGTGATCACTTCGTCATCGACGGCCAGAATTTTCCCAGTGAGCATGGTGCTTCCTTGCGATCGACATTGGGTTGATTATTTTGCCCAATAGGCCTCGGCGATCATGTCCCAGACCTCATGGTGTGTCATGGCTTGCTGATCGTTCGGGGGAACGGCCGGAGTTGGGGTAGACGCCACCTGCGTTTTGGGCGCGGCTTGGCGCGCCGTCGGTTCCAGCGCGGATTTTGCCGCAATCGATTGGTCCCTGACGCTTGGCTCCGTTGCGGGGAGCGGCGGCAGATCGATACTTTGGCCAGGTTTGGCGTCACAGGTTCGCCGGAACGGCCCCTGGTAACCGTGAGACTGCGCCGACCGTCTGGTTGGGCCGCAATACCGATCCGTCGATATAAAATCACGCCTAGAATAGAGCGTCGATAAAATCCTGCTTTGCAAAATGTGCTGGGAAATGGGGAACTGCACCAACGTATTTATCCCGGCATCCCGCGCCGCGACAATTTTTTCTCTGGTCCATTTCTGGCCAACGCTGATAATTGGCAGATCTTGTCGGGGGGAATTGCGATCGTTTCGCACGAAACGGGCGATATCCACGCACAACGCGACCGGCAGATCTTCTTGCGCGATAATCATATCGATGGACGGATTCTGCTGAAACCGATGAATCGCGGCAGCCCCATCCTCCGCGTGGAGAAGATGGCCGAACTTAATATTGGTCAACAAGCTCCGCAGGGTGCTTCGGACGCAACCGTCCGAGATCGCCAGGAGGCACGAGGATTGTGAGAGCGGCTTCATTCGGTCATATCGCCAAGGTCATAGCGCCACCATATCAAAAGATGGGACATGTATACACCTTGGTATTATCGCCCGGAGCGATCACCGCGAACCGCACAGGTTTGGTCAGCGGCTCACCCGATCGGCGGCATCAGAGTTCGGAGTAGACGGAACATCAGGGAGTGCTCGCGCTCCAATGCCGTCAGCATGCGCCGCTGGCGGACCTCCTCGGCATCCCACGCCGCGAGGTCCTCCGATGGCGCCGGGATTGCCGCCGGCCGGACATGCGGGGCGATGAGACGGACGAAGGCCAACGCCGGAGGATAGCCGCGCAGGGCCGAGGCCACCGTCATATCCTTGAGCACCGGTCCCATGCCTCGCCAACGCGCCAGCGCCGCTTCCATCACTCTGAGATCGTCGCGGACGGTTCCGCCATCTCCGTCCAGCCCGCCATCGAAGATCATCGCGGACTCGGTGCCGCGATCGGGCTTGCGTGGCGCGGGAAGAACGGGGGCGTGATCGGTCCCCGAGGCGACGGCCCGCGACAGAATTTGAACCGATTCCCTGATGGCCGGGCGCAGGCGATCCACCAAGCGCTCGGTGCGACGCCAAAGACTGGCGAGAACCGTAACCCTTTGGCGGAATTGGCGCGGGGACCCGATGCGGTCAGGCGGGCTCCATGACGGGGGCGGATCGATTTCGCCGTCAATTTCCGGACTGGAGGCCACAGCCGCGGCGGGAGCCCCATCCCGGCGCCAGAGAGCATCTCGGAAAGCCAGACCCAGCGGACGGGCGCCCTGAAAGCTGAGCGCCGCGCGTTCCCGCTCCCGCCGCTCCGCTTCGGATCTCGGGGCCGGCTTTATCGGGCAGATGGCGGTGGTAACCTTGCTCGCCGTGTTGCCGTCGAGTCCGATTTCGCCCATCACGTCCCGCCATTCCTCCGTGCCGCCCACGGCGGCGAGGAGAAAACGGTCACGGTCATGTTCGGAAAGCTCGTCCCACCCTCTGCCGCCAACGCTCATTGTTTGTCGATATCCCAAGAGTAATCGCCGCCGCCCAGACCATCATGGAGAAGAACAGGGCACATCACAACGGTGGGACGTCGTCGTTTCGGGCCGTCGGACAGCGCAGGGCGCCCTCCGCACCGCTTTGCGGTGGCGCCGTCCTTGGGCTATGGTGCCCCGGCCACGGCTGGCTGGACTGCGGAGTGGGGGACCTTGCTTGACGACTCAACCGATTGATGGCCGGCACCAGGAGATCGCGCCACACCACTGGAACGCCTTGTACCTGTCATCGGCATTTTGCTTGATCCTGATGACGTTGGCGGTCGGCACCCAGCCGCTGTACCTGCGCGAGGTGTTGGGCGTCTCGCCGGCCAATGCCGGAACCATCAACGCCATCATCATGGTGCTGGCCGAAACGCTGGAACTGTTCGTGGTCGGCGGCGTCGGCTATTTGTCCGATCGCCTCGGCCGGGTCCGCATCATGGCGGCGGGTTTCGCGCTGGCGGGCGTGGGAGCCCTGCTGGCGCCGTTCAGCGCCGTCATCGCCCAAGCGCTGGGAGGCGGCGGCCTGGTCCTCTACTACCTGGCGCGATTGATCATGGCCGCCGGCATCGGCGCGGTCTGGCCGCAAATGTCGACCCTGGCCGGCGACTACACCACCGATGCCAACCGCCCCCGCCTGATGGCCAACAACGCCTTCATGATGGCGTTCGGCAAGACCTTGGTTTACCTGATTCTGATGCGGGTCCCGCTCCATGCCGGGGTGATCGTGACCATGCTGCTGATCGCCGCGACCGCGTTCGCCGGGGCATGGCTGGCCCGTACCAGCCTGATCGACGTGGCGCCGCGGTTGCGCCAGGGCGCCATCCCGTGGCGGCAGATCGGGCGGCTGCTGCGCGATCAACCGAGATTGCGACTGTGCTTCGCCACCTCGTTCCTGGCGCGGAGCGACATGGTCATCACCGCGCTGTTCCTGATGCTGTGGTACGTCTACTTCGCCGACATCGTCGGCGTCAGCGACGAACAGGCGGCGGCACGGGGCGGGCTGATGATCGGCCTAGCCGGAATCGTGGTGATGCTGTCGATCCCGGTGTGGAAGATGGTGATCCACACCTACGGACGGGTGGCGGCGATCCTTGCCGGCTTGGCCCTGTCGGGGTTGGGCTTCGTGCTGATGGCGATCGTGGTCAACCCCTTCGACTGGCTGATCCTGTTGCCGGTTGTCCTCACCGCGGCGGGTCAAGCCGGCTGTTTCGTGGCGCCGCAAGTGCTGACGGTCGATGTGACGCCGCCCGACATCCTCGGTTCGGTGCTGGGCGCCTCCAACGTGGTCGGCGGCATCGGCATCATCTTCTTCGTCCAAGTCGGCGGAATCCTGTTCGACGAGTTGGGGCCGGCCGCACCGTTCGTCTTCGTTGGATTGGCTAATTTCCTGGTCATCGCCTACGGCGTTTTCGCCCTGGCGCTATCGGCCAAATCGTCCGACGCGGCCTGATCAAGCCCGACAACATCAAAATTCGCCCCCTCCCCTCGCCAAACTGCCTATTGACTTGTGGCATACAGCAGGCGTCTTCTTTGCGACGCATTTGCAATCTCTGGTCGGGGGGAGAGTATGGAGTCGGGGGGAAACAACGCCGCCATGACGCTGTCGGAATTGCGTCCGGGCCAGCAAGGTGAAGTCGTCAGGATCGACAGCGCGGACAGCGCCTTCAAGCGACGCTTGAGCTCCTTGGGCCTGGTTCCCGGCGCACCCGTGTCCCTGGACCGCGCCGCCCCGTTCGGCGATCCGCGCATTTACATCGTGATGGGATATTGCCTCGGACTGCGCAACATCGAGGCGGCCAGCGTCAACATCCGCCTCAAAGAGTGCGCTTCGTAAGGTCTCCGCCGATGCCGCCTTCCGTCACCGTCGCCCTGGTGGGAAACCCCAATTCCGGTTCCACCAGCCTGTTCAACGCCCTGACCGGGGCACGCGACAGCGTCGCCAATTATCCCCGCGTCACCACCGAGCTGGCCCGGCGGGAACTCACCCATCGCGGCGTCGCACTGCGCATCGTTGACGTCCCCGGCATCTATTCATTCTCCTCGCAATCGCCCGAGGAGAAAACCGGCTGCGACTACCTGCACAATGAAGCCCCGGACATCATCGTCAACGTCCTCGACGCCGGCAATCTCGACCGCGGCCTGTTCCTGACCACCCAGCTGGTCGAGATGGGGATTCCGCGGGTCACCGTCCTCAACATGATCGACGAGGCGCGCCGCGCCGGCATCAAGATCGACACCGTGACGCTGGCCTCCGCCCTGGCGGCGCCGGTGGTCGAGACATGCGCCCTGAAGAAGGAGGGCGTCGACGCCCTGCTCGATTCCATCGTCGCGGTGGCCAAGGCGCCGCCGGCCCAGGCCCTGATCCTGCATTCCTACGACCCCCACCTCGAGGCCGCCATCGGCCGGGTCCAGACCCACCTCGCCAACCTGCACCCCCATGACCTGACCCCGTCCCGTTCGCGTTGGCTGGCGATTAAGCTGCTGGAGGGCGACGACGCCGTCATCCGCCGAGAAAGCGACCACGCCGCCCTGCTGGCCGAAATCGAGTGCGAGCGCGCCGAGTTGGCCCACGATCACGACCACGACGTCGAGACCATGCTGGCGGCGGCCCGCTTCTCCTTCGCCCACGGGCTGTTGCGGGAGGTGCGCGAGCAATCCGGCGATCCGACCTCGGGCTTCCGCCTGACCCGCATCCTCGACGACATCTTCCTCAACCGCACCCTCGGCCTGCCGCTGCTGCTGGGCATCCTGTGGGTGATGTTCGAGACCACCTTCAGCCTGGGAGCGGTTCCCACCGAATGGATCAAGAGCGGGGTGGCACTGGCCACCGACCTGGTCGACCGCCTGCTGCCGGCAGGAATGATCCACGATTTGGTGGTCAACGGGGTGATGGCCGGGGTCGGCGGCACCATCGTCTTCCTGCCCAACATCGTCATCCTGTTCTTCTTCATGGCGGTGTTGAGCGGCACCGGCTACCTGTCGCGCGCCAGTTTCCTGATGGACCAGCTGATGCACCGCTTCGGCCTGCACGGCACCACCCTGATCCCGATGGTGGCCGGGTTCGGCTGCAACGTGCCGGCGGTGATGGCGACCCGGGTCATCAGCAACAAGCGGGCGCGGCTGATCGCCATGCTGATCGCCCCGTTCATGAACTGCTCGGCGCGGCTGCCGACCTTCATCCTGTTCGCCGGCGCCTTCTTCAGCAAGATGGCCGGCACCGTGGTGTTCGCCATGTACATGGTGTCGATCGCCGCCGCCATGGTCTCGGCGCTGCTGCTCAACCGGCTGATCCCCGGCAGCGGCGGCGACGCCTTCGTGATGGAATTGCCGCCCTACCGACTGCCGACGCTGCATTCGGTGCTGCACCACATGTGGGATAGCGCCCAAGGCTTCATCGCCAAGGTCACCGGGGTGATCCTGGTCGGTTCGATCGTCATCTGGTTCCTTCAGGAATTTCCCCGCGACATCACCTATTCCCAGGATTTCGCCGGCGCCATCGCCGCCCAGGATAGCCGGCCCGACGGCCCGGCCAAGGTGGCGACGCTGCACACCCTGCAGGCCGCCCAGGCCCAGGAAAAGCTGGAGAAAAGCTATCTCGGCCGCGGCGCCATCGCGGTGACCCCGGCCTTCGCGCCGCTGGGCTTTTCCTGGCGCGAGACCGCGGCGATCCTCACCGGCTTCGTCGCCAAGGAAGTGGTGGTGGCCACCTACGCGGTGATCTACGCCCAGGACAAGGAATCGGTGGGTCTAACCGAAGCGCTGAAGGGGGCGATGTCGCCGGCCACCGCCATCGCCTTCATGATCTTCACCCTGCTCTACGCGCCGTGCCTGTCGACCATGGCGATTATCGCCCGCGAATCCGGCAGCTGGCGTTGGGCCGGGGTGTCAATCGGCTATTCCATGGCCTTCGCCTGGCTGCTGGCCATCGCCGCCAGCCGGATCGGCGCCCTGATGATCTAGCGCCTCGGTCGGCTCGCCCGGCTCGGCCAGCAGCAGCATTACGATCACTCGGCAGATTCGCGCCCAGGTCCACCATGCTTCGGTATCGCCGGCCACCCGCAGCCTGCTGGCCATCCGGGCGGCACGGTCGAGCGCCTTGGCACCGTCGCGGTCGAGCATCGTCTTGGCGGCGCGCCGAATTTCGGGATCAGCGAGTTGCATAGGGCAACGATACCACTGGCCGAGACAATGACGAAAGGACAAGCTGCCGGACCGGAGCGGTTCTCCGTCGCCAATCGAATTACCCTGCCGTTGGGCTTGCCGGGGCGGCGTTGACGAACGCGCAATCGTTCGACTAGACTGCACCTCCATCAAGCCTAGTGAAGTGACAAATGACCAATTCCGCGATGTGGCTCATGAATTTCAAAGCGTCCAAGGTCGTAGCGGCCGCGACGCTGGGCGTGCCCTTCTCCCTCACGGTCGGCCCAGTTGTGGGAACCGCCGTTGCCGCTGCGTTGGGGGTGATGTGTGTTGCCGGGTTCTGGGCGGCGACGCAGCGCAAGACCTTGGATGGCCAGGTGTCGATCCCCCCCGTCTAACCCACTGAAAGTCGGCGGATGATCACAGCCTTCATTGCCGCCCTGTTGATCCTGGCCCTCGGCGTCGCCGCCAAAGGGGCGATCGCCCACGGTTTAGTCATCCTGGGGGCCTGGCTGACCAAGAATATTCTGCTGCTGGGATTTCTGCGCACGCCGACCGGGAAGCGCACCATGAGCGCCGTGAAGCAAGGTGCCCAGCGGCATCTGGTCGGCGACAAGCCCCGCATCGGCTACAGGATGGCCAACCGGTTGCCGCAGCTCCGGCGGAGCCTGGCGAGACGCCAACCTTAGCTCGCGTTACGCCGCACGCTGTAGCAGGGGACATCGACGCCACGGCCGCCCGGATCGGACATCGCCTTCCAGGTGCGGGTCACATGTTCGAAGGTGAACATGTCGCGCTGGGTCAGCGGATGGGCGTAGAGCTCCTCCAGGATCAGCACCTCGCCTCGCGACGCCACCGGCATCAGCCGCGCGGTCGGGCTGATGGAATTGACGATGAGATCGTCGTGGGCGGAGCCGTCTTCATCGATCACCGCGGTCGCCTTACCCCAATTGACGGCGACATAAGATTCGACGTTCATCTCGCGAAGCATATCGATGTAGATGGTGCCGCAGCGCAATGCGTTGGTCGGATTATCGAAGCCGGCAATGATGGCGTTGCCGGTCGCCACCATCGGCACGCGGACGTCGACCGGGAATACGTTCCGATTGTACTGGGTCAAAAGATCGACCAGCAGCTTCCTCTCGTGGGGCGTCTTGCGGCCGATCTGCACCGAATACAGCGCCAGAATGGCCATGTCCCGGGTGTCGTAGGTCAAAACCCGGTCATCGATCGGCTCGTCCGGCGGCGGCATTTCCATCGACGGCGCGGGGGCTGCCGCGGGTTCAGGCTCCGGGGCCACCTCGAACTCAGGTTCGGGGGGCGCCTCGGGCTCAGGTTCAGGGGGCGCTTCCAGCTCTGGCTCGGGTATCGCCTCGGGCGCAGGCTCGGGGGGCACCTCGAACTCCGACTCGAGAAATGCTTCGAGCTCAGGCTCGGGGGGCGCTTCCAGCTCTGGCTCAGGTATCGCCTCGGGCGCAGGCTCGGGGATCGCCTCGAACTCGGGCTCGGGGATCGCCTCGGGCTCAGGCTCGGGGGGCGCTTCCAACTCTGGCTCAGGTATCGCCTCGGGCGCAGGCTCGGGGGTCACCTCGAACTCCGACTCGAGAAATGCTTCGAGCTCAGGCTCCGGGAAGGGGTCGGCAACCGCCTCGGGCGGAAGCGGCGGTTCGGGCTCGTCCTCAGCCAATAGCGCGGCCAGCCTAGCGTCGCGGTCATCTTCAGCCGGCGCCGTAAAGGGCGCAGCAGTCTCGTCCATATCCGATTGCGGATCGACCTCGGCAGGCTCATGCCGGGACGGGGGCACGCTACGATGACTGCGGACGATCGCCCCGGCCAGATTGGCTCCGTCGAATTTCGCACCGCTGGTGACCGCATTGGTGAGATTGGCGCCGGTCAGATCTGCGTCACGGAAATCGGCCCCGGCCAGGATGGCATTGCTAAAATTTGCCCCGGCCAGATTGGCTCCGGCCAATTTCGCGCCCGCCAAATTGGCTTCTTCAAAATTAGCACCGGAAAGATTGGTCCCCCCGGTCAAATTGGCCCCAGCTAGATTGGTCTTGCGCAGGGACGCCCCGGCCAACACGGCACGCGCCAGCTGCGTGCCGGCCATGACGGCACCATCCAGGGTCGCACCCGCCAGGATGGCTTCCTCGAGATCGGCCCCCGCCAGATTGGCGTCGGTCAAATTGGCGCCAGCCAGATCCGCCTTTTTCAGGTTGGCCAAAGACAGCGATACCCCGGCCAGATCCATCCCCGACAGATCCGCTCCCCTCAGGTTGGCGCTGGTCAAGTCCGGCTGCACACCTGGCTCCTGTTTGCGCCAGGAATTCCACCGCCCCGCACCTTGCCCCAAATTCTGGAGATGATGTACGTTGCCCATTCCACTCTTCAAGCTTCTGCTCTGGTTCCATCAAGGGTACTACGTTTAACTCCGATGGAACAACACCTCTCTCGCGCGGGCCAATTTGGGATAGTATGGCTGGTCACCCATCCCCCTTGCGCCGCAGGGATGCTCCCCCTATAAAACGAACAGCTGCTTCCGGAATGTGCATTGATGCCAAATTTCGACGCTGAGGGGCCCAGCCTGCCGCCCGAACTCATCCTGGGAATTCCAGTGATAGATGCGGAACACGATCGGCTGTTCTTCATCCATAACCTGTTATCCGACTGCCAGTCTGGTTCTGCCGATTCCGACGTGATCAAGACGTCGGCACTGTTGCTGCGGGATTACGCCAGTCAGCATCTGGTCCACGAGGAAATGATGCTGAAGGCCAATTGCTACCCAGCGGCGGACGAGCATGCCCGCCAGCATGAGGAACTCCGTCGAGACCTGGCCAGGATGGCCGCCGGAGTGCAGGCCGGAACGACGTCGCTGGAAGACCTAAAGACGTTCGTCTGGAACTGGCTGACGATGCACATCGGACAGTCCGATCGCGCCTATGCCGCATACTTTGCCGGCCAGGAGCTTGACGTTCCGCCAATGAGCATCGAGGCCATGCTGTTGGCCTGCGGCGACGACGACGAATCGTTGATGTAGGATTGCGGCCTTTGGCCGCCGGGATGTGGGACGGCGGCCCCTGACGCCGCCGCCCCTCTCCCCCATGCCCTGCCCTCACCCATGCGCCAAAGTGCATTGACAGACCCCAAATGGCGCCCTAATCAATGCGAATGTGAGTGATAGACGTTCGCACTTTCTGATGGCTGGGGGACGAGCGATGACGACAGCAGGAAACGACACTGCGGGACCGATGACCTTGGCCGACATGGCGCTTGGCCGGACGGCGTTGGTGCAAAAGCTCGCCAGCGACGACACCCAGTTCCGTCAGCGATTGCAGTCGATGGGCGTCGTCAAGGGGGCCACTGTCGTGGTCGATCATACCGCGCCGCTCGGCGACCCCCGAGTTTACACGCTGAAGGGCTATCGGCTGACGCTGCGCAATGCCGAGGCGCGGCACATCCTGGTCACCCCGCAATAGTCTTGCGACGCCCCCAGTCCTAAGGACAAGACAAAATGAATCAGTCAGCCAAGACTGTGACGGTCGCCCTGGTGGGCAATCCGAACAGTGGCAAGACGACGTTGTTCAATCGGCTTACCGGCGCCAACGCGCCGGTCGGCAATTACCCGCGGGTAACACTGACGCCGCACCGGCGCGAGATCAGCCACCGCGGCTGGACGCTGGCGGTGGTCGACCTCCCCGGCATCTATTCGCTGACCTCGCAAACGCCCGAGGAGCGCGCTGCGCGGGACTTCATCCACCTCGACACCCCGGACATCGTGCTCAACGTCCTCGACAGCGGCAACCTCGACCGGTCGCTGTTCCTGACCTCACAGCTAATCGAGATGGGGCGACCGCGCGTCCACGCGCTGAACATGATCGACGAGGCGCGCCGCAAGGGAGTAACGTTGGACACCGCCGCCATGGCCGCGATGCTGGGCGGAGCGGTGGTCGAGACGGTGGCGCTGTCGGGCGACGGCTTCGAAACGCTGCTCGACGCTATCGTCGCCGCTGCCGAGGCGGCGCACGAGCCGGCGGCTGCCGGGAAGATCACGTATGACAGCCACCTCGAACAGACGATCGCGCGGGTCAGCGGGGTGATCGACGAGATTCATTCCGGCGGGCTCGACCAGGCGCAGTGCCATTGGCTATCGATCAAACTGCTGGAAGGCGACGACGAAGTGCTGACCCGCGAGGGCGAGCACACCCAGTTGATCGAGCAGATCCGCCGCGAGCGTACGGAGCTGGCCCGCAATCACGGCGAGGAGGTCGACACCATGATCGCCGACGCCCGCTACGGCTTCATCCACGGCTTGCTCGAAGAGACGCGCGTTACGGCGGCGGCGGCCGGCGGCGACTTTACGCAACGCCTCGACCGCATCCTGCTCAACCGCTTCCTGGGCCTGCCGCTGTTCCTGGCATCACTGTGGGTAATGTTCGAAGCCACCTTCTCGCTTGGCCAGTATCCGACCAATTGGATCGATTCCGGCGTCAAGGCCATCGGGGCGTTCCTCAACCCGCTGCTGCCGCCGGGGATGCTGCACGACGTGGTCATCGACGGCGTCATCGCCGGCATCGGCGGCACCCTGGTGTTCCTGCCCAACATCGTCATCCTGTTCTTCTTCCTCGCCCTGTTCAGCGAAACCGGCTACCTGGCCCGCACCGCCTTCCTGGTCGACCGCCTGATGCATCCCTTCGGCCTGCACGGCAAGGCGTTCATCCCGCTGGTGATGGGCTTCGACTGCAATGTTCCGGCGATCATGGCGGCGCGCACCATCGAAAGCTCGCGCTCCCGGCTGATCGCCATCCTGGTCACCCCGTTCATGGCCTGCTCGGCCCGGCTGCCGGTGTTCATCCTGTTCGCCGGCGCCTTCTTCGCCGAATGGGCCGGCACGGTGGTGTTCGCCATGTATGTCGTCAGCATTTTCGCGGCGATGACAGCGGCGGTGATGATTGGGCGCTGCATGAAGGGCGCCGGTGAGACCGCCTTCGCCATGGAGCTGCCGCCCTACCGCCTGCCGACGCTGCGGGCGATATGGTTCCACATGTGGGAGCGCGCCCAGTCGTTCCTGCAAAAGGTCGGCGGCGTCATCCTGGTCGGCTCGGTGGTCATCTGGTTCTTGCAGGCCTTCCCCAACCATACCGATCGAACCGCCGAATTCGATGCCGACATTACCGCCGCTCAGGCTCGGGACGAATCGCCCGAGCGGGCCGAATTGCTGGCCCACCTGGAGCTGCAAAAAAACCAGGATCGGCTGATCCACAGCTATCTCGGCCGCGCCAGCCAGGCGGTCACCCCCATTTTCTCGCCGCTCGGCTTCGACTGGCGCGACACCACCGCCATCCTCACCGGCTTCGTCGCCAAGGAGGTGGTGGTGGCTAGCTACGCCGTGCTCTACAGCCAGTCGGAGGAAGGCGAAAAGGACGGCCTCAAGGCGGCCCTGGCCGGCGCCATGCCGCCGCTACGCGCGTTGGCCTTCATGGTCTTTATCCTACTGTATTCGCCCTGCCTGTCGACCATCGCCGTCATCTGGCGCGAGGCCGGAAGTTGGCGCTGGCCGGCGCTTTCCGTGGTATTCTCGTTCGGCTTCGCTTGGGTGTTGGCGTGGCTCGTCCTGGTGGTCGGAGGACTTTTCACATGAGCGGCGACAGCCTCTGGGATTACACCGTTCTGGCGTTGATCCTCGCCCCTTGCATCATCTTCGTCATCCACCGCGCCCGCCGCATGTTCGGCAAGGGCGGCGGCTGTGGCGGCTGCTCCGGCTGTGGTGGCGCCAAGCCGGGCCAAACGGGATAGCGATTACGCCGCCCGGCCAATCCCGGGGTATGCGGTTCTGGGCCATGCGGATTGCGCCTTGGAGGATGGCGTGATATCAAATGGTTATTGGGCATCGCTATGACGAACTGGCAAGGGGTGGCCGTGGCCATGGAGAATACCGCCGTCACCCTTCCGACCGAAGTCGCGACGCCTAGACCGCACCACCTGCAAGTGGTGACGGGCAGCCTGGAGTCCACGCCGGCCGCCGCGGACGACCAAGAGTTCGGCCTCCCCGAGCAGGATGCTGAGGGCGGCGCGCCGCCGCCCGAAGACTATTTCTTCGACCCCGAGCCGATCTCTGAACCTGAGTCCGAGCCCACGCCGCCCGAACCCGCGCCGGACGCGACTGATCTGTCCCTAGCGGACATTGATGGCCAGCCGATCATGGACGCCGTCAACACCGCCATCGAAGCCATGCGCGGCCGCTTCGCCGCCGCTTCCGCCGCATCACGGGCCGAGGCGGAAGCGCGCGTCGCCAGTGCACTGCGGGAAACCGACGAAACCGTCGGGCAGCTGACCATGGCGCTGGATCAGATCCGCCATTTGCGCGTCCAGGTCGAGGATTTGACCCGGCAAGCCGGCGATTTGGCGCGGGTCAAAGAGACTGCGCGAAGCCTCGAAGCCCAGTTGGCGGAGGAACGGTCGAAGAGCGCCGAGATGCAGGAACGGCTGCAGGTCATCGCCGAAGGACGGGCCGCCGCCGAAGATGTCGCCGCCAAGGCGCGGGCCGCGGCGGAGGTCGCTCGGCGGGAAGCCGCGTCCCTCACCGCCGATCTCGCCGCCATTCGCGAAGGGTTGTCCATCGGCCATTCGGGAGCGTCGCCCGGCAACACCACGGAATTTGGCCGGCTGGCGGCGGTGAACGCGCTAATGCCGGTTCAGATCACCGCCGTGGCCGACGTCATGGCGGTCGAGGAGCGTCGGACCGGAATTGGCGTCGTCTTCGACATCCGGATCGCCGCCGCCATGCCGCTGGATATGACTGACAGCGCGGAACCGGTTCAGGATGCCATCGATCATATCATCGCCCTGGCCCAGGCGATGCATCCCACCGCCGTCCTCACCATGGCGTTCGGCAGCGCGAAAGACCATGCCGAAGCGCTTACCCGCCACCCGGACGTCGCCTTCATCGCGCCGCCCGCCGCCGACGACCGCAGGCAAAAGGCCGCCCACGTCCTGGCCACCGCCGCCCGCAATCTGTCCCAATAGGGCAGCCTCCCCTACCCCACCCAAAAACTCGCCGCCGGTGCAGCGACTGCCCAGGCTTGAGGGGCACGGCCGTGCCGTCAGTTCGAAGGCCACTGACAATTATCAGTGATCCGCGATAGCTGGACAGCATATACGGATGCCCAAGGAGTGCTTATTTCCGCTTCCGAGGATTGCAGCCCAATGACGGTTATCGAACTGGACGTCAACGCTACGCGGTTAGCGCATCTTCGGTGGGAGATGGATCTTGAGGCGTTGGTCAATGGAGACGGCACACACGAATCCTTGCAAGGGCATGAGGATTGCGTTCTGGGGACTTGGCTATATGGCACGGGCCTTGGTCGTTATGGCAAGCACGCTTCGGTCTGGCAGCTCAAAGCCGCGCACAAGACGTTTCACCAGGTCGCTGAGGAGACTTTGGCGGCCGTAGCTGGAGGACAGTTGGATTCTTCGCTCGAAAAGATGCGCACAGTGCGCCGCCTGAGCGGAGAGATTCTCTACCTTCTGACCGCACTTGAGCTGGATGTCATTGAGGCTGCGGTTAGCTCCGCCAGAGCGAAAAACATTCCATCCCGCCTGCTGAGGATGTTGTTTCCGGCGCCCGAAGCGCTCCCCCTTCTGTCATTGCGCGACCACCGCAATGTTAACGGTGGCCGTAACGCATTGGATGTCACCGGGGCAAGGCTCGCTCACCTCAAATGGATTCGCGATCTGCAATGGGCGTTTCGCGGACACGGCAAGACCATGCGCGCCCAGCCGAGCGAAGAATGCACCTTGGGGATCTGGATCCACGGGGTGGCCATGAAGGAATTGGGCGCCACTGGAGAGTTGAAGGCACTTGATGCTGCCCATAAGCGCTTTCATCGCGAGGTAGACAGCGTGCTGTCGTCACTGAGACACGGCAAACTACGGAGGGCCGACGAGTCATACGAGGTCGCATTGGCGCAAAGCGGCGACATCGTCACCCTGCTGACCCGCCTTCAACTTCAGTTCGTCGATTCCGGACTGTTGTCGTCCCAAAATTCCAAGCTCTAACTCGGGATTTCTCGCCATGCCGTTACGTCTGCATTCGTTTGCGTCCTCGGCCTGCCCGCAGGGCAGTGCCGGGTTGGCCGCCGGCTTTGGAACAAAATCAGCGGCAGGCCTTGGTCTCGGCCTCGGTCCTTGCGCGACCGCGAGTGGCGGCACGCTGGCCGCAGGCGGTGGCGGCCTGGGAGCCAAGGGGGGATTGGGATTGGGTTTGGGCGCCGGTCCCTGTGGCACTGCCGGCAACATGGCGATTGGGGCCAAGGGGGCGAAAGCCGTCGCATGGACCGTGGGCGGCACCGCCGCCTCCGGTCACGGGATCGGCCTGGGCTTGGGCCTAGGTCTGGGGGCGTGGGGTCCGGTTCTGTTAGGCCTGGGAATCGTCGGCTTGGGCTACTGCCTTTACAGCAATCAAGACCCGAAACGCGGCGGCGATCGGCGCCCGAAGGACGAACTCGCCGCGGCCCTCAACGGGATTGACTTGTGATCCCGACATAGCCACACATTCCACTAGACCATAGAGTTGTATACTACTATATTGCCGGCCATTCGGCGGGGCCAGGCTTCCATGAGCATTCGGCACCCCGTGATCGCACACGAATTGTTCGCGTGGGGGCAACCAATGATTACGAACGACACCAAGTACGGACTGAAGGCCGCACTTTTCCTCGCTAAAAACGAAGCTAGTACGATCGCGCAGATTTCTGACCGCGAGGCGCTGCCCACCGACGCGTTAACGTCGATTCTGGCTCGATTGGAGCGTGGCGGCTTCATCAAGCGATCAGCAGAGGAGCGATACAGCCTGGCGCGCCCCGCCGACACAATCATGGTCGGCCATGTGGTGCGTACCCTCGACGGCCCCCTCGCCCCCATTCCCTGCGTGAGCGAGACCGCTTATCGTCGATGCACCGACTGCCGGAGCGAAGAGGGCTGCGAAGTCCGTCGCGTGATGCGGTTGGTGCGCGATGCCACCGCCTACATTCTGGACAACACCAGCCTTCTGGACATGGGGGCCGGCCGCAACGCGCGTGTAGTTATTGATGAAGTGAAGATGGTGCTGTCCATGGCCCCCGATCGCCTCGCTCACCCAGATCCGGTGTGACGCCACGCTCCACCCACCCCCGATATCCCGCAGCAATCGGCATGGCGGGCGGCGAGACGCAATATCTTTCACCGCAAAGAATGCGATGCGAGGAATCGTCGACACCGCCGCGACCAGGAACAAGTCCCTAAATACAGGCCAATTGTACGCAGTCGCACAAGTCGCACAGCGACAGCTTTATCACCATATAACTTTTAGGGCGGTGTTGAACGATCCGTCTTGCAAGCCTCCGAGTTCCGGAAAGCTCAAGTAATCGGCGGGGCTTCCGACGATCGAAACGGCAAGAAGTGCAACAATA
>Ga0316221_1002035_pt1 | contig 18973 bp, 18 predicted proteins | sample TBH18007metaG_FD_206003 | JGI IMG/M metagenome (GOLD analysis project Ga0316221, IMG submission 206003) | Freshwater microbial communities from Trout Bog Lake, Wisconsin, USA - TBH18007 | ecosystem: Environmental > Aquatic > Freshwater > Lake > Hypolimnion/Profundal zone | place: USA: Wisconsin... | reverse complement strand
CCTTCTGGATAGCGCGGATAACGAAGTTATCCTTTATTTACTGTAAATTACATATACAATAGAAGTTATGCTAACTGCAACCAAAATTCGTATCTACCCCAATGCTGTGCAAGCCGATAAGCTTGCACTAATCACTTTGGCATATAAAGGGAAAACATTCTCACAAAAAAATTCTTGTTCAAAATGCGTTCTCGCAGAGCAGCAGTCTTCAAGAATGGAAACTTGGTAACCTTTTTCATAAGCCGCACGACCGGTAGAGTCAACGCAAAGTGATGTAACCATCCCCGCAACCCAAATCTGCTTAATTCCTTTGTTCTTTAAAAGTTCATCAAGATCCGTATCTTTAAATGAATTAAATCCCTCTTTACCAGTGACATAAGTAATTTTTTTACCAAATTGCTTTATCTCCTTAATTGTTTCTGCTCCTGGAGTACCCTGAGTAAATGCTCCAACCTCTTTAATCTTATCCAAAATGCCAGTGGAATTGGCAAGCGCACGATAACTTGGAGTCAATACAATCCCTGTCGCTAAAATTGTAGCTTCGGTAGTTACTAGCTTTTCAATTAATGAAATTGTGTTTTTTAACACTTCGTCTACTCTGCCGGGTTCTTCCACAACAGCTTTTAAAATTCCATCTTCGGCAAAGTAATCATTCTGGTAACCAACAAGAATGACTGCGATTTCTTTAAAATTCATACCAGCTCCTTTTTCATTGATCTAGATAATTAAGTCAACTTATTGAGAATATTTTATATACTTATGTATATATTACACTGGTATTTCAATTTAATTTGATAAAAATTGCGCCAAATCAATAATTTTTTATAGTTTATGTATTGATTAAAATGTCACCTATGAAACGTTAGTAATAATTTTCATTTCACTTGCTATGATAAAAAAATAGATCTGACACCTCAAAATAAAGAAAATCAAGTTACTTGAAGATTTAACTGAAAACTTCTTAAAACATCAAATACACAAGAACTTTATGAATACTCAATATTTAAAAAATAATCACTGACATGGCAACTAGGATCTGACAATAACAGCGAGCAACCTCAATATATTACTAAGCAACACAATAAGTAGCCGAGCAATCAGTGATGTGCGAAAATGATATAAATTTTTTAAATTAACAATTAAGCAAAGTAGAGTGATATGCAAAACACAATCAATGAAAATGAAATTAACATGCTACGTACAGAGTTAGAGTTATTAATGGGCGAACGTCAAGCGCTGTTAGTCATTACTGGTGCAGCTGCGGGCCTTATCGCTGAAATGAACAGTCATAATTTACCCCCTGCATTCTTAAAAGCAGCTGACTTGTTGGCGACTTCTATCAATAAATTAAGTGAAGAATCTCTTCAGGACAGCCTCAACGCGGTCCATGCAGAAATGATGAACTAATAAAGCTTAAGTCTTTTTTTTGCAAGAATTACCCAAAACTTTGTTTAAAAATTACTTCAGCCAAGCCCTTTTAGGCCCGACATTATTATCTATATTGTCTCTTGCACTGACAGCATGCAACTTTGTACAATATCAACCAAAACCAATTAGTATTGGAGTAAACGCTTCAAGAATAGAAAAAAGAGATCCTAATAGTAATGAGTTTTTGCAATATCTGATTATTAATGGGTATAACGCAAATCACTTACCTATAAAAGAATGGGATGCGGAGGACTTAACGTATGTAGCCCTGTTCTTTCACTCAAGCTTAGATGTGGCAAGAGCAGAGTGGCATAGCGCTGAAGATATTATTGGCACTGCAGGAGCAAAGCCTGTTCCGACAATCAATACCACAGCGGCTAATAGGACCCGGGCTAACATTGCCAAAAGTCCTTATGCTTTTGGCTTCAGTATAGATATACCAATTGAAACTGCAAACAAACGTGATATACGTTTAGAAAATGCGCAGCATTTATCACTGGCGGCTAAGCTAAAAATCGCACAAACTGCATGGGAACTGCGCAACCAAGTTGCATTAAGCCTTAATGAATACGAGTTTAACCAACAGCAAAACCTCTTAATAACCACAGAGCAAGCGCAACGCGCTGAAATTGTTGCGATCTACCAAAAGCGTGTAGATTTAGGTGAAGCATCTAAAGTTGAGTTAAGTACAGCCAACCTCCTTTTACAGTCGACTAATGCGGCTTTACAATCCAACGAACAAAATCGACTCGTTTTAATTTCCAACATAGCGAAAAACTTAGGGCTTAGTATGCAAAGAGTTGAAAGCATGAAGATAATTACTCATAATAATACTCAACTTCCATTTTACTTGAAACCAGACCTAGAAAGTTCTGCCGTATTTAACCGGCTTGACCTTCGCATAGCGCTAGAAAAATATGCAGCAGCAGAATCAAAACTAAAACTAGAAATTGCCAAACAATATCCAAACATCATAATTTCTCCTGGCTACGCCTATGAGCTAGGCGACAAAGTGTGGTCGCTTGGCTTATCCAGCTTACTTAGCTTGTTAAATAAAAACAAAGTTGCTATCAGTGAAGCCACACAACTTCGTGAAGTTGAAGCGGCGCAAGTTGATGCTCTCCAAAGTAAAATTATTGCTGATGCTAGCATGGCTTCCGCCAAGGCAGAAAAAGTGCATCAAGAACTAGTCAATCAACAATCTGTTGTACAGAAACAGCAACAACACACCCAAAAAATGTTTAATAGATTAGCCGCGGGTGAAATTGATCGATTAGAAATGACTTTTGCTCAATTAGAACTCAATGCATCTGAAAAGAACTTAGCGTTTTTGCATTATCAATTAAAATTGGCTGAGATAGAACTCGAAAATACCTTACAAAAACCTTTGGCACAAACAACTATAAACTTAGATGTTGAAGCCTTAAGTTTAAAATCAATCATGCACTAAAATGCAAGCCTATTATAAAGAATCAATTGGGAGTAAAGCATGATGAACCGTAAACTGACTATGATTATCAGCTTACAAGCATTCTTAATTGTCATGCTATTTTGGGTGCTAGTTTTCTATGCCAAAGATGAATACGAATCAGCAACCGAAGCCACCACCGATAAAATTCAAGCGCCTAATCGGGTGACCAATAACATTGGCAACACTACTATTACTATCAGTCCAGCCACGCAAGTACAAAGTGAAATTAAAACCACCTCACTTAGAACAGCATTGCATCAAGCGTCTGTAAGTAGCTACGGCAATGTGATCAGTATTGATGGACTTATTGAGTTACGAACACGCTATCAAGCGGCGACGGCTGAGGCCGATGTATTACGTGCCTCTTTGGATCATTATAGAGCTGAATATGCCCGTTTAAACACCCTAAATCTTGATGATAAAAACATCTCTGATAAAGCAGTTACGGCGGCATTGGTCGACATTAAATCGAATGAAGCTAAGGTTTTTGCCGCTGAGTTAAATGCTCAAAACTTGGCAGCGAGTATAAAGCAGGCTTGGGGTAGTGGTTTGGCAAAAATTGTCCTTAATAAAGATACGAGCGCTTTGTTACAAAATTTGATTGATTACAAAGAGGCTCTGCTAGAAATCACATTACCATTTGATAGTGATGAACCCAAACAGAAAAGTAATATAACCGTGTCACCGACGTTAGCGAATACCCATACCATTAATGCACAGTTTATTTCACCTGCACCAGCTAGCAATGCAACTATTCAAGGAAAAACCTATTTTTATCGTGCTAAAAGTACAGATTTACGTGTTGGCATGCAGGTTAAAATTTCTTCTAAAATAGGAAAAAATAATGTTACTGGCGTGATTATCCCCACTACCTCCGTAGTTTGGTATGGGGGTAAGCCATGGGTCTATCGCAAAATAGGTAAGAATCAGTTTAGTAGATTACCCATTAACACCGATGTTGAAGTTGAAAATGGCTGGTTTTATTCAGGCAAACTCAATAGTAAGGATGATGTAGTGAGTAACGGCGCACAACTCATACTCTCCGAAGAGTTTAAATCACAAATCACCAATGAGAATGAGGACTAATCGCTGTGATGTCGGCCTTGGTTCGCTTTTCCATTCGCTTTAGTGGCGTTATTATTGGTGTAGCTTGCCTCTTAACTTTATATGGAATTTACACGCTCACTCACAGTAATTTAGATGTTTTTCCTGAGTTCTCTCCAACACAAATTATCATCCAAACCGAATCACCAGGACTATCTGCCGAATTGGTAGAAAGCTTAGTCAGTCAACCCATTGAAACTAGCATCGCGGGTACTGTTGGTATAAAAAGCATGCGCTCTCAGTCAATCCCTGGCTTATCGATTGTAACCGTTGTTTTTGAAGAACAAACTGATATTTTCCGCAATCGGCAAGTAGTGGCAGAACGTTTAGCAACAATTAACAATAAATTGCCGCCCTTAATTTCTCCAAACATTACCCCACTCACATCCTCTGCCAGTTCGGTATTAGGCGTAGGTATTACATCAAAAACGCTCACCCTAACGGAATTACGCACATTAGTCGACTGGACCATAGTCCCCCATTTGCTGGCTATCCAAGGCGTAGCTGATGTTAATGTATTTGGTGGCAAAGTGCGCCAACTTCAGGTTCAAGTGGACCCAGAAAAAATGGTACGTTACGGTGTATCACTTACGCAAATTGAAACTGCAATTAAAAATTCAACTGGCGTTCGCGGCAATGGTTTTATTGAAAATAAAAACCAACGCATCATTATTAATACTGAAGGCCAATCTACCAATCCGGAGCAACTATCTCAGGCAACTTTATTTCATAAAAACGGGCAAAGTATTCGACTTGGCGATATCGGCAAAGTGGTTGAGGGTGCAACCCCTTCTATTAGTGCCGCAGCTATCAATGAAGAATCCGGCATTTATCTTTCAGTGCAAGGTCAGCTAGGCGCAAACACCTATGCGGTAACTAAAGCCATAGAAAAATCATTGCAAGAAATCAAACCAGCATTAAGCGCACAAAATGTAACATTGCATGACGCTTTATTTAGGCCAGCAAATTTTATTGAAGTAGCTATACATGGTGTCCGGACAGACATTTTAATTGGCTCAACCTTGGTCATTACCGTATTATTTTTATTTCTATTAAATGTTCGTACGGCAATCATTTCTGCCACAGCTATTCCATCATCTCTATTAGCAGCTATATTGGTTATGAGCCACTTTAATATAGGTTTAAATATTATGGTCCTAGGCGGTCTTGCAATTGCTCTTGGTGAGGTTGTAGACGATGCAATTATTGATACAGAAAATATATTCCGACGACTGCGTGAAAATCGCTTATTAGATCAACCACTTCCTGTCCATACTGTAGTATTCAACGCTTCTATGGAAGTACGGAGCTCAGTGGTATATGCCACTATTATTGTGGTTTTAGTATTCGTACCATTGTTAACTTTAGGTGGTGTTGCTGGTAAGTTATTTGCACCACTAGGACTTGCATATATTGCTGCAATCTCAGCTTCTTTAATCATTGCACTAACCCTAACACCAGCTCTTTGTTATCTATTGCTGGGAAATGCAGTGTTAGAAGCTGATGACCCACCTTTGATTCGTATCATCAAAAAATTGTATGTTCAGGTGCTATATAAAATTGAAAGACATTACAAAATCGTGATGACCGTTAGCTTTATGCTGATTGCTCTAGGCTTAGGCATCTTACCCTTATTAAAAAGTCAGTTTATTCCCGCACTGCATGAAGGTCACTACATTATGCATATGACCGCAGTTCCAGGGACCTCAGAGCAGGAGTCATTGCGTATCGGCAACAAAGCTACAGCCATTATTCGCAAGATAAACGGGGTTAAGTCGGTAGTGCAATGGGTAGGACGTGCGCCAAATGGCGCTGATACTTTCGGTACGCATTATAGTGAATTTGAAATCGAAATTGGCAACGTTTCTGCAGAGGAGCAACGACGCATACTCAACAAAATTAGAGAAGAGCTTGCTGGAGAAACGGTAGATACCAATGGTGATGGGAAAGCTGAGCCTGGGTTTGTCGGTGTAAACTTTGCAATTAACACCTTTTTAACCGAACGTATTGAAGAAACAATTTCAGGCTATGCCGCATCAACCGTCATTAATATATATGGCAATGACTTAGATGCACTAGACCATGATGCAAGATCAATAGCAAAAGTACTCACAGGTATTAAAGGTGCTAACGATGTATCAGTGCAATCTCTTCCCGGAACACCACAACTAGTGATGCGTCTCCGACCAGAGAAGTTAGCAGCTTGGGGATTGCAACCTACTGATGTATTGGACAACATACGCTTAGCATATGAAAGCTTACCTATCACAAAAGTCTACCAAGGTAACCGTGTTATCGGTGTCAGTATGGTACTAGATAAGGCAGCAGGAAAAGACATACGAGATGCTGGTAACTTACCATTATTTAACCCGGAAGGAAAATTATTATACTTACGTGATGTCGCTGACATCGTGCAGGAAAATGGCAGAGCCAAAATATTACATGTAGGCGGCAAGCGAATTCAAACCGTTACAGCGAATGTAATAGGCCGCGATATTGATGTATTTATAACTGAACTAAAAACTAAGATTCAACATGATGTGGTGTTATCACAGGGAGCCTATTTGGAGTTTACTGGTGCAGCAGAAGCTAATGCTAAATCTCGCGAAAGACTAATCATGCAGTCCCTTTTATCTGGAGCAGCCGTTTTTATAATGCTGTTTATAGCATTTGGTAGGCTACGCAATCTTTTGCTTACTTTTGTCAATCTTCCGTTCGCACTGATTGGGGGCATACTAGCAGCTTTATTTACTGGCGGATGGATTTCATTAGGCTCTCTTGTAGGCTTTGTTACCTTATTTGGGATTACACTGCGCAATTCAATTATGATGGTGTCGCATTACCAGCACTTAATTGATGAAGAAAATTGTGTGTGGGGCTTGGAAACTTGCATTCGAGGCTCATCAGAACGCCTTCCTTCTATATTAATGACAGCCATAGTTACTTCACTGGGTTTATTACCACTCGCCATCGGTAGTGGCCAGCCTGGTCGTGAAATTGAAGGCCCAATGGCTACCATCATCGTTGGAGGGCTGTTCACCTCTACAATATTAAATCTACTAATCTTACCTACGATCATGTTGCACTTTGGTAAATTTTCTAAGCAACAAAGTTTTTAAAGCAAGATGCTTCGCTCATTTCTAAAATATAGCAGTGTCGGCGGACTTGCCACTATCGTCCACTATTTAATTTTTTTAGCTACAGTGAATATATTGTTATGGGCGCCATGGCAAGCAACACTATTGGCGGGGTGTATTGGGGCTTTTACTTCTTATACCCTAAATTATCGCTATACATTTTTAAGTCGGGCAGCACATCATAAAATTCTACCTAAATTTATGCTAGTTGCCGGATTGGGGATTATAATTCAGACCTTAATCGTAGCTGGATTAAGCCCCTGGATACATTACTTATTAGCGCAAGCAATGGCAACGGTAGCAGGCTTAATTCTAACTTTTATACTCAATCGTCACTGGACATTCTCATGAGCACCTCATCAGCTAGCCACCATATTGTTTTAAGCATTATCGTGCCGGTCTTTAATGAAGAGGTAGTGTTACCCATATTCCATAGCAAAATAACCAGCATATTAGAGCCGCTCAATCTTAAATATGAGGTTCTCTATGTGAATGACGGCAGCCACGATCATACAGAGATAGTCATTTTAGGCTTAAAACAGCAGCACCCAGAAATTGCTTACGCTAAATTTAGCCGCAACTTTGGTAAAGAAGCTGCGATGACCGCTGGCTTTAAACTTTGTCGTGGTGACGCTGCAATTATGATTGATGTCGATTTACAAGACCCACCCGAGTTAATTCCAGCCATGCTGGAAGCTTGGCGCAATGGCGCTGATATCGTCAACATGAAACGTTCGGAGCGCTTTGGAGAACCGTTATGGAAAAAAGCCACCGCAAGCATGTTTTACCACCTACTAGGCAAAATTAGTGATATCGAAATACCACATAATGTAGGTGACTTTAGGTTATTTAGCCGAAGAAGTATTGAAGCTTTGAATCAACTCAGTGAACGCGGACGCTTTATGAAAGGCCTTTACGCGTGGCTGGGGTTTCCGCAAGCCACAATTGAATATGAACGTGAACCTCGCGCTGCTGGCACCACGAAATGGCCATTTTTTAAATTGGTTGGATTGGCATGGCAAGGTATTACTGCTTTTTCTACAGCTCCACTAAAGATGGCTACTTGGCTGGGTTTATGCAGTGCTAGTGGTGCTTTTATATATGCTACTTATTTTCTTATTAAAAGCGCAGTTTATCCAGACGTAGTGCAAGGATTTCCTACTTTAATTGTAGTAATTTTATTCCTAGGTGGATTACAGTTATTTTGTATTGGTATTCTCGGCGAATACATTGCTCGCATTTACACAGAGGTTAAACAGCGGCCAGTTTACTTAATCGAAACTTTCCACCCATCCAATTAATTGGTTTTGTACACATAACTTTGTCTTGGTTTTATTTACAAATGCAAGGCTTTTGCATTACCAGCAATGCAAAAGTTGATGGCTTATCTTCGAAAACACATTAGTCAGATTTCATGCCCAATCATTTAGAGTGTATCAATACGGAAGAAAAAACAAAGCTGCATACACGTAACAAGCATCGCAGCCGCTATGACTTTAAGCTGCTGATGATAACTAGCCCCCTACTTTCAACCTATTTGCATTTAAATGCTTATAACGATATTTCTATCGACTTCGCTAACCCACTTGCAGTCAAGTCCTTAAATAGCGCACTACTTAAACACTTTTATCAAATTGCTGATTGGGATATTCCATCACAATATTTATGTCCACCAATTCCCGGTCGCGCTGACTATATACATTATCTAGCTGATTTATTGCGAGGAAATGGTAAATTGCAAATTGGTAATCATATACGCGTCCTAGACATTGGTACAGGTGCTAATGTTATCTATCCCCTAATCGGTCATCGAGAGTATGGTTGGCAATTCGTGGGTGTAGATGTAGACACAAAAGCGCTTAAAAATGCACAAGCGATACTTAATGCAAATACCGGACTATCGAATGCGGTTGAACTGAGACTCCAAACTTCACCCAATGCTATATTTAGCAGCGTCATAAAAACAGGCGAACATTTTGACCTTACTATGTGCAACCCACCTTTTCATGGATCTTTGGCTGACGCCAATGCAGGCACTCAGCGAAAATGGAAAAATCTTAGCAAGGCTAAAACATCAAAACTTAACTTTGGTGGCCAAGGGACAGAGTTATTCTGCGAAGGTGGTGAAGTTGCTTTTATCAGTCGAATGATCGCTGAAAGCGTTGACATGAGTGGTCAGTGCTTCTGGTTTACTAGTCTAGTTTCAAAAGCTAGTAACCTTCCCCAGTTATACAAACTGCTTAAAACAGCAGGTGCAAGGCAAGTTAAAACTATTAACATGGCGCAAGGTCAGAAAAAAAGCCGCTTTGTAGCTTGGACCTTTTTGACTACAGGACAACAGAATGACTGGCTCAAGAAACAATAACCAATCCATGAGTGCGAACACCCCAAGCCTAGAAGATGAAGTTATGTGCCAATGCAGTGGCACCACAAGGGGTAAGATTCAGACCCTATTCAAACAAGGTATGGATATGGATGACATTTCTAGATGGGCTGGTGCAATTTCTGGCTGTGGTGGTTGCGAGTGGGATATTGCAGAGTTTCTGAAAGAACTAGCTGAGCATCAAATTAAATGAACCTCGAACTTCACTATAAGCGTTTTGTTATGTTAATTGGCCTAACAATGCATAGTTACTAATTAATAACTGGCTAAAATTTCTAGCTAACTTAACATCTTTATTAATTTGGCTTTTTTTGTTAGTTTTTCTTCATGAAAACCACTGTCAAACACCGCATAATCAGCTTTATTGAGCACCCAACTGGAATAGGATTTACCTACAGCGATGGCTGGAAATTCGCTATCAACTAATTCATCCTCAATTAAAGTTTTCACACTTGTAGATTTTTCGTAGGTACTTAGAGATTTAGATTTGACTAAAACTAGTTGCTGAGCACCAAGCTTATTGGCAAGCCAAGCACTTAAACTATCAGAGGTAAGTTGCCAATTTTGTGGAATATCAGCTTCAGCTAATGTCATTTTGCTTGGTAACCAAATGATACCCTTATGTTGAGAACTATATTCGGAAATTTCTAGCTCACTACTTGCCGTTACAAGGTTCAAACTCATGGCCGCCAATAAATGTCCAAATTGATCCATCGCCAATATTGCAAGCTGATGTGCGGCAGCATCGCTAATATTAGTTTGGCGTTGAGCATCGCGCACTGCTTCTGCAAACACACCACCGCCAGGCACAATAACCACTTGGCCATTTCCATACATGGCAATCAAAGCTAACAGGTGAGGAAGCTCAACGGAGCCTAATAAACTTCCGCCAATTTTAATAACCCACATAGTTTAGCCTTTTTCTGCTATAAAAGACTGAAACGTATTAACTAGGCTCGAAGCCTTATCTAAGGTTTCAACGTACTCTTTATCAAGATCAGAATCAGCCACGATGCCACCGCCTGCATAAAAGCTGATTTCACCATTAACATAAACTGCCGTGCGTATAGCTATGTTAGTGTCCATATTTCCATCAAAACCTATGTAACCTATGGCGCCACAATAAACCCCCCTTAGATTAGGCTCTAGCGCATCAATTATTTGCATGGCTCTTAATTTGGGTGCGCCTGTAATAGAGCCCCCAGGAAAGCAACCCCGAAGTAAATCAATGGGAGTTTTTCCAGCTTGTAGGACACCACTCACAATGCTGACCAAATGATGCACATTGGCAAAGCTTTGTAACTGAAATAATTTATCTGCTTTCACAGAACCAGTTTTGCAGTTTTTACTGATGTCGTTACGCAACAAATCCACAATCATCAAATTTTCTGCCTTATCTTTGACGCTGGCTTGCAATTCAGCAGCATATTGCTCATCTAACACAGTATCTTTAGAGCGAGGACGTGTGCCTTTAATCGGCCGCGTTTCTACATGGTTAGCTTTTACCTTAAGAAATCGCTCTGGAGAGCCCGAAAGCACTTGCATCTGACCAAAGTTCATATAAGCCATAAAAGGCGCTGGGCTTATTTTGCGTAACTGTTGATAGGGCAACCAACTGTCGCCATGGGCCATTGCTGAAAAACGCTGCGCAAGATTTACTTGGTAGCAATCACCTTCGGTAATGAAGTGCTTAACCTGATCAAATGCTTGCTTATATTGATCAATATTCATATTACTCTTTATAGTAGTAGTGAGTTCAAAACTACTATCAACGGCCAATGCTAGAGAGTCAAATAGTGCACATAACTCTTCCCAATTATCATGGGTAGCTTGATTAAATCCATGGGAAACTAAACAAGCAGTTTGATCAAGATGATCAACTACCAGGGCCCAGTCATAAATCCCAACCATCATGCTTGGTAAGGAGGCTTGATCCAAATGACGGCTAGGCATACCTTCCACTTGCCGCCCCAAATCGTAGCCAAAGTATCCAAGTGCACCTCCACTAAAAGGCAGTGTAGTTTGCACTGAGTGATAAGGCGAGAGTAGTTGATTAAGGAGAGTAAAAGGATCGTCGTCCACAATGCTAATGCAACCATTTTGCATCACTTCTGTTTTTAAATTCGGATGTTCCGCAGTTCCAACATCCCTACTAGTAATGGTGATAAAAGGATCTGCGACCAGAATGTCATAGCGGCCATATTGGCCTTGTGGTTGCCCACTATCAAGCCATATCGCCCACGGCTGATGCCGTAAATGCTCAAAAAACTTGGCACTATCGGCTTGATAGTTTAAGTAATGTTGCAGTAAGCTCATCTTTTCACCTGGTGTCCATAAAGTAAGCATGCAACTGCATATGCAGGCAAACATAAACTTGCGCCTAGCCGTTGAGAGTTTACCGCATCACTATTAAACAAGTCATTAACATCTAGATAAGTGCGCTGCATTTTTTCTGCTATTTCTTTCACCAAAAAGCTACCTACCCCAGCACCGATAATAGTGATTCCCTGATTTTTACTAATTGTCGTAATACGATCAATATGCATCATCGCCACCAAAGTTAATCGCTCAAGCTGCTGCACTTTAAATGCTTGAGCTAACTCTATCCAAGTTGATATACTTGCATCTTCGACATCACGACCAATCATACGTGCAATGCGTCGAGAACTTGCGAATACTGTCTTTTCTTGACCATCTGCAGTATCTGCCATATCGTCAGAAAATAGTAAGTTACCTGTTAATCGATAAACATCCGCTGTTGTAGCAAAATACTCAGCGGCAACGCCTGTCATTTCACGATTGAAGCTTATTTTTTTTGACAACGCCATCAGTGGCGTGCGGATAACTCCGGTGTAAACCAACTCTTCGGACTGCATACGCGCAGCATCAGTATAGCCAAAACAAAATGGCTTACCGTTGACTATGGGAACAAAATCGCTAGTGGTACTTCCAATATCAATCAATAAGGCATCCTCGCTATTTTTCATTACTTGCAATTGCTGAGCACAAAAACGTGCGCTAGCCAACCAGTTAGCAGAAGCCATCGCTTGCCAAAATTGCGGCACGTCACTCAAGGGCACAAAACCAGATAAATCTTGCTGCAAAGCACCGGTATAAAATTGCTTCACGCCATGTAATTTTGTATCCATGAATTCACTAATAGTCTTTACTCCAGCCTCGCGATTAACAAAAATATCTACCAATTCACCAGTCATAGTAATAGCATGCAGTGCGCTTTTCACTTTAAAACTACTTAGCACTGTCTCTATGGCTACTTCTAACTCTGCTAACCCGCGCCATAATGCACAAGGCACTTGTAGCACTTGTAGCAACTTTCCATTAGCATCCAGAAGCGCCCCCTTTAGGTGAGCCCCACCAATATCCCAACCTATTGTCTTCTTATAGTGTTCTGGATTATGCATTAAGAATAATTTCCACCGCTTTATGCCCAATATCACTTGGCAAAGTAAATATTGGATGATTTGCATCCACTAAATCGAGCAGCAAACGCATAGGATTAAAACCCAACGAATCTCGTAATGCTATATAAGTAGTGGTAACTCTGGGGTTAATTTCCACCACCATCATTTGATCTCCGTCCAAAATAACATCAACACCTACAAAGCCATTAAGTGATGGTATCGCGGAGGCAATATGGTCGGCCAACAACTTAAATTTTGCTTGATGAGCACTTAATCCGTTAACGATAGCCCCTTGAAATCTAAGATGTTGTGTCTCTGTAATGACTATATTCTGTTGATTGCAACTTAAAAGCAAGGCCTGACCATCATGGCACATAAGTGACATGCTTGCTGCAACTCCTCGCTGGTAAGGCTGAACTATAAAGGCTTGTTTTTTATTCTCTGCTAATCTCAACCAGGCTTGCACAGAAACTTCATCTTTTAAGAATACAGTTTGCTCACATCCGGCGCCATCAATTGGTTTCACTATGTAACCATCACTAGAGAGCCGCAGATCACTAAAAGCCATACTTAAAAAATCATCAGCGATCATCGTAGGTATTGTCAAGATTCCTGCAGATTTTAATGCGCTAAAAGTATCATATTTATTACTGGCAATATCCACAGCTAATTGAGCACATCCTAAATTTTTAACCCCGCTGGCTTCCAACATTTGTGTCAACTTAGATAGGATGCCATCGCTTTCTGGCGCAACAATTAGGGCAGCATCACATGTATTAATTAGTATTTGCCATATTTCTATAGCATTTTCAGTAGCCTCTATAGAAACTGTTTTGGTAGCTATTGATACTAAATTGACGCTGTCTATTCTTGCATCAACAGTGGTAATGATCTCAATATTATTAAGAGCCTTAAGATCGGCGAACATAGCATCACGCATCAACATGCCTTCGCGTAGCAATGAAGCTGGCAAAGGCTTGTTGCTCAATCCCCCAGCTGTGATATATTCTAACAATAATATTTTCAAAAAAATCTCACACTACGCTTAAAAAATGGAAATTATTCCCGTCATTGATTTGATGCATGGCCAAGTGGTGCATGCACGTTTAGGGCAACGCCATCTCTACCAGCCTATACAGTCTTCCTTGTGTACATCAAGTAACCCAATAGTTATAGTTGATGCTTTGCTTGAATTATACCCATTCAGGCGCCTTTATATTGCCGATATCGATGCAATTAAAGGCCTAGGAAATCATTTAGATACCATCAGAAAAATTAGAATGCAATATCCTAATCTAGACATCTGGCTGGATGCTGGTCTATCTAATCTTAAGGAACTTGAAATTTGGGAAACTCTAAAAGTGACACACGTCATTGGAAGCGAAAATATAACAGCTGTTAATGATCTAATAGCAATCATCCAGCAATTAGAAGGGCAGCTTGTATTGTCGCTAGACTTTAATCGCTCTGGCTTTATTGGTTGCATGGAATTGGAAACAAATCATACACTTTGGCCCAATAAAATAATTGTTATGGACTTAACACTAGTTGGCAGCGAAAAAGGACCAGCCCTACAACGCTTACAAAATATAATTAAAATGTCTGGAGATTGTAAAATTTTTGCCGCTGGCGGCGTTAAGAATAATGAAGACATAGAACAACTCAGAAGCCTAAATATGAGCGGCGCTCTAGTTGCCACAGCTTTACATAATGGTAATCTAAAACCACGATAAAAATTGCGCATCAATGACTTAATAGCAACGCAAAGTACTAAAATACCCTAAGCAAATCAGTTTGCCTAGGGTTTTTTACAGCAAAACTAATTACTCTAGGTTGGCATGAATTGCACGCATACCTTCTTCAGTTAATCCTTTAGCTGCCATGATGTCAGCAATTACTGCCTCCAAGAACACTAAGGTTGATAACTCAAATTGCGAACCCATAGGCATACCAATGGTAGCTGGGAAGCTAAGATCATTTCCGATTTGTACATTTAAATCAGATAATTCTGACATTGCAGATTTAGCTTTCATTGAAATGACAGCGATTTTAGCGCCCATAGATTTAGCTTTTTTCAGTAAAGGCATTAAAGTTTCAGTACCGCCAGACCCTGAAATTACAACGAACAAATCCCCAGCCTGGATGCTTGGTGTTACGATTTCGCCAACCATACTAACTTTATATCCACTGTGCACTAAACGCATAGCAAAAAAGCGTGAAACCAAGCCTGAACGACCAGCACCGCCGACGAAAATGCGACCAGCTCCCTCAACCAGCTTTATTAATTTAGCTGCGTTGCTATTATCTGTTTCTGACAAGATAGTTGTTAATCTATCTAAAATTAATTTTTGATGATCCATGATTTTTTCCTTTTAGTAATGAGCAACGATTGAATAATAACAAAAAAATCCCGACTCATTACTGAGTCAGGATTCTTTTATTACTCATCTCAATAATTACTTATTGAAATCGCTAAACTTAAGCGTGAGCGATAGCAGTGATTTCTGCAGCAGATGCAGCAGGGTCAGCAGCACCGTAGATAGCAGCACCAGCAACGATGATGGTTGCACCAGCATCACGAACTTGTGCAGCTGTAGCAGCTTTAACGCCACCAGCAACTGAAATTTCTACATTTAAACCTAAACCAGCAACTAAAGCTAAGTCAGCAAATGGTGTTTGACCAGCAGCTTGTTGATCTAAACCAGTGTGAACACCAATGATGTGAGCACCAGCAGCAGCAACTTCTTTAGTTTTAGCAGCTTTATCAGCAACGTTGATCAAATCAACTTGAGCTTTTTTGCCGTATTTGTTAGCAACATCAATTACACCTTTGATAGTACCAATATCAGCACAACCAAGAACTGTACAGATATCTGCACCAGCTTTGTAGAATGGCTCAGCTTCATAGAAACCAGCATCCATTGTTTTTAAATCAACTAAGATTTTGTTGTTTGGGAATTTAGCGCGTAAAACTTCAAGCAATTTAACACCGTTATGCTTAATGCATGGTGTACCGATTTCAAGAATATCTACGTGCGGTGCTACTAGTGTTGCTAATGCAACTGTACCGTCAAAATCTAATGAATCTAATGCCATTTGTGTTAATGCCATGGTGCTCTCCGATAAATAATTGTTAGGGTATTACATGTTTGTTGCTATTTTAGTGAAAATTTAACTGCAAACCAACAGTTACAATTGCAATTTTCAATGTCACAAAAAACTGGACACTTATAATAAATGCCTAGCTAATATATGTCAATTCTAATACTTCTCTATTACCTTTTTATTACAAAAAAGTTGCAATTATAATTTTGCGCTTAAAGCTACTTCTAGTTTGTTTTGATCAATAACGAAACCACGGATACCTTCAGAAAGTTTTTCAGTAGCCATCGCATCTTCATTTAGCGCAAAGCGGAATTCACTTTCACTCAATTTAGCCGGAGCTGAAGCTTTAACGCCGCCATCTATTAGTAAACGTGGCAGGTCACCCTGTGTTGCTTCCAATTCTTGCAATAAGTTAGGTGCAATAGTTAAACGATCACAGCCTGCTAACGCTGTAACTTCACCAATATTACGGAATGAAGCACCCATTACCACAGTCTTAAAGCCATGTTCTTTATAAAACTTGTAAATTGCACGGACAGAAATGACACCAGGATCAGTTTCAGAAGTGTAAGTTTCGCCAGTTTTTGCTTTATACCAGTCTAAAATACGGCCAACAAAAGGAGATATTAGGAATACACCAGCTTCAGCACAGGCACGCGCTTGACCGAAACCAAAAATAAGCGTTAAGTTACAGTTGATACCTTCTTTTTCTAGGATTTCACCCGCTTTAATGCCTTCCCAAGTTGCAGCGAGCTTAATCAACACTCGGTCATTAGTAATCCCAGCATCATTGTATAACTTAATGAGCTTACGACCCTTTTCAACCATAGCTGGAGTATTAAATGACAAGCGGGCATCAACTTCAGTTGAAATACGGCCTGGGACTTCTTTAACGATTTCTTGGCCAATCAATACAGCTAATTTATCAGCCGCATTATCGATTTGCTGTTCTTTAGAACCACCCTGTGCTTTTGCATAGGCAATAGCAGCTTCAATTAGTGGTGCATACAATGGCAATTGACTTGCTTTTAATATTAACGATGGATTAGTGGTTGCATCATATGGCTTTACGCTTTTGATGGCATCAACATCGCCTGTATCTGCCACGATTGTAGTCATTGTCTTTAATTGCTCTAATAAACTTGCCATTACATGCCTCCTTAAAATTATCTAATATATCTTAACTTTTCGGATAAATTGCTATTTATTCGGTTAGCTAAGTCTTATACAAAATCTAGTGCAATATTATATCTCAAATCTTAAGGACTGCGTTACCAAGCTAGCGCTATTAATTAAAAACCATAATCAAAATTAAACTAAACAGCTTGCTAACAAACTTGCCACGGTTAAGTCTGCGCTAGTGCCGGGGTTGATATGTCTCCTTTTTAGCGAAACATCCCAATTTAGTAATTTTTTTTGTACTAATTTTGGATTAATCGAACCTTTAAACTCTTCATCTAACCTCTTTGCCTCAGCCATCACCTCCTCCGCTATTGCTGCACCATATTTTCTCGTTATATGACTGTCGGGTTGATAAGCTAAAAAACTTAAATACAGTGAGCAAGTTGCCCACGCCTGATTCTCCCAACGCTCCATTGCAGTTTTATAGTGCGTTAAACCAAACTCCAAAATATCCACATAAGCATTGGCGTATTGCCAAGCAACACGATCGTGATTTTGGGCCGCCGCCATTAAATCAAGCAAGTTAACTTCAACAACCCCATGCACATCATGCACTAAGGCATTTCCCAAGCCAGCTGGTTTCGCTAACAGAATAGCTTCTGCCGCTAAGCGTGCATCATCAATGTTAAGTTGATTTAACGTTATCTGTAAATTCTGTGCCAAACTTAGATTAACATCAGCACGCAGTGATGTATGAATAAGTGGCGCACATAATAAAATTAATCCTAAATTAGTATTCAGCGCCACAGCGTTTTGGGTGGCCTCAACCGCTAGATATATACGCTTACCTACGCTTAGATTTGACTGCGCAATCAAAGGGGCTGTTACATCTGCACTTTTAATAAAGTCATCTACAGTCATGCCATGACCATCAGCAAACATATGCACATTGCCAGGCTTTAAAGCCTGCAATTCCGCCATGCATGCCCATCGATAGGTTGAAGATAGTTGCGTTTCACTTAGAATTTTACTCATACACTAGGCAATCAATTTACTTAAAAAATCATCCACCAACTGTTGTGCAATATTCACAGATGAAACACTCTGCAAGCCCTTCCATGCAGGAATGCTGTTTACTTCAAGCACAGTATATTCATGATCAGCCGTTTGAATAATATCTACCCCACAGTAATCAATACCTATCGCATTTGCCGCCTGTAAGGCCATTTGCACTAAGATTGGATTGGCCACTACCGCTTCACAGCGACCTCCAGCAGCCAGATTATTAACCCAATCAGACCCTATACGTTTCATCGTTGCAACAACTTGTCCAGCGATAACAAATACACGATAATCATGTGCCTCATCAGCGAATTCAATCAATTGTTGAATATAATAAACACCATCTACGAACTGCTGCATCGGTACTGGCAGCACATCGTCCATGAGTAACTTTCTTACACCTTGCCCTTGAGAACCAAATAAAGGTTTAATTACCAATTTTTGATTATTTTGCCTAGCGCTTATTCTGATCTCTGCTAACTTAGCTCTAGATTCACACACCCAAGTAGCTGGAGTGGGTACGTTATGTTGACACAATAAAAAACTTGTCATCGCCTTATCTACTGTGCGCTCGATAGATTTCACCTCATTGTAAACTCGTACCCCTTGCATACTTAACATATGCAAAATATTAAGGCGAGAAATCACTTGTTGCAAAGTGCCCCCAGAAATACCTCTTACAAAAGCTGCTTTAGGGAGAATGCCTGGCTCAAAACCAGGAATGTCTACCCTGGCCTTA
>Ga0316221_1002034_pt1 | contig 18979 bp, 22 predicted proteins | sample TBH18007metaG_FD_206003 | JGI IMG/M metagenome (GOLD analysis project Ga0316221, IMG submission 206003) | Freshwater microbial communities from Trout Bog Lake, Wisconsin, USA - TBH18007 | ecosystem: Environmental > Aquatic > Freshwater > Lake > Hypolimnion/Profundal zone | place: USA: Wisconsin... | reverse complement strand
CCGGATCCACTGGAATGACGGGATCCCAAGGAACGACCGGACCCACCGGAATGACAGGATCCCAAGGAGTGACCGGACCCACCGGAATGACGGGATCTCAAGGAACGACCGGACCCACCGGAATGACGGGATCTCAAGGAACGACCGGATCCACTGGAATGACGGGATCCCAAGGAGTGACTGGACCCACCGGTCAAACGGGATCTCAGGGTTTGATGGGAGCAACTGGAGCAACCGGAATGGGTGCCACTGGATCGACAGGATCGACAGGATCGACCGGATCCTTTGGATCCACTGGATCGACGGGATCCAAAGGATCAACCGGATCAACCGGGTGTACAGGTGCCACCTCCTCATCCCCTCTACTCAATGCCATTGCTCCCACCCTCTATATCTCTGGTGTCACACAACATGCCGATTACAGTGCCAGTTCAGGTTCGACCAACTTCGGTGATGGATCACTGTTCGTCCCCAGCGTCGGTGGATGGCTCACGGCCAATTCAATTACTTCGGCCGATATTTATTGGACCACATCAGCCAATAATAATGCTGGGCCCCAAGGGTCAGTCTCCTTTGAATGGAAAACCGACAACGACGGTGCTCCAGGCAGTCAATCCTATCTCATCTCGCTGGCCGATACCTCAGCCAACAATAAAATCCAAGTCGTTTTCTATGCGGATGGTACCATCCACCTTTATACCACCAATTCCACTGGTGGCGTTCATTTTAATAATACTCTTTTTAGTGCCACACCATTTCTTCCAGTTGCCTCCACCACGTACCTCTTCGAATTAGATTGGGATTGTGTCTCAGCCGGAGGATTCAACTCGACCTTCACTCTATATATCAACGGAGTCTTGTTTGGTACCATTACAGGGTTGAATTACACCAGAGGGGTCTGTACCCGAATATACGCATATAATAATGACTCAAGTGGCTATTCGATCTCCTACCGAAATATCTGCCTCTATAACGTGGTCATCTCAAATAATCCTTTAACTGAAATCGGGTCACAAACCAACTCGTTAATTAATGTCTCAAACCGATTAATTATGGATTATGGGTCACAAATCACGTTAGCTGGTATTGCGAATACCACTAATACCAATATTATTTATAATTCTGGGGGCGTTCTAACTCTGGGATTAGCCAATGCCTCGACTCAAGTCAATGTCTGGGGACCACTCTATGGACTATCGACCACCGAAGCGGTCTCGACCTCATCCGGAGGTGGAGTCTTCTATGGGGGCATCGGAGTTAGTGGGAACGCCTACGTCGGTGGAAATATAAACGCAATTGGAAGCATCACGGCGACGGGGGATGCGACCGCTGCCGCCCTCAAAATCGGATCAGGACAACGAATCAGCACCTTCCTGTCCGATAAAACTAATGTCACCTGGTCGGGTGCCTACCAAGGAGCTCAGGATCTATACCTCTCCAAAATTAATAATCTGGTCACGATCTCAGCACCTTACTTAGGAGTGGGTGCGGCTGCGGCACAAAATTCTTTGACCTCCACAGCTCTCCCATCCGCTTACTGGCCATCCACTAACCAATTGTTTGTGACTTTTGTTCAGAACAATAGTGTTAATGCGGTCGCAAAAGGGTTGATCAGTAATAATGGTGTGATTCATATCTATTCCGATCTCGTCTCATCCTCATTCTCCAATGGCACTCCAATCGGGTGGCAAATCAACTTCTCATACGTCACCGTCTAAAATAGCTCGATGTATATTCACGACCAAACTTTTTTCAAATAAAAAAATTTGAAAAAATTTCACTTAAAATTAAATTGAATTATTTATCTATAGGTTAATGACACGTCAAACATATTCAATTACGTTGGAGTATCAGAAGCTCACTCCAGAAGGTGTTGAAGAATCCATCACGGAGCACTATCCCAGTATTTTTGCTTGCGCCAAACATTATGGCACCAACCCAAATGCCATCTCCCAATATTTGTCGGGAAAACCCTTCACTAACACCCCCATTCCAAAGGGTTCTCATATGACCGCCCTCATGTCTCAACCAAAAGGTCACCTAACCGAAGGTAAAATGATGTTTCATTGCGTCGAATGCGATCGGGACTATCAACTCGCCAATCGATCCAATCACCTGATCTCAAAGAAGCATGCTTCAGCCCAAAAGGACTTGGTTGCCTCACCGTTGAAAGAAACAGTCACGATCATTCCAAACGGTGTGAATTCCAAAAAATTTTGATTTTTGCTTTCATTTGGAGACTCAGAAAAAAAGTTGAAAGCAACTTTTTCCTTTGAAAATCGGGTTTTGAACTCTCTTAAGGCTACTACTCAGAAGAATTCGATCATCAGCTCAAAAGAATTTGTCGATGCCAAAATCATCGGCAGATTCATTGACGTTAATAGGTGATAAAAAAATCTCACCCTAATTTATATACTATGTCATTTTTGTTCCGTTGGTTCGAAACCGTTCCAGTCCCAGTCCCAGTCCCAGATCGTGTCCCAGATAATCGGAAAATCCACCAATTAACCGAACGTGAATATAGAGATATACTCCTAAAACAAGCTCATCTTGAATTCATCATCAATTCAATCCAACCCAAAGCCATGTATGTCATCCCTCAACCCTGTGTCGAGAGCTCGATCTGTCCCGACCCCATCGTTCGGTCCTCCAAACCCATTCCAATCACAATCCACAAAGAACCTTCACTCTACGAAGACCTCAAAAAACATCTCGAAAATTTGAAGGCCAAAGGACTCTTCGAAGGATGCGACCTCGATCCCACCGAATTGAAGGAGATTGAAACCCTCATCGAATCAGTTAGGATCGATTATGATCAAGTGGGACGTCAACCCTCTCCTGATCTCTCGTTCTAATTAAACCCAAAATCCTCATCTTCCACGACCACCGACGAAAGCCATCATTATCATTCTGAAGCACCTCCCGAAAAATCGCACTGGCAGGTATGGCATCAGTCCCCGAACAGTTCGAATAACAATCAATAAAACGACCCAAACCAGAATGATCCCGAGTCAATTGTGACATTACCTCCTTGAGATGTAACTGATACACCTCTCGATAGATCTGATCCAAAAGATAGACGTCAAGTGTGTCAAATAACGAATCTCCCATTTCCATTTCCATTGATATTTTATAATTATATAATTTAATTATAAATTAAATTTGTGTCTATCTCACATAAAATGATATATCATTGATATATCATTTTATGATTGGAATATAACTCCGAAAACTGACGGAGACCAAAGCGATCAATCAGTAATTGTGACATGACACATCTGTAACGAAGACGATGAACCTCAGTAAAAAATTGATCCAAGAGATAAATGTCCAATGTGTCAAACAAAGAATACTCCGTTTTCATTTTCTATAGATTCTATTTATATTTTAATTTTATATAATTTAATAATTAAATAATTAAATCTATATAAATATTTTTTTATAGGATACTATTATATAGAGATGTATACCAAACCCGATTGGACATGCTGTGATGAACGAGATGGAACGACCGAGGAAGTCCTGACCGATAAGGGAATCCATTACGCCAAATTGGTTTGTGCCCACTGTAAGCACTTTATCAAATGGCTACCCAATCCCAACATCACGAAGGCGGTCGAAGAACGAGCCACCCATATTGATCAGATGCTGACCCATACCCTCTGGACTGACAAACAGAGGGGGTTCTTGACTCAAATCAAGACTAAACGCTTCCTTTCCCCTCCACAGGAAACCTTCTATCGAGGGCTGTGCCAAAAAATTGAAAATAAATAAGTTGAAATTATATAAAAAATATTCTCTTATATAGATATATACGAGAATATGCCCGAGATCACTTTTAAAAGTCACGAAATCCTTGATCATGATAAACTCAAAGTCATCTACGACAACTGGGAATCTGAAACGATCCAATCCCATTTCAATCACAAGGATAGAAAGGACTCAGATAAACCCAAATTAGACTCCGCTGGACAACGGAAGGCTATCTTCTCAATGTTAACCAACGGTAAAACCACTCCTGAGGGTTTTGTCGTTCAGACCCGATATCAGTATGCTAAGAAGCAATCATCGGGTCGTCAGTTTGCGTGTGGCGGTGTCAGTCTGGGTAACCTCCAAAGGGAAATCCGCGGGACGATCGCTTCCCAGTTCTATCATGATATTGATATCAAGATGTGTCATCTTCAATTATTCCTCCAATACTGCGAAAAAAAATCCTATCCTCATCATCGCCTTGAATATATGGTCGCTAACTACGATAAATTGATTGGCGAGTTAATAACGAAGTCAAAGAGGACAAAGAGTGAGGTCAAAAAGGATATTCTGGCCGTTCTAAATGGGGGAAAAAGAACTATTCTCGAGGATTGGTTCGTTCAATACCAGAAGGAAATCGGAATCCTCCATCAATTGATTATGAACGACCCGTCCAACGCAGAGATGTTAGCAAAAATTAAGAAAACTCGAAAGAAACAATATAATGTCCAAGGAAGCCTCACTAATCATATTCTGTGTGAGATTGAGAATAGCGTCCTCATGTCCATTGTGAGCTTCCTCAAGTCAAAGAAGATCTCGACCGACAATACTGTTCTGTGTTTCGATGGTCTGATGATTCCAAAGTCGGTTTGTACTCCCGATGACGAATTCTTGAATAGTTTGTCCACATCGGTGGAAAAAACCACTTCATATCGGGTTCAATTCTTGGTCAAACCCATAAGCTCTTTCCCTCTGGGTGATCTCAAAGCAACGGATGGGCTACTTGACCCCTTGACCGATTCCTCAATTGATTCGTTCCTTCGTAAGGTACTAACGACCGAGGGGTCAACTCATGCTCTGGCATTGTTAACCAAAAATCGATACCCCGACGGGTATAAGATGACGGGTGATAAGGGAGTGTGGTATGTCTTCAACGGAAATAAGTGGGTCGTGGATGAGACCGAAAAATATATGTCGGAACTCCTGACCGACAAAATCGCCCCTCTGATCTTGACAACTAAATCGGAAGATGCCCAGAAAATCTACAACCACCTGATGGACATCACATTTAGATTCAAAGTTATCAAGGAGTGTGCCACCCTGTATGAGGACATTACATTCTTCGATAAATTGGACACGAACTATCATCTTCTGGGATTCACTAATGGTGTATACGATTTCGAAATTCAGTCTCTACGAAAGTGTGTCCCCGAGGATTATATCTCACTTTCTTGTGGATTCGATTATATACCCTACGACATTTCATCGACTTCGTCCCAAGAGCTAATGATCTTCCTAAAACAACTCTTTCCGTATTCTGAGCTCCTTGATTCGACATTAATTCTACTATCGTCGTGTATTTGCGACGGAAATACCAATCAACTATTCAATATCTGGACTGGATGCGGAGCTAATGGTAAATCTAAATTTCTTGAATTGATTTGTGATGCTCTGGGTGGATGCCGTGAAGGATCTTATTATAAGACTATCTCATCCAGTTATTTCACTCAACGTCAAAAAGAAGCGGTTGGAGCACCCATGCCAGACATTACTCGTTTGAAAGGGTGTCGTATCATCACCTCGAGTGAACCCGAAGAAGGTAGTACATTCAATACAGGGAAGATACGTGATTGGACTGGCAATGAGATAATCTCTGCTCGTGAGATGTATGCCCGTAAACTCAGTAACTTCCGAGCGTGTTTTAGTACTTTTTTTATTTGTAATAAAATACCAGCCATGCCATCGAATCTGTCCCAAAACGACAAAGCCGTTTGGCGACGTGCTCTTATCACTCAATTCCTGTCTCAATTCAAAGATACACCAGATCCCACCAATCCTCTGGAGTTCAAACGGGATATTCATATCAGTGAGAAAATGGCGAATTGGAAACAGTCATTCATGGGATTGTTGATTGAGACCTCTAAATTGTACTGCGAAAAAGGTCTTCTTCGTACAAAATATCATGAAAGTGCCGGATCAGCGTATCATTCCGAAAGTTCGAATTTTTATTCATTTGCCGAAAATAATATCGAAAAAAATGCTGATGATTTAGAAATATATATTTCACTCAATGATATTTGGGATCAATTGAAACATGAAAAATTCTTCTCAAAATCAATCATGAAAAAGGATTTGAAAGATTTTTTCAAAACATACGCACCGCTATATCAGGAAGAAACTCATATCAAGGGTCAACACCTTCGCAACGTGTTCCGAGGCATTCGATGGGCGTGTGATATTCCAGTCATTGTCGAGGAATCCGAGCAGTCTTCCAGACCCCCTTATCAACTCACATGAACACGCCTTTACCATCTCTGCCTCCTGCTAATGAAACTCCCACCTTTTATTCAGAAACGGTTTTAAGTCTTTCTGAATAATCGACTATTTTCCCCTATCCCAAAAAAAACTGCCCACTTACTTTTTTTTTGGAATGACTATTTTCCCCTACAAATCCCATTTCTGATGACTCTTTTCCCTTGAATCCCAAAAAACCCTTTTTTTTCGGAGTTAAAACCTCACGTATTACGTATTTATTAGTGCTAAATGTATGCCATGTTATTTACCTATTTAGCTATTTTATATATATACTTTTTATTTAAAAAAAAGTGGGAAAGTGGGATAGGTAAGTAATTTTCGAAGTAAATCAAAGCAAAACAAAGCAAATCCCCTTTTTTGAAAACGGGAGGGATTTCGTGGGATTTTTGGCGGGTTTTGGGACGACAAGGGAAACAGTAGGACGACAAGGGAAACAGTAGGACGACAAGGGAAATAGTAGTGTGAGAGGAGAAGAGTAAGGGAGACAAGGGACAAGCCCAGAGACCTAATGGTGTTTTTGATCAATGGTCTTGTACTGATATAGATCAGTGTCAAAGACAAAAACAATTGCCTCCAAAGGATAGCAATTGAGTAGGTCTTTAATTAGATCTCTGACAGTCGCCATTTATATTAGATAGATATATTTTTCTTTTAAAGCATTCCACCTTTGGACAACCCTAAATTCCATTCCAGTTCACGTAGCTTATGTCGAATGGATCGCTCATGAATTTGTTGAGAGGCTTTGTTACAGATCCGGATCTCAATCCCACAGACCTCACAGTAACGAACTGTTTCTTTAACTGCTTTGGGGGAATTCACGACGGCGAATTTCAGGGTAGAGGTCTCATCATTGATCATGAGATGGAGTCGTCGAACTGAGATTTTGAGGCACTCAGAGCACTCCTTGATCGATTTATAGCATTCATTGACCTCGATCCCATCTCGGGTTCCGATCACAGTCACCTGTTTCATGTTTTTGTGTCTCACAATGAAGGTGACAAAATTTAAAATTCAATTTTATAAACGTAAATCTGGGGCGGTGGGGGATCCACAGGAGCCCCCATTAAGGTTCGGAACTGTCTCAATTTTGATTTTCTGTAAGATGGTGTTGAGTTCATCAGTGTTGTTTTTCGATTGTTTGAAACAATACAGCCCTAATTGAGCCAAAGCCAGCGAAAGTGTTGAGGTCACCCCAGCGAAGAGAGCCAGACGTTTATCGCCATAGAACCCCGAGGAAAAGGACAGGATCCCTGAACCCGCAATGGCGACTTTGGAGGTCGTTTCAAAGACATGACCGATAATTCGCCACCATCGTCGAGCCGAGAGAGTACATCTGACGTCATCGTAATAGTTTGGTTCGATCAGCTTCGAGATGATCCGTTCTCGCACACAAACTGAAATGGAATTCCCCTGATCGATCCCACCATACTTTAATTTTGGTTGGAACAGGAATTGCCTTTCACACATATATATATATATCCAAAGCAACATCAGAAAAAAATTGATTTTTGATTTTTGGGAAATTTCATTTATAATATTATTAAAACAAGATGAATTACGGTTTGGATGAAACACGTTCCGATTTCGTGATCCATCAGCATCACAAGACCATGATGGATGATCTCAACAAGGCAATGAACCATCGACGACGTTTCCTTCGATTTTTGGATCACTATCTGAGGGAGATCATGGGAACCGAGGACTTATTGGCCGATCACGAAGAAGAAACATTTATGATTTTTTTCAAAACAAAGGAATATCACACAGTGTTACATGTCCTCCAAGAATCTGGACTCTATTGGGGCAATTGCCGTTGTCTTGATGCCCTAAATGTTTGGGATCAGGAAGTCAGTTTTAGTGATCAAGGAGCCTCCGAAACATTGGAATTACTCAACCGTTTTTATGGAAAATAGTATATAAAGATTTTGTGATATAGATAGTTATAACACAAATGACAACATACACTTGCCCACGTTGCCGGAAGGAGTTGGCTGCGGATCAATTCAAGTGGGTTGGAGAACGTCGGATCAAAAATTGCTTTGGCTGCGTTCAGTATCATAATGAATGGATGCTGAAAAGGGATGAAGCTCTCGAGGAAGCAATGAAGTTGGATCCCGAAGAATGGAGGGATCATCCCACCTATAGTGATTATGCTTGTGACCGTTATGGATACGTGGTCAACAAAAAGACAAACAAAATGATTGGTTGTGTCATGACTAATGGATATATTCGATTAGGTATCTACATTCAAGGAAAAACGACTAATATACTGGCTCATCGATTTATCTACGAAACGTGGGTTGGTTCAATTGCTGATGGATTTGTGATCAACCATATTGATGAACACAAAGATAATAACACTCTTGTTAATCTCGAGTGTGTTACAAAAAGTGAAAACAGTTTCAAATCATCTCATAAAGCCAAAGGGATTTGTGTTTCCAGATCAGTCGTTGGTGTCGATCAATCTGATCTGACCTCACATATCTTTGAGTCATCACGTGACGCCGGACGTCAAACCGGTTGTAATCATAATTCGATCGGTATGGTATCTAAAGGGCAAACCAACACGACTGTCTCAAAGACCACAGGACATCAATGGAAATTTAGCTATCCAATAGAGGAGCAAAAATAAAATTGAAATTGTCACATAAAAATTTCTCAATATATAAATATATTGATGAATAAAACCGAACGCAATCGTATTAACAAAGCGGCATCACGACAGGCCATCAAGGATCAGGGCATGATTTATGACTTTGGTCCTCGGAGAGCCAAGATCATTTCCAATATCACTGAAGGAAAGTTAATTAAATCCGATTTATCTGAATGGAACATTACTCGTTCCGATGTCCCATGTAGTGACGACCAGATCCATCCCATTGTTTTAGAACGGTTTCATCGCATGCGACCCCAAGTGATTGAACCACCTGAGGTGGTCGAAGTCCCCCCACCGATTGTCGAGCATTTACCAACACGTAAAATAACACATCCATTTCTCCGACCGATTCCTCACCGAAGGCAGTTACCACCACCAGTGGAACAAATCGTTCGACCACCAAACAAACCTTTGCCCAAGCCGTTACTTCCCGCACGACGATATCTCGAACCATCACTTCCGGAAGTAACCAAACAGCTACCTCCACAACCCCAAAGGAAGGTTGTGATCGTCCCACCAAGGGATCAGCTGTCAGATGCCGATCTTTCCTCATACTCCTTTGATTCACATGAGATCCCCACTCATAAGTTCAAGCCGCTGAAGCGAGGTGACCGGATGGGAAAGGATCCGATTGTGATCTGTCAAGTTTGTCACAAAGAACAATCACATAAAAATTTCAGAAATCATTTGCGAACACATGGGCTATAATTAATTTGGTTTTGAATTAATCGATTCATAATCAAATTAGAAACAATAAAATTAGAAGTACTTTGATTTATATCCAGCCTTGACTCGGAAGATCGCACCCTTTTTCCCTGAAGACTTACCACCGATCGGAGGTTGGTGTTTAACTGGAATGATCACGTCCTCACTCATATCCTCGAGTTGATCGTGAGCTCGATCCTCATCGACGAACTCTTTGGCTTCTGACTTCACTTTTTCCGACTGAAGGGTGCCTTCGACCACATCAGTGACTTTGATCGGAGTCATCTCGCCGGTAAAGGGTATTTTCCATCCATATAGGTAGTTGATTTCGGTCAGTCCTTCTTGACACATTGATTGGCACGACATTTGCGAATATATATATAAGAGATAAATTATTTATCTATACATATATATATAAAACACAAAAGATGGTTTTTGAGAGATCCAGTTTTTTGAAATTTGAGGAAGATCCACGTTACTCGGTCCTGACCAAGGCAATTAAGGCTGATTCGAGCAATGCCAGTTTTGAACAGACAAGGGTTCCCCCACAGACCGCACCATCAACGATCTCGTATACGTTGACTGCGTTCACTGCGACCAACTCCTCTGGCACTGCTACTGCTTCAATGTCATGCTATAACAATGGTATGACACATTGGATCGACATTTACTTTGGTTCCAATTATAAGATGCGTTTGTTCGGCACTTTCCTTCTGATGAAATATAGCGCACAACAGATCAGGACCACAGGTGCGACGACCACAGTCGCTGCCAGCTCCGCCTACGTCGGAGCACCTATCGACCCTGCGGTCAGCAAGACCGCCAAAACCGGTTACTCCATCCCCTGGCATCCAGCGGCATGGTTCTCTAACTTGTATCTTCAAAGTGGAGCCAACCAAAGCAACGTGGAGTCCCAAGTATTTCAGGATCAGATCGGAAACATTGCGTCGTGCCGTGCTCTCCAGGAGTATAAGTCACAAGCGCTGGAGGCGGCTCATGACAACATGTTCACCCCCTGTATCGAAAGCGCTTTCGATGATATCACCATGTCGGCGGAGTCGATCCTCCGTGCCCAGACACATCTGTTGGCAACAGGCACGATGTATGAGTCGAAACCCTTCGTTTCGGTGGCAGGTAACACCACTGGTGTGAAGGCGATCCCTCTGTCTGATCTGTTCAGTTCATGTACTAATGATGGTTTCTGGCAAAATAGCTCGAAGATTCGTATCCAGTTCACGATGAAGACTCCTGACAAGATCGCTTTCTGTGCCAATACCACTTTGACTGGCAGTTCCTATGGTGTGGTCGGCGCCGGAGGCAGTGAGACCTATGGTGATAGTTCTCAACTGGCCGCTCAAACCGCCTACAACCTGACCAATGGTTGCTCTCCTGTGTATTGCTACGTCAACACGGTTGAGGTGTTGGTCGATTCGGCTCGGATGACCGCCTCTCAGGCGATTGATAGCACGGTCGAGATTAAGAAGGCTGATATTCCCCTGAACATCGGTTTCATGAATTACTTCCCTGTTCCAGCGCAATCCAGCTCTCAGATTGTGGTCACACAACAGCGGGACGTCCAACAGGTGGCACTCGGGTTCGAAGCCTATCGTGCGGCCTCGATCGTCAATAAAGCAGCCGGTCCAGTTCAGAATTACCTCCAGAAAGACGACGGGTCACTGACTGCCGTCTCAATCCTCTATGGTAACGAACAGACCATCCGTCAGCCAATGTTGTTTGATCACACTGTGACTGGCAATGAACTCAACAACACCGTCGCCTATGCGATGTATAAGAAGTCAATTAATGCTGAGCGCTCTAACTTGGTCTCACCTGCGATCCCCTTCAGTCGCTTCCCGTTCTACAACTGGTACTACTTCCCGATTTTCCCCAGCAATGCTGGCGTCCATCTGACCAGCGATGGTCGTGATATCAGGATTGATAACTCAGCAACCGTCGCCAGCCGTCAGATCGTGACCATGGTGCGTCGCTTCAGTGGGGTCCAGATCGAAGCGAGTGGTGATGTTTCGACACTAAATTAAAGGGAATTTAGTTGTTCTGAAAAAATTGAAAAATTCTCAGGCGTATAAATAAATAAAATAAAATTTAAACACTAATAAATATAATTTGATATAGAAATAATTTGATCTTGAGTTATATAGATAACCCAAGATGAAATCGTTTGTCCAAGATCTCCAATATTGCTTTGAGCGTTATTTCCGGATGAATTCAAAACATGTCGTGCTTCTTGGTGATTTGACGTATCATAAGACCATTGATGATGCGGTTCTGACCCAAGACGAGGATATCAAAGAGAGACTCCATCTACTTTTTAATGTTGTGAAGCATGCCGAAATCTATCGCAAAATAGATCTCAATAAGCAATTGGTCAATCTTAAATGTCAGACCTGTCTCAATTTTTATTGTAACACACGAGATGAGGTGGGTTTCAAGCGTGAGTTGGGTTTGAATAACCATATCTATAGGGCAAAGACACATCCCGACATCAAATTGCGCAATACCTATCATAAATCATTAGGTTTGAAGTGTGTTCATTCACCCAGTCGAAAGCACCAAAAAAAAAATTGAGATGTTGATCACATTCCTCTGAGTAGTAGCCTTAAGCGAGTTCAAAACCCGATTTTCAAAGGAAAAAGTTGCTTTCAACTTTTTTTCTGAGTCTCCAAATGAAAGCAAAAATCAATTTTTTAGAAATTTACGCCATTTCGGGTTCGGCCACAAAATCCAGATATTGGTCGAAGCCGTGTTCTTTCAGAAGGTATTTGAGTTGATCTTCAGGCATCAATCCATTTTCGACCATCCGTTCGCAACATTCAGTAATCTTACATAATGTCAAAGGACTCTTCTTGAGTCTGTATGACTTGATCAAATTCATTAGTTGAGTTCGGGATCGCTTTGGGTCAGGATCGAAGCTCTTAGCGACGATCGCATTGAAGTTACCTTTGGGGTTCTTTTCTTTCTCATTCAAATACTCTTTGATCACGTGAGCAGGGGAGTGATGAGCGTAAGGTGGGAACCCCTCACCGATGGCTTGCTTAAGGAGTTCTCTCCTTTGGGCGAGACCCTTGGGGACTGGTTTTTTGACTGGGAGATCGATGACCCCACCTTCACCTTTATGAACTAACTCAGGAGGGTAGATGATCTCAGTCCATTTTTTCCTGATTGATGGTGGGTTACTGGAGATCAGAATCCATTGATGGAAGTCATCATACAATGAGCGAAAAATTCCTTTGATATCATTTCTGATTTGCTTCGCATCCGATCCGGAGAAGAACATTCCGACGGTATCTTCGATGATCGCTCTGGTTGAATAGACATCATCCTGAGCGAAGGCAAATTTTAGGTTACTATTGAGTCTGATTTTGGTATTAATATTATTATAACTTTGTGTAACCATAATCAGACTTCCATTGGATGATCTAAGTAGTGAGTAGGCGGTAGCAATGACACTATTGGTTGGATCCTTGATTGATGACGAGTAAGCAGTTGCCAAGTCATCGAAGATGACAATATAGTGATCTGTTTCTTTTTTGTTATGAACAATTTCCTCGATCGCACCAGCAGTATCGATTTCGTTATCAACTTTGAGATATTTGATGTTGCTGAATTCACAATACTTTTCGATGGCGGTGAAAGCATCATCATTTTGTTTCACCGAACACACTAAGATGTGGGTGGTTTTATCAGAAAACATGGGTAGTAGTTCGAGAACCAAGGTTGATTTGCCACGACCCGATCCACCCACAATTAAAATTCGATTTGAACCATTAATTAGTAGTTTTGATTTGTGTTCGATTTGTTCGGCTTTAATCCTCTTGATTCGGAATCCAAGTGGTGCTTCAGGGTCACGCTCAAAGACATCATCTTTTTTCAAAGTTGATTTTTTGATTGTTAAGTGAAGTTTATCTTTGGAATTAGACATTTCAATATACAAACATATAAGAAAATAATTATAGGTTGGTATATATATAACCAAAATCAAAATGAGACGATCTCGAGCGTGGTTACAGGATGGGGACAAAGAAATTTTGGCGATGACATCACGTGACTGGGAGGATCCAGTTGAAGAGGAGGCATCGACGTATAACAAAGTTGTCGGGCAACTTTGTCGGGAGCCATTAGCACGTGATTTGCCGACTATGGAGGGAGATGAAATGCTAAAGAAACCGCAACGTAAAAGTGGAAAAGGTTATCTCCGCCCCTCAGTGGGTGGGAGCGATTTGATAGAACCAGCCGATCCATATGTCACGGTTCGTGATGAAATGTTGGGAGCGGTTTCGCATAAAGGAGCTCCCAAAATTGCGGCTGGATATATCAATCCGACTGGCGGATATATCAATCCGACTGGTGGAGATGTTCAACCCGATCTGGGTAACGCTCATCTCTTCTACAAATCACTCCATGAGCACCACGATGACCCTCTATACGCAACCAAGAAAATGGGAAAACTTTTTGGCACCGGATGGAGCAAATTCACCAAACAGAAAGTTGGTGGAGCTGTTAAGGGCGGATTGAGAGTGGGGCATGTTCTTGCTCCTTTGATGAAAGGACATCTTTCTAAGGCGTTGAAGGGGAGCGGTATCGATCCGGAAACAGCAATGGCGTATCTGGAGCAACATCCGATGATGGTCAAACGGATCACTCCCAAATTATTGGCGAGTGGAGGGAATGTTTTCCAGACAATTTGGGGCTGGTTAAAGAAAGTTTTCACAAGTGATCAAGCCAAACAAATTTATAAGGAGCTGGGGAGCAAGGCATTGGATCTCGCAGCGACCAAAGGGAAGGATTACTTGTTGGAGTATGTTGATAAGCGCATGGGAGGTTCCGAACCTGGGCCTAAGGCCAAAGGAGGTTATGCGACCCACGGAGGTGCGGATGAGGCTCCAGTGGCAACTCCAGTCGTGTCGATACCGATACCGACACCGACTCCGGCTGAAGCCGAAATTCAAAGGAAGCCGACCGCTGAGGAGGTCAAAGAGGCCAAAGAGTATGTGACGGCTTATGTTGATAAACATGGTCCGATTTTGGCTGGTGGATCGAAGAAGGGATGGTATGCCTTCTGGCATGGCTTTAAGAAAGGCTTCTCCGAAGTCTGGAAGTTCCTGATCCCGATTGTTAAGCCACTGTTGATGGCAGCCCTCGGAACGAGACAGGGTGGTGTTCAGAGCCTTGGGATGAGGCAACCAAGGAGGATAGGTGGTCCTGATAGCCTCCCTCCTTGGGTCAAAGAGGGGATTAGTCCTGAGGCATGGCATGAAAAGCACAAACCGATTGGTGGTGTGTCTGATAAAAAAAAACGTCAGGTCAGAGGTGGGAGTGTGGGGTACGACCTGTAGGTGGTACGATCAGTTCGGGTGAAATTCAGTCGGAGTCAAAAGATTATTTTGCGGATTTTCCACAACATCTGATTTCTTCTGATGATATCACGAGAATGAAAGAAAAATGGCTTCAAATTGAGAATCTACCTGCGACCTTAGTTGATGGTCGATACATTCTCAATCTTCGAAATGAGCACTGGGTTGTGATTGTACTTCAAAAACCTTTGTGTTTCATTTTCGATCCTTTATCGACCCGACTCAACAAGAAAGATATTCCGACTAAACATAAGGGATTGGTTACTTGGTTGAAGTCTCATGGTTTTACCAAAGTAATTGCCAATGACATTCCGATTCAACCAATTAAGAGTCAATTATGTGGATATTTTTGCCTTTATTTTGTGAAACATTTACCCAAAGGACACTTAAGTGAGGAGGATTTCGACCAGATGATCCTGAGTCATTTCAAGAGTGGTAATGACGGGTTCAATGTTAAACATCTAATTGAGTGGTGTAACAAAGTCGGTTTGACTTAGGATTAACATGTATATTTGTAAATTTAAAATTCTGAAAACGTAGAAACTTGAAATTTCAATTTAAATTTCAAATTTCGCCAATATACACTCGGCGTCTAACTTGGTCGGATCAAGGACAAAAGTATCAGAGTAACTAATTACCTATGGTATATATATATACATGGATATCGTCAAATTTTCGAAGAGTTCATATACGCTCAAAGATTGTGAGGAATGGTTGTTGGCGGAAGGATATGTCCAGTATGAACGTTTACGTTCATCAACTAAACATCACAAGTTCATAGCCACCAAACAGGTTTATGGTGGGAGTTTTTGGTCTGAATTAGTCAGACATATCAAGGGGATCAGGGATGCGATCAAGGGAACGAGGAAAGGATTCAATCACAATATGAGAGAGATTCTTGGGAAAATTGGTGATCTCCAAGTGATCAAGCTCGTGGTCTGTCGCCGACCGATCCAAAGTAAGGTCTCAACGTTGGTGAAAATTGTGAATACTTTGACGGGACACAAACCACCAGAATATGAAACGTTGTTTCATTTGATGATGTTGGTCACTGTTTCAGATGGTAAGACATATATATTGGAGAAAAATCAGTTTTTAAATATGGAGGTGTATAGTCCAGAGAAATTTGATGAAACAATGCCAGTCCCAATCAGAGGTGGTCTGACGATCAATCAGTTACTCAAAAATGCGCTCAACAAATTCGGTGATGAACGGATTTATCATTATCGATCGTATTCGAATAATTGCCAGCGTTTTGTTTTGGATGTCTTTGAGGCCAATGGGATTTCCGTTACCAACGAATTAAAGGCATTTATCTTACAAGATGTGAGCCATTTAGTGCCACATTTTGCCCAGAAAATTTTGAACGCAGCAACTGATCTCGGAAATAGATCTGAGATGTTGATTCATGGTCAAGGTGATGAATATCACACTTAAAATATTATTTTTTCCAATTGGCAGAAGCAATTTTCATTGCTTCCTTGTATGAGCAACTTTCTTTTGCTTGAGTGTCCATGACGTGAGCGATCCACGGGGAAATCTCTCCGGGAACCTTGGGAGTTCGGATCTTTTTGACGGAAGATGATTTATAGCTTTTTTTAGCAGAGATCAAAGCATCTTTATAAGATCCTTTTTCACTTTCCCAGACTTCACGAACATGATCCAACCAAGGTGAGCTTTTCTTGGCTTTGGGTTCTCCTTCCATGTGAGATTTTTTGCCGCCGACTGTCTGTGGCTTTTGAACTCGTTCAGTGACTTGAGCTGGAGGGTCATATGTGCGATCTAAGTGAGTAACTTCAGGGACATCTTTATGGTGGGAACGTTGAATTGAAGGGGCATTGGGGTCGAACGCATCCATTGGTTGTATATATCTATATACATAGATAAATTTTATGCCCCCCATTAATTTAAAGGAAAATCATTTTTGCTCCAATACATGATAACTGAATTTCCATACGTGTCCGGTCGTTTTCGAAGTTGTTGTGTTCATTTGACCTTTGGCTACCATTCCAATCGACCGCTGACCACATCCGGTTTGACGTGCGGCGTCATGTGATGACTCGAAGTCGTGTGTTGATAGATCAGATTGATCAATCCCGATAACAGGCTTTGAAATCTGAAGTATTTCGTTTTTATGAGATGATTTTAAACTGTTTTCACTTTTTGTGACACACTCCAGATTTATAAGTGAATTGTTATCAGGGTGCTCATCAATATGATTGATCACTAATTCATCAGGGATTGGACTGACCCATGTCTCATAGATAAATCGATGAGCCAGTATATTAGTCAGTTTTCCTTGAATGTAGATACCTAATCGAATATATCCATTAGTCATGACATGACCAATCATTTTGTTGGTCTTTTTGTTGATCACGTATCCATAACGATCACATGCGTAATCACTATAGATCGGATGACTTTTCCATTCTTCAGGATTCAACTTCATTGCTTCCTCAAGAGCTTCATCCCTTTTCAACATCCATTCATTATGATACTGGACGCAACCAAAGCAATTTTTGATTCTTTTCTCGCCAATCCACTTGAATTGATCCGCAGCCAAATCCTTTTGGCATCGAGCGCATGTGAATGTTGTCATCCGGTGTTATAACTCTATACAACCACATTTTTTTAAATAGAATTTCCATTAATTTTTATTGATTACCTCCAAGTTTAATGAAGATGGATTCGAGAGGATCAGCTGTTTGGCTAACGTCGGCTTCAGTCCAATCGATAGATGGTTCGGACGCTCTTCGAGAATAATCGTCAGCTGTACTGGAATCATGTCCCATAATAAATCTAATTAATTTTAGTTCGGCATATGTGAATTTCATTCGATTAATCTCGAGATAAGTCTCGAGAGAGTGTCGTAGATCATTGATATTGAAACCCAGATTTTTCTTGATAAATAGTGATAATTTTCCACCATTTCCATGACAGTAAATTTTGGTGGGATTATTTGATTGGGTGAGTAGGTATGGTCTTGGTTCCAGCCAAATGGAACGATCAATAACCCATTGTAATTTGAGCGGAAGAATGATGTCAATTGTTCCGAATGTTTTTGCAGTTTTATATTGAGATATCAAGAGTCTTCCAGATTCCATGAAATATAGATTTAGTTCATTTTCTGGTTCATCTTTTGACGGTCTGACTAAAAAAACACGACCAAAATCGTCTCTCATACATGGGATCATGGTATAGAGACAGAGGATCAAATATTCATTGGAATCTTCCGTGTATTGCGATCTCATCTCGACAAAATTCGACCAAGGGCAAACTGATCCATGATCAACTTTATCAATATTGTCGTTATCAATCAATATCGCAACACGACTCAATTCAGTTCGATAGATATCAATTGCTTCTTCACCCACAATATCATGGATTGATTGATCATATTTGACCAGCGATAAGAGAGTCGCTACCATTCCTTTGTATGTCGTCAATACCTTGAATCGACTGCCCATAATCTGGAAGAATAACAAATGGTCTTGATAGCATAATAGTACATCATCAGATGGACTATTAGTTCCCCATAAGACACCATCCATGGTCTTAATAATCGCATTGATCTGATATTTAATTGTTCTGGCAGTTTTGAATGACATCAGCTTATTCTCGACAGCACGATCGAAAACCTGATTGATCTCAGCTTGGGAATATAATTGTTTTTGTTCCATTATGATCTACTCTATATATATCAGATACAATAAAATTATAAATTCATTTTTTTTATGTGGTTGGTGATAGGTTAGTTGATATATATGGTATCAATTGACTAATTATGGATGTATTAGGTCATATTTGATCTCTACTACGGAAATCATGATCATTCGATCACGTCAACTATCGGCCTCACTAACTCGAAGACTTATCTCACCCCACCCCCCTCTTTTCCCTTATTCTCTTTCCCTCACTCCTTACCCCCTTTGGTTTTGCTTTGTTTTTTAATATATATATA
>Ga0316221_1002030_pt1 | contig 19000 bp, 18 predicted proteins | sample TBH18007metaG_FD_206003 | JGI IMG/M metagenome (GOLD analysis project Ga0316221, IMG submission 206003) | Freshwater microbial communities from Trout Bog Lake, Wisconsin, USA - TBH18007 | ecosystem: Environmental > Aquatic > Freshwater > Lake > Hypolimnion/Profundal zone | place: USA: Wisconsin... | reverse complement strand
GAGGGCGTCGATGATGAGGACGTCGAGGCCCTGGAGCAAGGGGAGGCTGGCGTCGGGCAGGGCGCTCATGTCGGTGAGGTAGGCGGCGCTGCCGAAGCGGTAGCCGGCGATGAGTTGCGCGCCATGGAAGACGGGGATGCGCTCGAAGGGAACGCCAAAGAGGTCGAAGCGCACATGCTCGGCGGGGTCGCTGGTGAGGCGGTGCATGGTGACGCGCGCGCGGGTGGAGTAGGTGGTGCGCGGGGAGAAGGTGTAGTCGAAGACACGCTCGATGGTAGTGGCGGTGGCGTCGTCGGCGTAGAGGGGGATGGGGCCGGCGGGGCCATAGCTGAGCGGGCGGAGGTCGTCGAAGCCGAGGATGTGGTCGGCGTGGCCGTGGGTGTAGAGCACGGCGTCCACGCGGGTGATGCCTTCGCGCAGCGCCTGCAGGCGGAAGTCGGTTCCGGTGTCGATGAGGACGGTGCGGCCGTCGAACTCGATGCGGGCGGAGGGACGGGTGCGGCGGTCGCGCGGGTCGGCGGAGGCGCAGACGGCGCAGGCGCAGCCGAGCGTGGGCACGCCCATTGAGGTGCCGCTGCCGAGGATGGTGAGAAGCGCTTCCATGAACTAGCGGATGATGCTTGGACCCGCGCCGGGAGTGGGCGGAACTGAGCCTGGGTCCTGCTGCTGCGCGGCGCGGCCGATGGCCTGCGTGACCTCGATGAAGGTGAGGCGCAGCTCGAAGAGCACGGTCTCCAGCAGCTTGCTCTCGTCCTCGGTGAGATTGCCTTTCGTCTTTTCGGCGAGGACGTCGAGCATGTCAATGGACTGGCGCGCGCCGAGAATATCGGCGCGAGGGCGCTGGCCTTCCGGCGCGGCGAGGCCAAGCTGGACGACAGCGTTCATGTAGACGGAGTGGACGATGGTGGAGAAGTTGACGGGGGGGATGGGGCCGCGGGAGGGATCGGCGGCGCGGACGGCGGTGTCGAGGTGGTCCACGAGGGCGTTGTAAGCGGTGGAAGACTGCTCCTTCTCCTCGGCGGTGGGCGGAGGAGGCATGGGGGGAGCGTCGGGCGCAGCGGCTTCGGGAGCGGGTTCGGGCGGAGGCGGAGGCGCGGTTTCAGCCGCTGTTGGCGTGGGTTCGGCGGTGCGGTCGGCGTCGGGGCGGAGAGTGCCGTCGGCGGTGAATTTGCGGCGGTCGTTGATGACGAAGGGCTTGTCGGACATGGGATTTCCTCTGGTTTTATCCATCATACGATGTAGCGGGGATTGGAAACGGGAGTGTTGCAGGAGTGGCAGTGCCGCCGTCGAAGGAGAGGGGAAGTTTTTTCGCGAGGGCATCGTGGCGGATGTAGCCGAGAGCGAGATGTCCGCTGACGCTGGTGAGTTCGCCGACGGGAGAGTTGTCGAGGGTGAGCGGGGTTCCGGGCGAGGGGACAGAGCCGGAGAGGGTGAAGCCGGTGAAGGTGCGGTGGACTGCGCCGCGGGAACGGATGCGCTCGACAATCTCCTGACCGAGATAGCAACCCTTGTTGAAGTTGAGGGCGTGGGTTTGCGCGGTCTCCTGCGGGAGGTCGCGGTCGCGGATGTCTACGCCGTAGAGCGGGACGCCGGAGAGGATGCGGAGTGCTTCTACAGATTCCGGTGAGCAGGGCGTTGCGCCGGATTGCGTGAGCGCGGAGAGAAGCGCGGCTGCGGAGTCGGCGGCAGGGGCGAAGAACTCGAAGCGGGGGACGAGGGGCGAGTGGGCGGCGATGAGAGTGAGGTCTGTACCGTTGTAAGCGACGGTATGGAGGGAGATGGGAGAGCAGTCGGCGGGGAGGGTGATTCCGATGTGCGCGAGGGTTTGGGTGGCGCTGGGGCCGACGATGGCGATGCCGTGGAAGTTGGTGGTGACATCGGCGAGGGTGACATTGTCCATGATGATGTAGTGGTCGAGGAAGCTGGTGAGTGCGGTGAGTTGCGCGGGGGCGGTCTGGAGGAGGATGTCGTCGGCGCGGAGGAATGCGTTGCAGTCGCCCTGGATGCGGCCTTGAGGATTGAGGGCGAAGTTGTAGCAGCCGCGGCCCGGGGCGAGATCCTTGACGGCGTTGGTGAGCATGCCGTTGAGCCAGCGGAGGCGGTCCTGGCCGGCGACGCTCAGGAAGGCAGAGGCGACAGGGAAGACGCCGCAGGAGCGGGTGAGGGCGGAGAGTTCGGATTGTGCGGATGTGGGCATGTTACGAGAGAGTGAACGGTACACTTGATTATAGAGATGCAGGAAGGGTGCGAATGGGAGCAAGCGTGCGGCGGATGATGATGTGCGGGGCGGTTCTGGCGCTGGCGGCGGCGATGGCCGTAGGGCAGGCTCAGGCTCCGTCTGCTCCACCGTCTCAAACGGCTACGCCTGTGGCGGACGGGAAGCAGAAGACGCCGACGGCGGCGGGGATATCCGTCGTGAAGCCGGAGTACCGCATGAGCAAGCAGGACGCGAAGGACCTGATGCGGTCGGCGGACGAGATATTGAACTTCGCCAGCATTGATACGGACCTGCCGATTGTGCGGCACATCAAGAAGAAGATTGTGACGCGGGAGGAGGCAAAGCGGTACTTCGACGGGAAGATGAAAGAGGACCGTGGAGTCCAGGAGATTGAGCGCAGCGAGGTGGTGCTGAAGAAGTTCGGGATGCTGGACCACGACTTCCATCTGGGGCCGTTTTTGCTGAGCCTGCTGACGGAGCAGGTGGCAGGGTACTACGAGCCGACGGACAAGACCATCAACATGCTGGACTGGGTGGAGCCGGATTCGCAGAGGCCGGTGCTGGCGCATGAGCTGACACACGCGCTGCAGGATCAGCACGTGGGGCTGAAGCAGTGGTCGAGCATGACGCACTACGATGTGGCGAAGAATGCGGCCGAGGACAACGAGCACATCCAGACGGACGAGGCGGACACGGCGCGCGAGGCGGTTCTGGAGGGGCAGGCGATGGCCGTCTTCACGGACTATGGGCTGAGCGGGCAGAAGCTGTCGCTGCGGACGACGCCGGAGGCGGCGCAGAAGGTGGAGGACGCGATGGGCGATGTGAGCGACTCGCCGGTGATGTCGCGGGCGCCGCTGCTGCTGCAGCAGGAGCTGCTGTTTCCGTACCGCGAGGGGCTGGGATTCGAGGCTGCGCTGCTGAAGGCGGGCGGCGTGGACACGGCGTTTACGGGAGCGTTGGACCGTCCGCCGGCGTCGAGCTACGAGATCCTGAATCCGGAGGCGTATCTGAGGCACGAGGGCGTTCCGGTGCTGAGGCTGCCGGACATCCATCCACTGCTGGACGCGAACGGGTATGTGCCATACGACGTAGGCGTGATGGGCGAGCTGGACGTGCGCATTCTGACGGAGGTGTTTGCGGGCCGCGAGACGGCGGACGCGATTGCTCCGGAGTGGCGCGGGGGAGTTTACTATGCGGCGGAGCAGAAGACAGCGGTGACACCGGAGCAGAAGTCGGATACGCGGTCGCTGGGGCTGGTGTACTACTCCCAGTGGGCGAACGAGGACACGGCGAAGAACTTTGCGCATGTGTACGCGGGACAACTGGGGCGGAAGTACGTGGGGCTGAAAGAGCGCACGGCGGAGGAGCAGAACGAGGAAGAGAAAGTGTACTCGACCGCGGAGGGGGACGTGCTGGTGCAGACGGCCGGGACGGGCGTGTTTGTGAGCGAGGGGTTTGATATGGCGATGGCGCGGCAGGTGGAGCAGGAGATTGTGGCGGCGCAGGCGACGGGGCCGGTGCAGCAGGCGGGGAGTGTGCCACGTGGGGAACTGGGGTTCAGCATGGTGCATGCGCTCATACAAAGCGGTGCGGCAGAGTCGGCTTTGCACTCAGTTACACAACGATAGGTTTTATACTGAAGGCATCCACTGAGCGGGGGAAGAACTGTGTCCAAAGCAGAGATAGGAATCATAGGCGGCAGCGGGTTGTATGCGATGCCTGGCATCACGAACCTGCGCGAGGAGCGCATTGAGACACCCTTCGGTAACCCGAGCGACGCGCTGATGGTGGGCGAGCTGGAGGGGCGCGCGGTTGCGTTCCTGCCTCGGCACGGACGCGGGCACCGGCTGCTGCCGAGCGAGCTGCCGTTTCAGGCGAACATCTACGCGATGAAGATGCTGGGCGTGGAGTGGATATTGTCGGTATCGGCGGTGGGGTCGCTGAAGGAGGAGCACAAGCCGACGGACTTCGTGATTCCCGACCAGTTTATTGACCGGACGTTTGCGCGCAACGCGACGTTCTTCGGTAACGGCGTGGTGGGACATGTGGCGTTCGGAGATCCGGTGTGCGCGGTGACGGCGAAGGCGCTGGCGGACGCATGCAAGGCCGCAGGCGTGGTGGGCAAGCTGGGCGGGACGTACGTGTGCATGGAGGGGCCGCAGTTCTCGACGCGGGCGGAGTCCAATTTGTACCGGAGCTGGGGGGCGGACGTGATTGGCATGACGAACCTGCAGGAGGCGAAGCTGGCGCGCGAGGCGGAGATAAGCTACGCGACGCTGGCCATGGTGACGGACTACGACTGCTGGCGCGAAGGACACGACGCGGTGACGATCGAGGAGATTGTGCGCGTGCTGCACTTGAATGCGGAGAACGCCGGCAAGGTGGTGCGCGAGGCGGTGAAGCTGCTGCCGAAGGGCAAGTCTCCGTACTGCGAGGCGCTGAAGTACGCGCTGCTGACGGACAAGAAGGTGATTCCGGCGGAGACGAAGAAGAAGCTGGAACTGCTGCTGGGCAAGTATCTGTAGGGCGATTCGATTTTCTGCGGCACAAGGAGAGGCATGTCCATACTGGTTGTGGGTTCGGTGGCGTTCGACACGATTGAGACGCCGTACGGCAAGCGTGAGCGCTGCCTGGGCGGCGCGGCGACGCACTTTGCGCTGGCGGCGAGCTACTTTACGCAGGTGCGGATGATTGCCGTGGTGGGCGAGGATTTCACCGCGGAGCACGAAGCGGTGCTGCGGCGGCGCGGCATTGACACGCTGGGACTGGAGCACGCCAAGGGGAAGAGTTTCCACTGGAGCGGCGATTACCTAGAGGACCTGAACGCGGCGCACACGCGTCAGACGGACCTGAACGTGTTCCAGGAGTTCGACCCGAAGATTCCGGCGGGGTACATGGACAGTAAGTATCTGTTTCTGGCAAACATTGATCCGGTGCTGCAGTTGCGGGTGCGGAAGCTGATGCCCAAGGTGCGGATGGTGTGTGGCGATACGATGAACTACTGGATCAGTGCGCACTTGGAGAAGCTGAAGCCGGTGCTGGCGGAGTTGGACGTGCTGCTGATCAACGACGGCGAGGCGGCGATGCTGGGCGGCGTGAAGAACACGGTGCGGGCGGCGGAGCACATCCTGACGGAGCTGGGGCCGAAGGCGGTGGTGATCAAGCACGGGGAGTACGGGGCGACAGGGTTCTTCAGCAAGCGGATTTTTGCGGGGCACAAGGGGGCGCGGCCGTTCCGCGCGCCGGCGCTGCCGCTGGCCGACGTGGTGGATCCGACGGGTGCGGGCGATTCATTCGCGGGCGGGTTCTACGGATACATTGCGTCGCAGCCGGAGCTGACGCCGACGGTGTTCCGGACGGCGATGTTCTACGGCGGAGTGATGGGGTCGTTCGCGGTGGAGCGGTTCGGGACGGAGCGGCTGCAGAACGTCACGAAGGCGGAGATCGAGGAGCGGTTCTCGCTGTTCCGGGAGATCAGCCACCTTGAGTAGACGTCGCACGGGCGCGGCGGCGAATGCGGCGCACGACTGGGAGGCTCCCGGGCGCGCGACGCTGGATGAACTGCTGCCGCTGATGGTGGCGGCGTGCATGATCCTGCTGGTGGCGCTGAATTATTTTTCAGAGCGCGGAATGCTGCTGCTGTACGGCGACGCGGTGGCGCATCTGCATATTGCGCGGCGGGTGTTCGACTCGCGGTATCCAGGGCTGGGACAACTGGGGGGCGTGTGGCTTCCGCTTCCGCACGTGCTGCTGCTGCCGTTTGTGCAGAAGATGGATTGGTGGCGGTCGGGGCTGGCCGGGGCGTGGCCTTCGATGGCGTGCTGCGTGGCGGCGGTGGCAGGGCTGTACCGGCTGGCGCGGCACTGGATGAGCATGCGCTGGGCGATGGTGGCGGTGGCGCTGTTCACGCTGAATCCGGCGATGATCTATCTTTCGACGACAGCGATGACGGAGCCGTTGTTTCTGGCGCTGATGGTGTGGACGGCGCTGGAGCTTTTCGAGTTGAAGCTGGCGCTGGAGGCGAGTAACGCACGGCGGGCGAGGCGCATTCTGGCGGCGCTGGCGCTACTGATTGCGGGCGCGGTGTACACGCGGTACGACGGGTGGATTCTGGGGGCGGCGGCGTGGTGCATGGCGCTGGCGTGGGTGTGGCAGGCGCGCGGGCAGGTGAGGCTGTGGGGAGCGTTCGTGGTGTTCACGGCGGTGGTCGTGGCAGCACCTGTGGGATGGCTGGCATACAACGCGCACTACTGCGGGGATCCGCTGGACTTTATGCGGGGGCCGTACTCGGCGGCGGCGATTGAGAGGCGGACGACGCCGACGGGCGCACCGCACTATCGCGGATGGCACAATCCGGGATGGGCTTTGATTTTTTACACACGGACGGCGCAGGTGGACGCGGCGGCGCGGGAGAGCGGGTTCGCGTTGATGGGGCTGGCGCTGGCGGGGCTGGGCGCGGCGTGGGCGCGGAGGGAGCGGGCGCGCGGCGTGATGACGCTGCTATGGCTGCCGCTGCCGTTCTATGTGTACTCGGTGGCGTGGGGGTCGGTGCCAATCTTCATTCCGCAACTGTATCCGCACTCGTACTACAACTCGCGGTACGGGATGGAGATGCTGCCGGCGCTGTATGTGAGCGGATGCGCGGCGCTGGCGTGGGCGGAGCGGCGGTGGTGGGGCGGGAACGAGCGCGTGAAGGCGGCGGTGTGGCTGGTGGCGATTGCGGCGGCGGTGGCGAACTGCGCGGTCATCTTCCACGACCAACCGCTGGTGCTGCAGGAGGCGTACCGCAACTCCAGCACGCGGATTCCGATGGAGCGGCAGATGGCGCAGCAACTGGAGGCGTTACCGCCAGGGGCTACGGTGATGATGTGGGTGTCGGACCATCCGGGGGCAGTGATGCAGGCGGGGCTGGAGTTGAAGGGGATTGTGAACGAAGGGGATTCGGTGAGCTTCCACGCGGCGCTGGCAGCGCCGGCGAGCCATGCGGCGTATGTGATGGCGGTGAAGGGCGACGCGGTGGCGCGGGCGGTGGAGGCGCATCCGGAGGGGCTGGAGTTGGAGTCCATACTGGAGTCCACCGGGCAGCCGGAGGTGCGGGTGTACCGGTCGGTGGTCTACTCCGGGGCGGAGCGCTGATACCATCATCGTGATGGGCAATGAACACAAGACGGGCAGGGCGGGGATGATTCCGTTTGTGAAGGCGCACGCCTGCGGGAACTCTTTTTTAGTGGTGGATGAAAAGTTCGCGGGTGGAGAACATGCCGCGATGGCGCGGAAGCTGTGCGCCTGGACGACGAGCGTTGGTGCGGATGGGATTGAGTTTCTGGAGCGGCGAGCGGATGGCGGGCTGCATCTGCGTCTATTTAATGCGGATGGGAGCGAGGCGGAACTGAGCGGGAACGGAACGCGGTGCGTGGCGGCTTGGCTGGCATCGAGCGAGGGGCTGCGGGAGGTGACGCTGGGGACGGCCGGAGGGCCGCGGGCGTGCAGAGTCATCGAGCAGCGGGGCACGGAGTTTCTGATTGAGAGCGGGATGGGTGTGCCGCGGGTGAGCGAGCGGACGATTGATGTGCCGGGCGTGGGCGCAGTGAGCGGGGCGGAGGTGAACGTCGGGAATCCTCACTTTGTGGTGTTCGTGGAGGCGGAGGATTTTTCGGCACATGGGCTGCGCTGGCAGGAGATGGGTGGATTGATTTGCACGCATGCGGCGTTTCCGCAGCAGACGAATGTGGAGTTTGTGAGGGTGACGGGGGCGGGGGAGATTGCGTTTCGGATCTATGAGCGCGGATGCGGGCCGACGACGAGTTCGGGGACGGGTACGTGCGCGAGCGCGACGGCGGCGATGGCTCTGCGGGGATGCGCGCGGGAGTTGATGGCGCAGGCCGAGGGCGGAGCGCAGCGGGTGGTGTGGCCGTCGGCGACTGCGGAGATGAAACTGACCGGGCCTGCGGAGATTGTGTGCGTGGGTGAGGTGGCGTGGCCGTGATGAAGGCGCCAAGGCTCGTGAAGGGTGCGCGGGTGGCGGTGGTGTCTCCGGCGAGCGCGGCGAAGGTGGAGCGGGTGCAGGCGGGCGTGGAGGCATTGAAGAGTGCCGGGTATGAGCCGGTGGTGATGCCGCATGCGCTGGCGCACGGACCGCTGTACTACGCGGGGACGGCGGCGGAGCGGGCGGCGGATTTGGCTGCGGCGTTCGCGGACAAGACGATTGCGGCGGTGGTGTGCACGCGTGGCGGATGGGGGTCGGCGGAGCTGCTGCCGCTGCTGGACGCAAAGGTGTTCCGCGAGAATCAGAAGCCGTTTGTGGGGTACAGCGACCACACGGCGCTGCATACGTGGCTGCAACAGGAGTGCGGGATGGGGACGTTCCACGGGCCGATGGTGTCGCCGGACTGGGCGAGGGCGGACGGAGTGGATGGGGCGAGCTGGGATGCGGCGCTTGGCGGGAAGCGGGATTGGACGATGGCAGAGGCGGATGGGCTGGAGAGTTTGCAGGCGGGGCGGGCGGCGGGCGTGGTGCGGGGAGGGTGCTTGAGCATTCTGGCGGAGTCGCTGGGGACGCCGTATGCGTACCGGCCGGAGGCGGGGACACTCCTGTTCCTGGAGGACACGGGGCACAAGGCGTACCAGTGGGATCGTCAGTTGCTGCACCTGAGGCTGGCGGGAGCGCTGGATGGTGTGCAGGGGATTGTGTTCGGGGACATGGAGCAGTGCGCGGCGAGTCCGGAGGACAAGCGGCTGCTGCTGGCGGCGCTGCGGCACGGGTTGCGAGGGTTTGCGGGGCCGGTGGCGATTGGGCTGAGGAGTGGGCACGTGAGCGGCGCGAACGTGACGGTTCCACTGGGTGCGCGGGCTGAACTGGCGGTGGACGACGCGGGCGCGACACTGAGGTTTGTGGAGGCGGCGACGGCCTGATGCAGCAGGGACGGGACATCTACCTGATGGGGATCTGCGGGACGGCGATGGCGTCGCTGGCGGGACTGCTGCGGCAGGCGGGGCACAGGGTGAGGGGATCGGATGCGGCGGCGTATCCGCCGATGAGCGACCAGTTGGCGGAGATGGGCGTGGCTGTGGCGCAGCCGTATGCGGCGAAGAACCTAGAGCCGCGTCCGGATCTGGTGGTGGTGGGGAACGCCATCTCGCGCGGTAACGTGGAGCTGGAGCGGGTGCTGGACGAGCGGATTCCGTTCTGCTCGATGGCGAGCGTGATACACGACGAGTTTCTGGCGGGGCGCGACCGGTATGTGGTGGCGGGGACGCATGGCAAGACGACGACGACGAGCATGCTGGCGTGGATATTTGAAGTGGCGGGGCGGCGGAGGCCGGAGCTGGCACCGTCGTTCCTGATTGGGGGCGTGGCGGAGAACTTTGGGAGCAGCTATGCGCTGCGGCCGACGCGGCCGTTTATCCTGGAGGGAGACGAGTACGACACGGCGTTCTTCGACAAGGGGCCGAAGTTCCTGCACTACTTTCCGGATGCGGCGATTGTGACGCACGTGGAGTTCGACCATGCGGACATCTACAAGGACCTGGAGGCGGTGAAGTATGCCTTCAAGCGATTAGTGAACCTAGTGCCGCAACGTGGTCGAATCATTGCATTTGACGGCTCTGAAATTGTGACGGAGTGCGTGGCAAAGGCGTTCTGCGCGGTGGAGCGGTACGGGATGGGGGAGGGGGCGGAGTGGAGGCTGGTGGGGCTGGCGCAGGAAGGTGGCAAGACGCGGTGGACTGTGATGCGGGAGGGGGGAAGGTTTGCGGAGTTAGAGCTGCCGATGGCGGGGGAGCACAATGCGCTGAATGCGACGGCGGCGGCGGCGCTGGCTGCGGGGTGCGGGATTGGGGCGGAGGAGATTGCGGAGGCGCTGCGGACGTTCCGGAGCGTGAAGCGGCGGCTGGAGGTGATTGCGGAGGTGGGCGGGGTGACGGTGATTGACGACTTTGCGCACCATCCGACGGCGATACGGGAGACGCTGCGGGCGCTGCGGGGACAGTATCCGGGGCGGAGGCTGTGGGCGGTGCTGGAGCCGCGGTCGAATACGCTGCGGCGGAACGTGTTTGAGCAGGAGTTGTGCGAGAGTCTGGCGATTGCGGATGAGGTGGTGCTGGCGGCGGTGTATCTGGCGGGAAACATTCCGGAGGGGGAGCGGCTGCATCCGGAGATGGTTGTGGAACGGCTGCGCGCGGCGGGGAAGAGCGCGGTGCTGGGCGCGGATGCGGACGCGATTGTGGCGGATATTGCGGGGCGCGTGATGGCGGGCGATGTGGTGGCGATCCTGAGCAACGGCGGGTTCGGGGGGATTTACAAGAAATTACCAGCCGCAATCGCAGCAAAACGGTAAATCAAGGCAAGAACTCACGCTAGTCAAGCGCCGTCATTTGACGATGGCGTTGTAGCCGTCGGCGAGGAGGCGCTGGCGCATCTGGTCGGCTTCGGCGCGGGTCTGGAAGGGGCCAACCTGGATGTGGATGAGGTTGTCTCCGGGGACGGTGCGGGCGGCGACGGCGTAGCCCTTCTTGCGCAGGGCGGAGATGAGGACGTCGGCGTCGTCCTGACGGCTGACGGCGGCCACCTGCACAACGTTGGCGAGGTTGGCGAGAGCGGGCTGTACGTCGGCGTGGGGCGCGGTGATGGGCGCGGGTGCGGGAGTGGCTGGAGATGAGGATGCGGGAGTTGCTGGGGTGACGTCCGCGGGAGTGGTGGAGGCGTCCGTGGGTGCGGCGGGTGCGGGCTCGGGAGCAGAGTTGGCGGAGGGTTTGGCACCGTTGGGGACGGTGATGGTGGCGGCGGGAGCGTTGGCGGGGACGGAGGCGGAGTTTTGCGCGGAGCGGCGGCCGAGGGTGTAGCCCATGAAGAAGACGACGGCGGCACCGAGTGCGAGGGCGAAGAAGATGCCGAGGAGCGTGCCGGTGCCGAGGGTGATTTCGCGGTCCTGCTCGCGTGCGTCCACGCGGGAGAGCGCGGGCGGCTCATGGGTGAGGAGGTCGTCGTCGTCGCGGGCGGGCATGTGTGGATTTTATTCCTTGGGCGGGGCGGCGGGCGAGAGGGCAGTGATGGATTTGTTGAGCAGGGAGATCATCTCCATGGGCAGGGGGAAGACGATGGTGGTGTTCTTTTCGACGCCGATGTCGGTGAGGGTCTGGAGGTAGCGGAGCTGGAGGGTCATGGGCTGAGTGGAGAGCAGGGCGGCGGCCTCGACGAGTTTTTGTGCGGCGCAGAACTCACCGTCGGCGTGGATGATCTTGGAGCGCTTCTCGCGCTCGGCCTCGGCCTGTTTGGCCATGGCGCGGAGCATGGACTCGGGGAGGTCCACCTGCTTGACCTCGACGGAGATGACCTTGAGGCCGAAGGGGGAGGTGTGGCCGTCAATGATGGTCTGGATGCGCTGGTTGAGTGCGTCGCGGTGGGCGAGGAGGCCGTCGAGGTCGGATTCGCCGAGGACGGAGCGGAGGGTGGTCTGGGCGAACTGGGAGGTCTGGTAGGTGTAATTGGTGACCTGGATGACGGCCTTGAGGGGATCGACGACGCGCATGGTGATGACGGCGTTGACCTTGAGGGTGACGTTGTCGCGGGTGATGACGTCCTGCGGCGGAACCTCGAAGGCCTCCTGACGGAGGCTGATGCGGACGATCTGGTCGAGCGGACGGAAGACGAGGATGAGGCCAGGGCCCTTGGGTTCTGGCAGCACGCGACCAAGGCGGAAGACCACGCCGCGCTCGTACTCCTTGAGAATCTTGATGGAGTTGACGAGATAGAGAACGACGAGGACGACGACGACAAGGACGGGCATGCTGAAGTTGAAGAGTTCCATGAGGCCTCCGCGGCATGAGCCGCATCGGGATGATTGTACCCCCGCGCGGTGCGTAATCCCATCAAAGTGAGGGGATGAGGCACAAAATGCAGATCCTTCGACTCGCTGCGCTCGCTCCCGCCTACGCACAGATGGAGCTTCCTCCTTCGCTAAAGCTACGGCGGACAGGTCGGCGCGGCATGCAGGATTTCGGCTGCGGGCTCAGACGCCCGCAGTGCGCCTCAAATTAGAAACGGAACACGAAGCTGAGGGAGGGCTCGAGGGTGGAGGTGTGGGCGTAGCTGGTGAGGTAGCTCTCACCAAAGTCGGGGGCGAGGTAGAAGAGCTGGCGCACCTGAGCGCGGACGAAGACGGGTGCGTGGGCGAGTTGGTAGTCGCCGCCGAGGGACCAGTAGTAGGTGGCGCGCCACTGGATGTGGACGCCCTGACCTCCGTTGGGGGTGGGCTTGAAGCGCATGCTGCCGGCACCGGCGGCGATCCAGGGCTGGATGATGGAGTGGATGGGGAGCTTGGCGACGTAGCCGAAGGTGGCCTCGGTGATGTTGGATTCGACGCCGAGGGTGTGCGCGGTCTGGAGGGTGGGGGTGTAGGTGTAGTTCTGGGTGAAGCGGGAGCCCTTGTAGTTGGCTTCGAGGCCGATGAGGGGGCGGGCGGTGACGCGGGCGTTGATGAGGTATCCGGCGGCGGTGGAGACCTGCTGCTGCGAGACGTAGGACCAGGGGGATGTGCCGGAGGTGGTCTGAGTCATCTCGAAGGGGACGCCAAGGCCGAGGGTGACGTGCTGCATGGCGCGCTCAAAGCGGGACTGGGGGAGCTGCTGGGCGGGGAGGGCCGTGGAGGCGAGCAGGCAGAGTGAGAGTGCGGCGAAGAGCGTGCGGGACTTCAACATGCGGGTGTGGCTCCTGTATGTGCTTGGAACAGTTTACTGGATAGCGCGGACGGTGAGGGTGAGGTCGTCCACCGAAAGGACGAGGAGTTGGGCGCCGGTGGCGACGGGTGAGGCGGCGGGTTCGAGCTGGGCCTGCCAGAGTTCGCCGTTGACGAGGACCTGGCCGGTGGGGGCGAGGGGAGTTTGGGCGATGGCGGGCTTGCCGATGAGGGCGGCGGGGCCGGTGAGCATCTTGTTGCGGCGGGCGCGCCAGGCGATGGTGGCGAGGAAGGCGGTGACGAGGCCGAAGCTGAGTCCGGCGGCGAGGGCGACGGACCAGTGGACTCGCTGCTCGGGGATGGGGCCGTTGACGAGGGTGAGGAGCGAGAAGACGAGGGCGATGCAGCCGGCGATGGCGAGGGCGCCGTGGGAGGGGTACTTGGCTTCGAGCAGGAGCAGGACGAGTGCGGCGATGAGGACGGCGAGGGATGCGAGATGGATGGGGAGGAGATGGAGTGCGAAGAGCGCGGCGACGACGAGCAGGGTGCCGATGGAGCCGGGGACGATGGTTCCGGGGACGTTGAACTCGAGGTAGATGAGGAGCGCGCCGGCGAAGAGCATGAGGACGGCGAGGTTGGGGTCCATCATGCGGGAGAGGAGGGTCTCGCGGAGGGTGGGCGGGAGGTCGCGGAGGGTGGCTCCGCCGAAGTGGAGGGTGGTGACAGTGCCGTCGAAGCGGGTGATGGAGCGGCCGTCGAGCGATGCGAGCAGCGAGCGTGCGTCGGGGGAGGAGGCTTCGATGAGATGGAGCGAGAGAGCCTCGGAGTCGGACCATGATTTGGAGGTGCGGACGGCCTGCTCGGCGACATCGGGATTGCGGCGGCGGCGTTCGGTGTAGGCGCGGAGGAAGGCGGCGGCATCGTTCTCGACCTTGAGCTTCATGACATCGTCGAGCTTGCCCATCTCGAGTACGGGGTGAGATGCTCCGGCGTTGGTGCCGGGGGCCATGGCGGCGACGTCGGCTGCTTCGAGGATGAAGAAACCAGCGGAGCCAGCGCGCGCGCCGGGCGGGGCGATGTAGACGATGACGGGTACGGGGGATTGGAGGATGTGCTGAACGATGTCGCGGGTGGAGTCGAGGAGGCCGCCGGGGGTGTCGAGGGTGATGAGGACGGCAGGAGAGTGGGCTTGGGCGGCGGCGTCGAGGCCGCGTTCGATGTAGGCGGCGCTGATGGGCTGGATGGTGTCGCGGACGGTGAGGTGGAAGATGGATTGGGCGGAGAGGGGGGCGGCGGAGAGAAGAAGAACGGCGAGGTTGCGAACGGTGCGGGTCATGGCTGTTTCTGGCCTTTGGATTGGAGGGCACGGATCTGGTCGAGAGCGGCGGCGGCCTGGCGGTAGCCGGCCTCGGAGTAGGAGCGGCGGATGCGTTCGAGGGGGTCGAAGCCGTCTGGGGGCGGAGTGCCTTTGAGAGCGGCGGCAATGGTGGAGCGGAGGGCTGCGGCGTCGGCGTCGTTGGGGCGGAGGGCGAGTGATTTGTCGGCTTCGGGGAGGGCGGCGGCGTAGTCCTTGCGGCGGAAGAGGGAAGCGGCGAGGTTGTAGCGGTAGTCGGCGTCCAACGGGTCGGCCTTGGCGGCCTGCTGGAAGAGGGCGACGGCGTCCTTGTGCTGGCGGCTAAATGCGACGCCTTCGTTGTTGATGACCTCGGGGAGGGGGATGGTGGAGGAGACGAAGGCGAAGTCCTGCTGGGCGGCGGCGTAGTTGGCGGAGTTGAAGTGGGAGAGGCCGCGGTAGAAGCCGGCCTCGAGGGCGAGGGGGTCGTTGGCGGGGATGCGGGCGAGAGTGGCGGCGGCCAGTTCGAAGTGCTCCTGACTGAACTGGACTTTGCCGAGTGCGAGGAGGGCGGCGGAGTAGTCGGGCTGGATTTGGACGGCGGAGGCGAGGTGGCGTGCGGCATCGTTGGGGGAGCGGTCGGTGACACCGCGGACGTAGTTCTCGAAGGCGTTGATCTGGAGGCCGGCGGAGGCGGCGATGAATCCCTGACGGGTGATGTTGGCGGTAGGGTCCATGGAGAGGGCGAGGTCCCAGGCGAGGATGTTTTGGAGATCGAGCAGGTGAGAGAGGGGCTGGGATTCGGTGAGGGCGGGTTCGAGGTGGAGGGGGCCGACGCGGAGAAGCCGGGCGGAGGCCTGGAGGGTGCGGGCGGAGGCGTCGCCGGAGGTGGTGAAGGAGCCGGAGATGACGTAGTCGGCGTCGAGGGTCTGCGCGATGCGGATGGTGGTGGCGCGGGAGGGCTTGAAGTCGAGCGGCAGGCCGAGGTGGTCGAGGGCGAAGAGGCGGTCGTCGCGGGTGATGGGGAAGAGGCCAGCGGAGGCGAGGCGGGGATTGATGATGGCGGGAAAGGATTCGCCGAGCCAGTCGAGAGAGGCGTCGCCGGAACGGTTCTCGAAGGGGAGAACGAGGACGACGCGGCCGCCGGCAGGGGCAGATTGCGCGGCCACGGGGAGGGTGCAGAGGAGGAGTGCGGCGAGGGTGAGGCGGAGGTTCACACGTTGATTATAGGTGTGACATACACATCAATGCGGGAAGCTGAGGACGGCGGCCCACTGGCCCTGGCGGTGGGCCTGCCAGACGATAGAGCCGCCGAGGATGCGGGCGGCGTCGAATGGAGCAAGGTCGGCGTGGTAGTCGAAATACTGTCCGCCGAGGAGCGGGCCGCGGTGGCTGGCGGGCGGTTCGAACTTGGTGGAGAAGAGGATGGCGACGGTGTAGGGGTGCGGACGCATGGCGGCGGCGCGGGTGAGTTCGGGGAGGGTGAAGTTGTCGAGCGCGACGGTGGGGATGGGGGCGCGGAGGTAGCCGAGTTCGGGCTTGCGCATCTCGTCGGTGAGCGGCCAACTGGTGAGGACGGTGGCAGTTGGGAAGTCGGCGGTGACGATGCTGAGAGCCTGTTGGTGAAGGACAATCATGTCGCGGTAGGCGAGGTTGTCCTCTGGGGCGAAGCGGTAGGGCGGATTGACGCGGAGGCAGTAGAGGAAGGCGGCGGCGGTGAGGAGGGCGGGAATCCACCAGTGCGCCGTGCGGCGGGTGAAGGCGGAGAAGCAGAGGATGAGGACGAAGGGATAGGCGGGCAGGAGGTAGCGTGTGAGGAGCGCTCCGCCCATGACGGAGTAGAAGAGCCAGTTGCCGGCGAGGAGAAGCAGGAAGAGCAGGATGAGCGAGCGTGGCGGGCGGAGGCTGTCGGGGAGCGGGCGCAGGAGGAGAAGGCAAATGACGCCGCAGAGGACGGGTACGATGAGTCCCATGTGCGCGGTGAGGTGGAGGAGGCGATGGACGAGGGCGAAGCCTACGCGCGCGGGGCCGAGGTTGGCGGTGGCGTTGTAGCTGAGGTATCCGGGATTGCCGAAGATGTAGCCGGTCTTGTGGCGGTAGAAGGCGTACCAGGCGGCGAGAGGGAGGAGCGGGGAGGAGATGGCGGCGAGGGTGGCGGCGCGGAGGCGTCCGATGTGGCAGGCGCGGGCGAGTTCGAAGAGGCCGAGGAGGAGCGGCAGGAGGAGCGCGGATTCTTTGCCGAGGACGGAGAGGCCGAGGTTGAGGGAGAGGAAGAGGAGCGAGGAGATGGGCGGGTGGTCGTCGTGGAGGTGTTCGACGTAGAGGGCGAGGGAGAAGAGGGTGAAGGCGCAGGCGAAGGTGTCTGCATGGGCGAGGGTGGACTGCGCGAAGAAGACGGGGTGGAGCGCGGTGAGGAGGGTGACGGCGAGCGCTGCGAGTTCGGAGAGCAAGGTGCGTGCGATGCGGAAGACGGCGAGCAGGGCGAGGGCCGTGAGCAGGCAGCAGAGGGTACGCGTGGCGATGGGAGTGAATCCGGCGATGTGCCACCAGAGGGCGAGCAGGATGGAGGGGAGCGGTGGATGGGAGTTGGCGGCGGTGCTGAAGGGGATGAGCGTGCCGGTGCGGAAGCAGTCGAAGGCTGCGGGGATGTAGTAGCCGGTCTCGTCCCAGAAGTAGGGAAGGCGCAGGAGCGTGAAGTGGGTGAGGTAGACGAAGACGAAGATGGGCGGGAAGAGGACCCACGAGCGGAGTGCGGGCGGACGGTAGGCGGACACGTTCACCTGAAAAGTGTAGCGTGGGCGGCGGCGCGGCGGCAGGGATTAGTTAGCGGGATGCCAGTAAAGTTCGAAGCGGACGGGCATTTCGTTGTGCAGGGGCATGGCGAGGAAGCTTGGCGGGTCGATCTTGAAGTCGGTGAGCGTGGTGGGGAGTGTGCCGGAGATGCGGTGCTCGTTGTTCTGGACCACCTGCTGCAAGGCGATGTGGGAGTAGTGCGCGGTCTGTCCGGCGAAGGTGACATCCATATCGGCGTCGAGGGTGGGCTGGCCGAGCGCGGACTGGGGCAGGCGCAGGCGGACGCTGACGATGGGGAACTGCGCGCCACGGACGATCTGGAGCATGTGCAGGTCGCGGTTGCTGTCCCCGCTGTCGAAGGACTTGACCTGCGCGGCGACGAGGAAGTCGCACTGGCCGGCAGTGCATACGCCCTTGCCGAGCGCGGAGTGCGTGGTGCCTTCGGCCTCGTGGACGGCGTGGGTGACATGGTAGGTGAGCGTGGAGGAGTCGAGGACCCACTGCTGGGTGTTCTGCGCGAGACAGGGAAGGGCGATGAGGGGAAGGAGCAGGGCGAGGCGCTTCATCTAGTTTGATTTCTCCCAGAATTTGTAATGGATGGGCCATGAGACGGCCACGATGGATGCAGCGTAGGCGACGAAGGTTGTGGTGGCAACGGCTCCGTGGGCGGAGGCGATGCCGGTGACCTTCTGTCCGTTGTTCTGCTGGTTGAAGGCCATGGCGCCGAGGATGGGAGTGAGAACCATGCCTGTCATATGCACCGGAGCGAGATAGCGGTGGATGCGGATGGCGCCGCGGGGCTTGTCGCCGGGGACCTCGGGAGCGCGGATGGCGAAGTAGGCCGTGGCGGCGTACATGCCGACGGTGACTGTGCCGAGCGCGGCGTGGAAGTCCATGCCGGCGGAGTTGCCGTTGCAGTTGTGCTCGCAAGGGGCAGCGGCGGAGCTGAGCAGCGTGGCGGCCATGGGGATGGTGGTGAGCAGGCCGAGGCGCTGGTGAATCTTGAGCATGTGGGAGCGCTTGTCGAGGAGAGCTTGGCGAGCGGCATCGCTCTGCTGCTGTGCCGAGCTGAAGCCGAGGTCGGAGAGCGAGAGCGACTGCGCGGGAGCGGCAGGGGGAGCCGCAGGGGCGGAGGCTGGGGGAGGCGCTGCGGTGGATTGCTGGGGTTGGGGCGCGTCGGGGAGGTTGAGCTCGGCAAGCTGCTGGGCGAATGCGGGATGCGGCAGAAGCAGCAGGATGAGGGTGGCGGCGAGGATAGGGCGGATGAGGTCGTGCGAGGACTTGGTATTCATTTTGCTAGAAGAATGTTAGAACAAATATTTGGGAAATGCAGGTCAGCAGAGGGAGAAATGCCTAAAGTTTTTAGTGGACGGGGCCGGAGGGGCGTACGGGTTCGAGGCCGATGGAGCCGAACTCCTGCTCGTACTGGGCGACGTTCTGGTTGAGCAGGTGGAGGAGTGCCTTAGCCTGCTGGGGGCTGAGATAGACGCCGGTGGCGGCGCGGAAGTTCATCTGCTCGGGGGAGTCGGGGGTCATGGTGCCGAAGACGAGATGGAAGTCCCATACGCTGACGCGAACCTGGACGCTGTTGGCGTAGCTGTCGCGGTAGTCGGGGGTCTGGGTGACCTGGACGCGGGTGGCTTCAGCGGGATGCGAGGGCTTGGATTGCGACATGGGTGCGCTCCGAGGTGCAGGGATGGTGCGGAAGGGGGGACTTGAACCCCCATGGATTGCTCCGCCAGCTCCTAAGGCTGGTGCGTCTGCCAATTTCGCCACTTCCGCAGGTGGCGCGCAAGGGCTGAGATGCCGAGGCGCGGCTAATGGAGATTGTAACGGGTGAGGGTGGAAGTAGAACGGCTCCCTTGCGGGAGCCGCATACATGAGGCATGAATTTGGAGGCGCGGGCCGGGATCGAACCGGCGCATAAAGGTTTTGCAGACCTCTCCCTTACCACTTGGGTACCGCGCCTGATTGTCCATCCCG
>Ga0316221_1002020_pt1 | contig 19082 bp, 17 predicted proteins | sample TBH18007metaG_FD_206003 | JGI IMG/M metagenome (GOLD analysis project Ga0316221, IMG submission 206003) | Freshwater microbial communities from Trout Bog Lake, Wisconsin, USA - TBH18007 | ecosystem: Environmental > Aquatic > Freshwater > Lake > Hypolimnion/Profundal zone | place: USA: Wisconsin... | reverse complement strand
ATATGTACGCGCAATGTGGCATAAGCCAATCCAAATAACGACAGCAAAATTACAGAATATTGGAAGATGCCGAATATGTCGTTTGAATACGATCCATTCCAAAAATTGAATAAAAAATAGGTGCAATATATCGGTCCGATCGAAAAGGCAATCCAGCGAACACGTCCACGCATTTCCCCGCTTGAAGATCGATACGAATAAAGGAGGCAGGAAAACGAAAAAACAATGGAGACGATCGCAAGGCCTCGTTTAAAGTAGGCAAATACCTGTTCGGCTGGCGATGGGTAACCGAGTCTGAACAAACTGACGCCCAATAAATAAATACCGAAAATCGTCAGATAGTAAGGCAGAATCCGACGCATCCAGCGCGGTTGTCTGGCAGGGTCGTCATGAGGGAAGTACATCGTGCAAATCAGAAAGGCCACATATTCAGTAAATACCGCTGCGCCATGCAGAACGGTCGCTTCAAACGTTTGAATAACCCCACCCGGCAACAGAAGGTAAAGACTGTCTGGTGCTGTCGATAACATGACCAGTGCCAGCATTCTCGCCGACATGCTTTCAGGTTTGCGCAACCCAATCAGAAGGCCGAAAATTAGCGCGAGTATTAACGTGGTCATCAGAATAAAAAAATAGGCTTTGGCAATCCAGCGAATTTCAGTCACAGGAGTGGTTTTGACGACCACGTGTCGTGACTTTCCCTGACCGACTATTGTCATGCCGATCGATTCATCGGCGCCAAATATTCGATACCGGTCTCCCGCCTGATCAAAGATAATCGAGTCGCCGACGATTAAACCCTGTTTGACTCCCGATGAATCAGAAATTAATTGTGTAATTGGAAATGCTGGCCCTGGCTCAGCCATACCAAATTCCATACCCAGTGTGCCGGACATCTCGGGAATAACAGAACGCTCCCAATAGCACCCGGCCCACACAATCGCCGCCGAGAAAATCATTCCCTGCACGATGATAAAAAATTTCCAATACGGAACGCTTTGTTTCAGACTACTCATTTGGTTCCCTTTTAATGCTGTAGCTTACGCAATCACATGGCCCGGTACGCTGGCATAATTTCAGTTGTTGAACTCAGCTCCTGGCCTTCACCGCCACGGCACGGGCGTCCTTCAGTTGCACCCAGTTGGGCGCGTATTTCGCGGCTTCGTCATACTTTCCCAATGCCTGCGATGTATAACCTTGCTTCATCAGCACATCGCCCCACGCTTTTAACGGGTCAGCCCAGTGCGGGCCTTTCAGGTTGGCCAGTTTGAACTGTTCGGCTGCCCCGTTTAAATCGCCATGCTTAATCAATGCCATGCCGAATGAGAAATAACCGGCAGGCATGCTGGGTGCCAGCTTTACTGCCTTGGCATACCAACCCTTCGCGCCATTCCAGTCGCCACGCAATTCCAGTACGTCGCCTTGAAAACGATAGCAGTCCACGAAAGTACCAATGCCTACCGTTTTCATCGGGGCTGCCAGGGCCGCATCGGCTTTGGCGGGTTGACCGTTTTTTTCGTAGGTTGGCGCGGCATAGCAGATATTCATTGGATCTTGTGCTGAAACAGTAGGGTTCGCGTACGCCAGCGCATAGGTGTCGAACTCGGTCGCAGCGGTCCTGAGGTCACCAGACTCTTCAGCGAGCAACCCTTTTACAATTGCGGCGGCAGCCACATCCGGAGCGCTCCTGCTATCGACTACGGTTGTTTTAATTCGTAACATCGCCGAATCAATGTCGTGCTGTCCTGCTTCAAACTGGGCAATGATGAGATTGAGAGAACCGACACCGCTGGCGGTCGTTCCAACGCCGCCATGAGATTCCATGTCGACGATAAGTTCGGAATGTAATGCGTTAAAGTCAAATACCTGCTGGTCATAGTTTATATATTGAATTTCATCGGCCCGACCTGGGCGACCACCGGCCAGTTTCATCATTTGCTCGCCAGTTCTGATGCTGCCTTCTTCGTCACCCATACCCTGTTGCGCACTCATGAGGTATCTGTATCCGATCCAGTAATCGGGCTTCAGGCGCAGGGCTTCCCGGTAAAATGGCAGGGCTTGCATTGATGCGCCGACTTCACCTTTTTCCACAATGGCGTTTGCCCAGTCATTCAATACAAAGGGTTTTTCGCTGACATCCACAGTGGGGTACGCCGCCTGAGCAAAATGAATGGCGTCGTCAGCCCGGTCATTGTTGGCGAGGTAATTGGTAAACAGTCCGGGTTGCGATTGACCGTAAATATATTCACCGGCCTGGGTCAATATTTTATTCAGGTTATGTTCTTTGTCAGTGAAGGTCTTGGCGACTATCCTGGTGCCGCGTACGGTCAGGACCAGTTCTCCCTGTTCATTCACCACCACGTCACCGTCAATATGTTGGTCGTGACCGAAACGCGCTTTGAGCATGCGTTCGATCTGACTGATGGACAAGCCCGTTTCCGGTATTTCGATGGCAATTTCAGAGGTCCAGGCATTCGAGATCGAACGTTTCTCTGCGCTGGTTCGGGTCGCGGTTTGAATATGCGAAAGAACGTCGAGCAGTTCTTTGGAGATTATCTTGCCGTCGGGCGCCTGATTACCCACGTTGGAAGAAACGGCGATTGGATCGACCATGACACTGTGGGAATTGACCGCGTCCCACAACATCCAAATCGCACCTGACCCGATGGTCACTGCAACTGTCAATAATAAACTCATCCGAAAATAGTCGGAGAGACGTTTGCGCTTGGCCGCTTCGATGGCAAGCTTGCGTTCCTCGTCGAAGTGGTGAACCTGGAGTCGGACCAGAGAACGCTGTTCATCAAGATATTCGCCGGCTTTTCTGCTTAATTCCGGATCAAAACGCGCAGCATCCATCATTACGGCAGTGGCAACGTCATCGGCACGCGCAGTCGTTTCCCCGGATTCCCGTTCCTCCGCTTCTCCGGCACCCAATACGCCTTCAATCAGTCCACCTTCTTTTTCTGCCATGGCGCGCCCTATTTTTTGTGTGACCGATTATCAGTGATGTCCCATGGTGCGGCAATAACAATGTGGAATTGTGTGGGAATAATGAGCGGCAATCCAATTTAGTCATGATTTGCCAGGGACCGCCGCCAAATCAACGATGGATTATGAGGACGGGGATAATTAACGTCCGGCTGTCCGCTTTGGAGAGGTCATTTCCGACAGGGGACTGCCCGGGTGGTGCCTGACCGGGCAAATCCGATTGCCGATAGTGACGCATGGCATACACTACGTTTTCGGTGGTTCCCACAGTTCCACCCGGTTACCTTCAGGATCGATCACCCATCCAAATTTACCGTATTCGGAATCGTCAACTTTGGCTTCCACATTGCATCCTTCAGAACGCAATTGAGCGATCAGGCCAGGCAGATCATCGACCCGATAATTGATCATGAAAGGTTGCGTACTCGGAGAAAAATGGTTTGAGTCCTCCGGAAATAATGACCAGACCGTTTGTTCAGTCTCCGGATCATTCGTGCCACTGGGCTGGAATACCACGCCACCCCAGCTGTCGACATTGAATCCAAGATGATCCCGATACCAATCGCGCAGTTTTTCAGGATTTTTTGCCTTGAAAAACACACCGCCAATTCCTGTTACCCGTTTCATTTTGCCTCCTTCGGTACACCGTTCAAAAACTGGTCCTCTGTTGCGCATGCAGGCCGTTTCGGCCTTTTTACACCAGATACAACGCAACCAACGGAACCAGATTGAACAAAATAATGCCCAGTTTATAAACAGTCATGCCGGCGAAATTGAGCGCGTCAAAGGTTTCAATGGACAGTTTGAACCAGCGCGACAGTAATCGATAAAGCCGGTCATGGGCGAAGAAAAAAATTGCAACCCAATACAGCAGCATTGCATAGTTAATTCCAACACACCACAGCAGAAATTCTTTGATGTCATGCATATTCATGATGCTCCCATTTTAAAAAGAAGTTCAATCCCACACCTTGATTTTAATCTGCAGGGAAATTGCTCCATACAAGCGATTCTGTAACGACGGCACAATGGCCAGATTGATGCCGAAGCGATTCCATTCGGCACTCACCATCGGCACTGCGGCCAGAAACCAGCCGCCTTCTTTCATGTTCGGGTAGCCATTGAAGCCGCCAGCCACGGCGCCAATGCGAAATGGGCCGAGCTGCAAAGGCTGATAATATACCCCGACATAATTCGAATATTCCCGGTTGCTGTTATAAAAACGTCCGGCGGTCAGTGCGGCTACGGTCGAAAAGCGATATTCCGCACCGAGTCCGTAATTGTTGCCGTTCAGTCCCTTGTCGCGATCCCAGTGGTAGGAGGCAAAGCCGGAATCGATCCAGACTTCATTGAGCGGCGTGGAATCAATCAAATCCACGCCGAGCAGTGTTTTTGTTTCTGGTGCCGCAGCAACAGCAGCCGGTGCATCGTCTGCCCAGGCCGGTGCGGTAACTGTCAGTGCCAGCAGGGTGGCGAGCAGATTTTTTTTTATCACGTTATTCCCTTGGTTAAAGCGGATGTGCAGCGAGCATAGCAGAAGCGTTACAGGGTTTCGTTGCAATCAACAGATCCATCGCAAATATTTTCTGCGGCAGTCTGAAATAATGCGGCGTTACTTCGGTTGTACAGGCGACCATTGACCATAAAGCCCGTGCCAAACAGACCTGTACCGACACTGCGACCGGCCCGGTTGGATTGTTGACCGACAAAAAAGCGGTTATATTTGCCGCCTGCGACAAAAAAATCAGCCTGGTGCTGGCGGCCAGATCCGAACCCCACGGCTGGTGCAGTCGTCTTAATCAACCTGGAAAGAGAATCATCATGGATAGCCAACATCTGACCCGCACCCTGTCCCGAGAAATTACCGGCCTGGCCACGTCGGATGGCGCCGGCGTGAAACTGCTGCGCAGTCTGGGCAGTGGACCGCATGCACGACTGGATCCGTTTTTGATGCTGGATGAATTCTCTTCAGTCAATCCCGGTGATTACATCGCCGGTTTTCCGGCGCACCCGCATCGCGGGTTTGAAACCGTGACCTATCTGCTCGATGGTCATATGCGGCATGAAGATCATATGGGCAATGTCGGTCATATTCAAAGTGGCGGCGTGCAGTGGATGACGGCCGGGCGTGGCGTGATACACGCCGAAATGCCGGAACAGGTGGAAGGGCGCATGCGCGGTTTCCAGCTGTGGATCAATCTGCCGGCACGCGAAAAAATGAAGCCGGCCTTGTACCGCGACATCGGGCCCGAGCAAATTCCGGTTAAAAATCTGGTCAGTGGCGGTTTTGTGAAAGTGATTGCCGGATCTCTCACGCTCGAAGGTCAGCACGTTCAGGGGCCGATTCATGGACTGTCGACCGAGCCACTGTATATCGATGTCAAACTGCCGGCCGGTGCGCAAATCAGTTTTGATGTGCCGGCAGGGCACCATGCCTTTGTGTATGTCTACGAGGGCAAGGTGCAGGTTGGCGAGCGGGTTGTCAACAATCATTGCGCCGGTATTTTGTCGGATGGTGACAAAATTGCCATGCACAGTCTGGATCAGGAAACGCGTTTTTTAGTGCTGGCAGGTAAGCCTATCGGTGAACCGGTAGTACAATATGGCCCTTTCGTGATGAATACACGTGCCGAAATCGAGCAGGCTGTATCAGATTATCAGAATGGCACTTTGACCCAGACTGTTTGATCCGATCAGCGTGCCGCTGGCAGCGCAACAGACATCCGCCTCCTTTTAACGTTAGCGAACCAGCATGCCCAGCACTATTAAAAACGACAACGCGCCTGTCCAGGTGGAATATATTTCATCGTGTGTATTGCCTACCCCGTGGGCGACCTTTCAACTGCACGCGTTTCTGGAGCCACTCACTTCCAAAGAGCATCTGGCGCTCACGCTCGGTGACGTTGGCAGTGGTGCGCCGGTGCTGGCCCGCATGCATTCGGAATGTCTGACCGGTGACGCTCTGTTTTCTCAGCGCTGTGACTGCGGCGCGCAGCTCGAAGCTGCCATGAAAAAAATTGCCCAGGAAGGTCGTGGCGCATTGCTGTATCTGCGTCAGGAAGGCCGCGGGATCGGATTGCTCAATAAAGTGCTGGCGTACCGATTGCAGGATGCCGGCGCCGATACGGTTGAAGCCAATCAGGCGCTTGGATTTGCACCCGATCAGCGCAGTTATAAAATTTGTCTGCCGATGCTGCAACATCTGCAGATCAAAGCGGTGCGACTGATGAGCAATAATCCGCGCAAGGCTGCCGCACTGGTGGAATGCGGTATCGAAGTGACCGAACATATCCCGTTGATCATTCAGAAAAATCCGCACAATGAACGCTACCTGTTGACCAAGGCGGCCAAGCTCGGCCACAAGTTTTAGATTTGTTCTGTTATAGTGTTTAGCCGCGTCGCATCAACCCGCGCAATGGTGGGATTTTATCCCAGCCTGCGACACCAACCTGAGATGGGTCACACAATGGCAACGGTACGCAAATCCGCAACTCCCAAAGCAGTTCCATCTTCCCGACGTCCGCGTCACGATCATCCTCCCAAACTCGATCACGAACATATCGCACTGGTGCTGCAGGGTGGCGGTGCGCTGGGTGCGTATCAGGCCGGCGTGTTTGAAGCGCTGGCCAAAATTCCGTGCGAGCCGCACTGGGTGGCCGGGGTGTCGATCGGTGCCATCAATTGTGCCCTGATCGCCGGCAATCAGCCACAGCACCGGGTGGCAAAAATGGAAGAATTCTGGAATATGGTGACCTCGCAGAGTGCCCTGTATTCACCGGTGTTTGATCAGCAGTGGTCCGCCATCCATCAGATGGGCGCTTCCATGGCCGCCTCCTGGGGCGTGCCGGGCTTTTACAAGCCGCGCATTCCGCCGCCGATGTTTCAGCCAGAAGGTACTGACGGCGCCATCAGTTATTACGACACCGCGCCCCTGCGCGCATCGCTGGAACGGCTGGTCGACTTTGATCTGATCAACGCGAAGAAAGTGCGCCTGTCGGTGGGAGCAGTCAATGTACGTACCGGAAATTCGATTTATTTTGACAATGCCAAACAGCGCATCGGCCCGGAGCACATCATGGCCAGCGGTGCGCTGCCGCCGGCGTTTGCCCCGGTCATGATTGATGGTGAACCGTACTGGGATGGCGGTATCGTGTCGAATACGCCGCTGCAGTATGTGCTCGATAACCGCGATCTGAAAAAAACCATGGCAGTGCAGGTCGATCTGTTCAGTGCACGTGGCGCATTGCCGCAGAATATGGGTTCGGTACTGTCGCGGCAAAAGGATATTCAGTATTCCAGCCGCACCCGGCTCGGCACCGATCAGGCAGCTGAACTGCAGCGTGCCAAGCAAAATGTGCAGCAGCTCATTGCCAAACTGCCCGCGGGCCTGCGCAACGATCCTGAAGTGAAATATTTGCTGGAGGTGTCCAGAACCGCGCATCTGGATATCGTGCATCTGATTTACCGGCAGGAGCGCTATGAACTGGAATCCAAGGATTACGAATTTTCACGTTCGGCCATGCTGGCCCACTGGCAGGCCGGTTTGCGGGATATGCGCAGGACTCTGGATCATCCGGACTGGCTGCGCATGGCCACGTCCGATGACGGGGTGACTGTTTATGATTTGTGTCATGCCGAAGTTTCGGTTAAAACCTAGTTTGAAATCTTTGGGTGTGCCGTAGGGTGGGATGCTTCGCAGGCTGGGATGCTTCGTAGGCTGGGATGCTTCGTAGGCTGGGATGCAATCCCAGCATCAACGGTTGAAATGCTGGGATTGCATCCCAGCCTACGAAGCATCCCAGCCCACGTACTTTCAATCAGAAGATTTTAACTAGAAGTGCATGCCGTACTGATGCTGCAACACGATTTTGTAGGACTTGATGAGTGAATTCAATCCCAGTATCAGTTGGACCAGCGTATTTTCCGGCAGTACCCAGATCCGTCCTTTGGCCGGTTTGCTGCCGGTGCAGGCCGACAGGATGGGGGTGGCCCAGTCGGCCGCTGCGGTGACATCCAGCAGGATCATGCCTTCGCTGGTGGTGTGGATGTAAATTTCACCACCCAGCTCCAGCTCGAAACAGATGCCCTGACCATTGGGCAGTCCGGCATTCCTGTCCTGTTCAAGATAAAAATTCAATTCCAGATTACTGTTGGCGATCCAGACTTCGGCATCGTCGACACCGTCCAGTATCAGCCAGGGACGTTGATGGGCATCGGCCGGAAACGTGTTCATGCAGGCTTTCTGAGCAGACCGGCAGCAATTTTGCCGCTCTGTACTGCTGCTTCCAGAGTGGCTGGATAGCGGCTGGCGGTGTAATCGCCGGCCAGTACCAGGTTGGACCGCGGCAGTTGATTGGAAGGGCGCACCAGATTCGGCGTGCAGGCAAAAGTAGCGCGTTTTTCGGTAATGACCTGAGTCCACAGCGGCGTAGCCAGTTCCGGCCGGTTCAGGTCGGTTGCCAGCTGTGCGGCGCAGTGCCGCGCCAGTTCTGCGTGACCCTGCCCGATGGCTTCATGGGAGGCGCTGATGACTACGGCGAACAGACCGGCGTGACCATCGAGTTGTCCACGGTCGAATACAAACTGTCCCCAGGCTTGCTGTTCCGGTTTGTCGACCAGTGCCAGGAACGCACGTTCGAGTCTGACCGTCCCCGGATATTGCAGATAGCAGGTGGTAATCGGTTCATACTCGTAGTCGGGAATATGCTGCGCCAGTCCAAGTGGTTCCAGCAATGTGCGTGCTGCGCAGGCCTGCGTGGCAATGACCACGCCATCGACAATCTCTGTGCCGCTTGTGCTGTGCACCGTCCACTGCTTCTGATGTGCGGTAATGGCCTGCACTGCGCATCCGGTGCGCACTGTGCCGCCGTGTGTTTCAATCAATTTTGCCGCCGGCAACCCCAGCAGGCTGGACAGATCAGTGCGTGGGATGAGCATGTCGGAGGCGCTGCGCGCAGCGCCCAGGCTGTCCTTCAATACATTCAGAAATACCTGGGCGGAAGCGCGGGCGATCGGTGTGTTGAGCGCGGCGATACACAGAGGTTGCCACATCAGGCGGATCAGATTCGGGGTCTGGTCGAAGCGCTCCAGCAGTTCTGAGACGGTGCAGTCGGCATTGAGCTGCCAGTCCATCCAGCGCGCCGTGCTGGAAAAGCGCAGCAGCGCCATTTTGTCGGCCCGGCTCAATCCCGTGGCACGGAGCAGTCCGACCAGCATGTGCAGTGGTGCCGGCAATTTTGGGGCAAGCAGCTGCATGCCGGAGCAACCCTCCGGGTAGCACATCTGCAGCGGCAGGCGCAGCAGGCTGTCACTTTGTCCCAGTGTGTTGAGCAATGCCAGTGTTTCACGGTAGGCACCCAGCAAAATGTGTTGACCATTGTCGAGAGTCAGTCCCTGCACGCTGACTTGTCTGGCGCGTCCGCCCAGTGTGCGCGCCGCTTCATACCAGTGCACCTCATGACCCTGCTGCGCCAGTTCGACTGCGGCACTGCATCCGGCCCATCCGGCTCCGATGACTCCGATTTTCATTTCAACCCTTCACGTAAGTGATCCAGGCCAGCCAGAGTTTGCGTATCGGTGTCAAAGAAATGCGCTGATTGAGAACCTGGAACCGGTCGCGCTGAATTTCGCTCAGCAGGGTGCGGTAAATCGCAGCCATGATCAGGCTGGTGCGCTGGGCACGCCGGTCTTCTTTGGGCAGCAATGCCAGTGCTTCGTCATAACAGGCCTGGGCCCGCTCATACTGGAACTGCATCAGGGCGACGAATTTGTCGCTGTAGCGGGCATTGAGTATATCGGCGGCGGTAACACCGAACTGTTGCAGTTCGTTGACCGGCAAATAGATCCGGCCCTTGCGCGCATCGTCACCGACATCGCGAATGATATTGGTGAGCTGAAAGGCCAGCCCGAGTTTTTCGGCAAACTCGCGGGTCTGGGGATTGGACACGCCAAAGATGCTGGCCGATAAAATGCCCACCACGCTGGCCACGTGCCAGCAGTAGCGCTTCAAGCCTGTGTAATCAAGATAACGGGTTTGGGTCAGATCCATTTCCATACCGTCGATAATGGCCAGCAAATGCTGACCCTCGAGCTGAAATACTGCCATGTGCGGCTGCAGTGCGCGTGTGACCGGATGCGTCGGCTGGCCAGCGAGCATGGCATTGATTTCAGTGCGCCACCACATCAGTTTGCTGTGCGCGATACTGGCGTCGCTGGTTTCATCGACTGCATCATCGACTTCCCGGCAGAATGCATACAGCGCGGTGATGGCCGCTCGTCGCTCCCTGGGTAAAAAAAGGAAACTGTAATAAAAGCTGGAGCCGCTTTGTGCGGCTTTTTGTTGGCAGTATTCGTCTGGAGACATGCGGACTTGTTTGTGGGGGCTGGATTGGCTGAATCAGCAAAGGCTATATGCTAGCCGAGCGCGGGGTTTGCTCAAAGAAAATTTTTTAAAATGCCAAAATTTGAGCGCGACAGGTCAGCTCAACAGAGACAAGTCTGTGGTTTTATGGCGTATTTGACAGGTAACGGTTGCTGCAGGTCTGTGGATTGCGCATCAGGTTGAAATTTCTGACAGACGTATCAGTCAGACACAGTCGAAATAATCGAGATTCAATTTTTCAATAAAGGTCAGATAGGCGGGCAGCTGATTGGGATAAAAGTAAGTACCTGAAACCAGAAACAGACGGCTAAAGCCCTTCTCGTTGAGTTGCGCTGCCACTTCAATGCCGGTGATGGGGATCGCTTCACCAAAATTGTTGTCAATGCTGATGACGGTGTCTTTCGGATACAGGTCGCATTCGGCCAGAAAATCGCGGGGGTCCAGATAGTGTTTAATTTTTTTCTTCATGAACCGGAATTGAAAGGCAGATGCAAAGATCTGGTCGTCTTCCAGCATGATGATGTCGATCCGGTTGCTTTGTTCCGGTGTCTGGTTTGAATTATTTCTGGTCGGCGATGTTTCAGATTTAACAGCAACAGGTTGAACAGCAACGGGTGGAATAGTTTTAATCGTCATTTCGCTCGCCAGTAGTTTAGGGAAACAGGGGTACTTGACTCAGTTGCGCTCATTCATGTGGACCTGCTCAATCCGGTAATTGATGATCTGAATGAATTATAAATAGAATATTAATTTTAACAAGTGTTTTTTTGGGAAATCTGTTGGTGATGACTTGAGTAATTCTGCGAATATATTTTTCCGGCTAATTGATGTACGGAAAAAACGGGTCGGATTCAGAATGCCAAAATCAAACTTTGACTCCGACCAGGAAATTCAGGCATACCATTTTCTTTCAGTTCATGTAGTTTATTAATTTGTCCAGCAATCATTTTTTTGCTCGTTTAAAAAGCGGTTGTGATTGTGTTCCGGGAAGGTTCTCGACGTTGATGTCAAAGCAGTTTTGCGAAACGCATCGTGCTGTAAAAGTCTGGTTTTCATTTCAAATCAGGGTTTTTGATATAAACGTTTCTACCCAAAGACCGAACAGGTTTTCATTCCGGAAAGGGAAAAAATCACGCCCAATGTTGTTGTTCAAGCCCGGCGGCAATTGAACAAAGTTTCACTTAAATATTTTCCCGCAGGATATATAATGATTCAAATCAATTATATTGGAGACAACCATGAAACAGCTTTCATCGTATCTGGGCTGGATACTGCTGGCACTTTTGGGCGCCTTTGCCCTGGGTTATGTGGCACTTACCCGCGGCGAACACATTAATGCACTCTGGATTGTTGTCGCTGCCGTATCTGTCTATCTGATTGCCTACCGGTTTTACAGCCGCTTTATCGCCGACAAGGTGCTCGGTCTGGACCCGACCCGTAAAACCCCGGCCTATCTGCACAACGATGGCCTCGATTACGTTCCCACCAATAAATATGTGTTGTTCGGCCATCATTTCGCCGCGATTGCCGGCGCCGGTCCGCTGGTTGGGCCAGTGCTGGCCGCCCAGATGGGTTACCTGCCCGGCATGTTGTGGATACTGGCCGGTGTGGTGATCGCCGGTGCGGTGCAGGATTTCATGGTGCTGTTTGTTTCGGTGCGGCGCGACGGGCGCTCGCTGGGCGATATGATCAAATCCGAACTCGGTGACGTGCCGGGTGTGATTGCACTGTTTGGCTGTTTCATGATCATGATTATCATTCTGGCGGTACTGGCGCTGATCGTCGTGAAAGCACTGGCGCACAGTCCGTGGGGTACCTTTACTGTTGCCGCCACCGTGCCGATCGCGTTTTTCATGGGTATCTATATGCGATATATCCGCCCGGGACGTATCGGTGAAATTTCCGTGATCGGGTTTGTGTTGCTGATGCTGGCGATCTATTTTGGTGGCGTCATTTCCAGAAGTCCCGAGTTGAGTGCCATGCTGACGTTTGACGGCAAACAGCTGACCTGGGCGCTGGTCATTTATGGATTCATTGCTGCGGTCCTGCCGGTCTGGATGCTGCTGGCACCGCGCGATTATCTGTCCACGTTTTTAAAAATCGGCACCATCATCGGTCTGGCGCTGGGTGTGCTGTTTGTTGCGCCGGAACTGAAAATGCCGGCGGTAACCCGTTTTATTGATGGCAGCGGTCCAGTCTGGGCCGGCAGCCTGTTTCCATTTTTGTTTATTACCATTGCCTGTGGTGCCGTATCCGGATTTCATGCTCTGATTTCTTCCGGTACCACGCCCAAAATGCTGGAAAACGAAAGTCAGGCGCGTCTGATCGGTTACGGCGGCATGCTCATGGAATCGTTTGTCGCCATCATGGCACTGGTCGCTGCATCGGTGATTGATCCGGGCGTGTACTTTGCGATGAACAGTCCGGCTGCAGTAATCGGTACCACACCGGAAGCGGTGGCCGCGGTCGTCAATAACTGGGGTTTTGCCATCACGCCGGAACTGCTGATTCAAACCACCAAAGACATCGGCGAAACCACCATTCTGTCACGGGCCGGTGGTGCACCGACTCTGGCAGTCGGCATGGCGCATATCCTGCATCAGGTGATCGGTGGTCAGGCCATGATGGCCTTCTGGTACCACTTCGCGATTTTGTTTGAAGCGCTGTTCATTCTGACCGCGGTCGATGCCGGCACGCGCGCCGGACGTTTCATGCTGCAGGATCTGATGGGTACGTTTGTGCCATCGATGAAGAAAACCGATTCGCTGGTAGCCAATCTCAGTGCGACCTTGATCTGTGTTGCCATGTGGGGTTATTTTCTGTATCAGGGTGTGGTCGATCCGCTTGGCGGCATCAACACATTGTGGCCGCTGTTCGGTATTGCCAATCAGATGCTGGCGGCGATTGCACTGACCATGTGCGCAGCAATCCTGTTCAAAATGAAGCGGCAACGCTACGCCTGGGTTGCCATCCTTCCGACACTGTTTTTGCTGGTCTGCACACTGTATGGTGGATGGCTGAAAGTGTTCAGTAACAATCCCAAGGTCGGTTTCCTGGCACTGGCCAACAAGTTTTCGGCAGCAATGGACAGCGGCCAGATTCTGGCCCCGGCAAAAACTGCCGAGGAAATGAGTCGTCTGGTATTCAATGCCCGACTGGACGCCGGTCTGGCGCTGTTTTTCATGTTTGTCATTGCCAGTGTGGTCGGGTTTGGATTGCGTACTGCCATTCTTTCATTGAAGAGCAATGAAATAACCACCAAAGAAATGCCGTACGTAGCGATGTAGGTTGTGCATATCGCAGGCTGGGATGAAATCCCGGCATTGCGGCGGTTGATGCTACGAATTATTGACGGAGACTGACATGTTTGAAGACCTTGGAAAAATAGGCAAATATCTGGGGCAGACCGCCAGACTGATGGTGGGTGTGCCAGATTATGAAGTGTATACAACCCACATGCGCGTCAATCACCCGGATCAGCACTGCATGACGTATGAAGAATTTTTTCGCGAGCGTCTGGAAGCCCGCTACGGCGGCAGAGGAACCGGAAAATGCTGTTAAGATGGCGCTCCAAATATTTTCCTGAACCAGCCATTTCATGACTCAGTCCGTAGTAAAAACCTACCTGCCCTGGGTAGTCGCAGCAGCCCTGTTCATGGAACAGCTCGATTCCACGATCGTCAATACCGCCGTGCCCGCCATGGCAGCCAGCCTGCAGGTTACCCCGCTGAGTTTAAAAGCCGTTGTCACCAGTTACATACTGAGTCTGGCCGTCGGGATTCCGGTCAGTGGCTGGATTGCCGACCGGTTCGGAACGCGCCGCGTCTTCAGTTTTGCCGTGGCCATCTTTACCCTGGCCTCGGTGCTGTGCGGGATCTCGGTCAATGTGCACATGCTGGTGGTCTCACGGGTACTGCAGGGACTGGGTGCGGCGCTGATGATGCCGGTCGGCCGACTGGCGGTGATCCGCACCTTTCCCAAATCCGAATTGCTCGCGGCGATGAATTTCGTGATTATCCCGGCACTCATCGGCCCGTTGCTGGGCCCTCTGGTTGGTGGACTGATCGTGCACTGGCTGTCCTGGCGCGTGATATTTTTTGTCAACATCCCGGTTGGACTGATCGCACTGTATCTGACGCACCGCTATATGCCGGATTATTACGGTGATACCCCGCGCAGGCTCGATGTGCTCGGTCTGATCCTGTTCGCAACCGGAACCGCAATGATGTCGTGGCTGCTGGAAATTTTTGGCGAACACGGCTTGAATCCGACTGAAATTGGCTGGCTGTTTGCCCTGGCTCTGGTATTGCTGGCGGCGTATGGCGTTCATGCCAGAAAACACGCGTATCCATTGCTGGATCTGGTGCTGTTCAAAATCCGTACCTTCCGGGTCTCGGTACTGGGCGGATTCAATACCCGCCTGGGCATCGGCGCGTTGCCCTTTTTGCTGCCGCTGCTGTATCAGCTCGGACTGGGTCTGCCGGCCTGGTATTCCGGTCTGTTGATGATGCCCAGTGCCTTCGCCGCCATGGGCATGAAAATGATTGCCACCAGGGTGCTGGCGCGTTTTGGCTACCGGCGGATCCTGATGGTCAACACGATCATGATCGGCTGCACGATCAGCGCCTATTCACTGGTCGGGGTGGCCACCCCGATTGCACTGATCGTCATGCTCAGCCTGACGGTGGGATTTTTCAATTCGCTGCAGTTCACCTGCATGAATTCAATGGCCTATGCCGACATTCAACCGGCGGACTCCAGCATGGCCAGTACCATCGCAAGTTCCATGCAACAACTGTCGATGAGTTTTGGTCTGGCCTGCGGGCTGTTGATCACTTCCTGGTTTCTGGGTGGCTTGCCGCAAACCGATCACCCGGCAATTCTCTCCGCCTTGCACCATGCATTTATTTGTATGGGCGTTATTACGGTCGTGTCGTCGCTGACGTTTTCAACCCTGCACGCCAATGATGGTGAAAATGTCAGCATGGCGCATTCCGGCTGAGGATTGATTTTTAGCGAATTGTCATTAATTTGTTGAAATGTTCTTAAATAACTTGACACAAAATGGTGCAACGCATTACCGTGTCAGTCCGCTCCGATATCGTGGAGCAACAAAAGTCCGCAAAGTGGCTCACCCCGTCAACGATGCGCGATTTGCTTTTGAATTAAGCCAGTTTGTTCTAACCCACGCCACAAGCGTGAGAAGTTTTTCTGTAACAGGTAATTTCGCGATACCCAGTAGTGACTTAGTTTTGGTCTGTAACACACCTACGGTTGTGGAAGGGCAAAAACGATTGCGTGAATCTGGTCAAGCACATATTGTCTGAAGCGGCACTTCGCAAGGCGAGAACATCCGATCAATCTCCTATGGACCTTGAAAGGACATGCAAGTGAATACAAATTTAGCAAATTCAGCGAATTCATCTGCGAATTCATCTGATATATCCGGATCGGAAATTTTGGTCCGCTGTCTTGCCGAAGAAGGCGTTGAACATGTGTTCGGCTATCCTGGCGGCGCGGTATTGTATATCTACGATGCCATCTACAAACAAGATAAATTCAAGCATATTCTGGTGCGCCACGAACAGGCGGCCATTCATGCCGCTGATGCTTACTCCCGTTCTTCCAATAAAGTTGGTGTGGCACTCGTGACCTCGGGTCCTGGTGTAACCAATGCGGTAACCGGTCTGGCGACGGCGTATATGGATTCCATCCCGATGATCATCATTTCCGGTCAGGTGCCCAGCACCGCCATTGGTCAGGATGCGTTTCAGGAATGCGATACCGTCGGCATTACCCGGCCCTGCGTCAAACACAATTTTCTGGTCAAGGATGTGCGCGATCTGGCCGTCACGATCAAGAAGGCGTTTTATATCGCCACGACCGGTCGCCCGGGGCCGGTACTGATCGACATTCCCAAAGATATCAGTATGCACAAGTGTGCGTATTCGTATCCCAAAGAAATCGAAATGCGCTCCTACAAGCCGGTTGACAAAGGTCATGCCGGACAGATCCGCAAGGCGCTGCAGTTATTGCTGCAGGCTGAACGCCCGATGATTTACACCGGTGGCGGCGTGATTCTGGCCCATGCGGCGCCGGAACTGAATAAACTGGTCGACCAGCTCGGTTTCCCCTGCACCAATACGCTCATGGGACTGGGCGGCTATCGCGCTTCCGACGAAAAATACCTCGGCATGCCCGGCATGCACGGCACCTATGAAGCCAACATGGCCATGCAGCACTGCGACGTGCTCATCGCCATCGGTGCGCGTTTCGATGACCGTGTGATCGGCAACCCGAAACATTTTGCCACGCAGCCGCGCAAAATCATTCATATCGATATTGATCCCTCTTCGATTTCCAAACGCGTCAAGGTTGATATTCCTATTGTTGGCAATGTCAAAGACGTGCTGGTTGAATTGCTGTCGCAACTGTCGGCAGCCGAAGTGCGACCCAATCCAAAGAATATTGCCGCCTGGTGGCAGCAGATCAATGAGTGGAAGAAACGCGACTGCCTGAAATTTGCCACGTCTGATGACGTGATCAAGCCGCAGTCGGTGGTGGAAAAAGTCTTCCAGATCACCAAAGGCGACGCCTTCATTACCTCCGATGTGGGGCAGCACCAGATGTGGGCTGCGCAGTACTACCGCTTCGACAAGCCGCGCCGCTGGATCAATTCCGGTGGCCTGGGCACCATGGGTGTCGGCCTGCCGTACGCCATGGGCGTGCAGATGGCCAATCCGGACGCCACCGTGGCCTGCATTACCGGTGAAGGTTCGATTCAGATGTGTATTCAGGAACTGGCGACCTGCAAGCAGTATCACCTGACGCCAAAAATCATTTTGCTCAACAACCGTTTCCTGGGTATGGTGCGGCAGTGGCAGCAGATCGATTACGCGTCGCGTTATTCCGAATCGTACATGGATTCATTGCCGGACTTTTCCAAACTGGCCGAAGCGTATGGTCACGTTGGCATGAAGATCGAAAAACCTGGTGACGTTGATGGCGCACTGCGCGACGCCTTTGCCATGAAAGATCGTCTGGTGTTCATGAATTTCATTACTGATCAAACAGAAAATGTCTGGCCTATGGTGAAAACCGGCAAAGGTCTGTCTGAAATGCTGCTTGGTTCGGAGGATTTATAACATGCGCCATATTATTTCTGTCTTGCTGGAAAATGAAGCCGGCGCGCTGTCTCGGGTAGTTGGATTGTTTTCTGCGCGCGGCTACAATATTGAAACGCTCACCGTCGCACCGACTGAAGATGCAACCCTGTCACGTCTGACGATTGTTACGACGGGATCAGACGAAATTATCGAGCAGATTACCAAGCATCTGAACCGACTGATCGAAGTGGTCAAGGTGGTGGATTTGACCGAAGGCGCGCACATCGAGCGTGAGCTGATGCTCATCAAGGTGCGTGCGGTAGGCAAGGAACGTGAAGAGATGAAACGCACTGCAGATATTTTCCGTGGTCGCATCATCGATGTCACTGAAAAAACCTACACCATCGAATTAACCGGCAATAAAACCAAACTTGATGCTTTCATTGATTCGATCGAGCGCACCTCCATTCTGGAAACAGTCAGAACCGGTGGCTCAGGTATCGGTCGCGGTGAACGCATACTCAAAGTGTAATCGAACATTAATTAATTACTTAGGAAAATACCATGAACGTTTTTTACGATAAAGATTGTGACCTCTCCTTAATCAAGGGCAAACATGTAGCCATTATCGGTTACGGCTCGCAGGGCCATGCCCATGCACAGAATCTGAATGACTCCGGCTGCAACGTGACCGTCGCACTGCGCAAAGATGGCGCTTCCTGGAACAAGGCGAAAAACGCCGGTCTGAAAGTGGCTGAAGTCAATGAAGCCGTCAAAGTGGCTGACGTCATCATGATTTTGCTGCCGGATGAAAATATCGCTCAGGTGTACAACGAAAACGTGGCGCCGTACGCCAAACAGGGCGCTGTTCTGGCATTTGCCCATGGCTTTAACGTGCACTACGGTCAGGTTGTGCCACGCGCCGATCTGGACGTGATCATGATTGCTCCCAAAGCGCCAGGTCACACTGTACGTGCTACTTACACCCAGGGTGGCGGTGTGCCGCATCTGATCGCTGTGTATCAGGATAAATCCGGCAATGCGCGCAATATCGCCTTGTCGTATGCCATGGCCAACGGCGGCGGTCGTGCCGGCATTATCGAAACCAACTTCCGTGAAGAGACCGAAACCGATCTGTTCGGTGAACAGGCTGTGTTGTGCGGTGGTGCAGTGGAACTGATCAAGGCCGGTTTTGAAACCCTGACCGAAGCCGGCTATGCACCGGAAATGGCTTATTTTGAATGTCTGCATGAACTCAAACTGATCGTTGATCTGATTTATGAAGGCGGTATCGCCAACATGAATTATTCGATTTCGAACAATGCCGAATACGGTGAATATGTGACTGGTCCGAAGATCGTGACTGAAGACACCAAAAACGCCATGCGCAAGTGTCTGAAAGATATCCAGACCGGTGAATATGCCAAGAGCTTCATTCTGGAAAACAAGGCAGGTGCGCCGACGCTGATTTCCCGTCGTCGTCTGAATGCCGAGCATCAGATTGAAGTGGTTGGTGCAAAACTGCGCGGAATGATGCCTTGGATCGCCAAAAACAAAATGGTTGATCAGTCGAAAAACTGATTAACGCGGTTGAGGTTCGCAGGCTG
>Ga0316221_1002007_pt1 | contig 19183 bp, 41 predicted proteins | sample TBH18007metaG_FD_206003 | JGI IMG/M metagenome (GOLD analysis project Ga0316221, IMG submission 206003) | Freshwater microbial communities from Trout Bog Lake, Wisconsin, USA - TBH18007 | ecosystem: Environmental > Aquatic > Freshwater > Lake > Hypolimnion/Profundal zone | place: USA: Wisconsin... | reverse complement strand
TATTGATTTTAATAGAAGAGACATATGATTGGCCTATGCCATATTCTTTTGCAATAATTTTTTGCTTTCTTTCATCATTTATAATCGCCTCAATTTGCTCTGGGGTTATTTTTTTTGTTCTCATTTCGGCATCCTCACGTTAATTCTTATATTTTGAATTTACGTTTTTATAATATGTTGCATTAAAAATGTAACATATATAATCTGCATGTTTGGCATCTTTTGAATTTTTTACCGCATCGTGATAATCACTTAACGTTTTATATTTCAAAGCATCCAGAGTACTTTTCAATGCACTGGAATGATCATAAGGATTATGGCATAGTCGTTCCCAATTTTCTTGTGTTATAAAAATGTTTTTTGGTTCATATTCTGTATTCATTCTGGCATCTCCGGCAATTCGCTCCAATGGGTAATTTTAAGAACATCACCTTGGTGATCCCATTTACCATCCCGATACGATGCAATTTTTATTTTTGGTTTAAACCATGTTTTACGCAGTATTTCATCTTGCGGCCTTGCCAGATCAACTACAACAAGAACAGGGTCACTGTGCGTGGGTGGAGTGTCGCAAGAGTTCCATTGTTTTACAACTTCTTCTTCTGCCATATTGTTAATCATCTCTATAAAAATGTCGGCAGTACGTTTTCCCACTCCAGTCAATGTTTTCCAGTATGTATACCCAGCGTCTGCCATTTTTCCTAAAGTTTTATATTCATTCAAAAATATACGTTTAAATATCATTTTATATCTGTTTTCTATATGTTTGTTTTCTCCATAAGATAAAATAAATTCAATGTCGTTTACGCTTAATTCACGCCAGTTTTTAACCATTTTGTCCATCCTTCCATGCTGCCCAATTTAAAATTTCTTTAGTTCCAGCGTTTGGCAAATAAATCACCATGCGCTCAACGAGGTCGTAAACATGCCAGTCGTATTCATCCAGACCGTGTTCTTGAAGGCCATCAAATAGCCCTGTTAAGGTATCGTCATGGGCGATACGATCTTCCATACCGCCATTAGGTTCACCCTTTTTCCAAGCAAAAAGCATGTACCTCATGATTTCTCCTCCAGTTTTTTTGTTAATTCAATCAATTTAATTTCAGCATTAACTCGAAGTGTATTCATTTCATCAAATTGGTGATTAAATCGGTTGCAACGTGCCGTCATAACATTCAAGTCATGCTTGACCTTATCCAGTTCCTCTTTGCGTACCCAGACTTTATTGAATACGTCTGGCGTACAACTACGCTGTGCAATGTCTAGCTTGGCCTTCAGCTTCTCATTCTCATAGTACATGGACAATCCAGTCTTGCCCGCCTCCTCTGCCGCATATAGCGCCCCTGTAAGACGTGAACGCAAGTGGATATTTTCAACACGCAATTTTTCATTGACGTCAAAATACCCAAACAGTTTTCTCCAAAGTGGTTTCTTCGGCTCTTGCTGCTTTGGTTCTTCATAGGAACCGCTAACTTTAAGCTCTTTCAGTCCCATAATTCTATTGCCTTTTGTCATCTTCATGCCTCCTTCGCTTTTGCAACAACTTTCAACACCGGAAATGGTGCGCCTTCTTTTTTGCAAGCATTGTAAAGTTTCATCTGAGCCTCAGTCACGCCGTACTTTTCTTGCAACTGATCGTAGTCAATCGTGGAGCGCTGCGAAAGCGTAACCTTGACATTGTAGTCAATGCCTTCAACCAAATCTTTGCCAGTCTCTACGATTTGTGTCTTGAGAAATTCCAACTCGCTGTCAATCATGTCGCGCTGAATTTTTAAAGATGCGTAACGATCTGCGGCTGGTGTGTTTGGGATATTCATTTGCACTCTCCATTTAAAATCTGATCGGCTCGTTCCGATAAATAGATGTTTAAATGAACTTGACGCTTATGTCAAGCGATACATGCTGATATTTTTCTGAGCGCGAATATCCCGATTATTCCATGTCCAGCACTCGCCGCTATCATTCTGGAAGCACACCCAAAGCAAATCGTGCTCGGCTCCATAGTCGATCATAAAATGGCATAATGCCTTTCCCTTGGGCGTATCCATTGGCATTGGCGGGTCTAATTGAATGATCATTTTAATATTTCCAATCTAACTTTTGCTGTTCCTGATTTAAGCAAACCTATGCAAGCAGCTGCACCCTTTGATAAATCAATGCTTCGGCCTGTCCATTTGGCTGGCCCTCGATCTGTTATTTTAACTGTAACTGATTGTCCATTTTTAACATTTGTAACATGTACCATAGTGCCGAACGGTAATGTGCGGTGTGCTGCGGTTAGTCCGTTTGGATTGAACCTTTCTCCATTTGCTGTCCGGCGCGATAGATATTCACCTCCACCGTACCAGCTTGCGATTTCTTCGGATTGAGCTGTTGTTGTCAGCAACATGAATGCAATTAAAAATTTAATCAATATTTTGCGCCTTTCTCCCCTCCCAAAGTTTACGGATTTCAGCCTCGATGTGTGGCCTAATTAAAGCTGGAAGCCTAGCTAAAGCTGCCCTGCGAGCCTCAATGTCCGGCAAGTCTAGCACAGAACAAGCCCCTTGGTAAATATACAGGCTACATGCCGACTGGATGGACAAATCTTCATCCTCCATCCTGCGTTTCCCAGACAATATATCAGAGATTCTGTCCGATGGCCGTCTGCAATTTACCCAGATGTCTGTATTGATTTTTTTCTTGGGTTTTTTCAAGATAATCCTCAAATGCTGCAATAGCTGAATCTGCACCAAGGGCAATACATACAAAAGAACCCATATCTTGTGCGGCTGTCAAATATTCTTGCTGTCCATCCTGCCACGCTGATTTCGTATGGTCTCGGCGTTTAATCTCACAAACAAATGCAGGACTGCCAGGGATAATAATGTCAGATGCACCCTTTGTCATGCCCTCAGCTTTTTGAAAAGACACTTGCCGAAACGACCGCTTGCCTTCATTGCGCGGGTGCAGTGCTATTAAACCCCACGTTTTAGGCCATTGGTGGCGTAGCCTGGCAAAGAACGTTATTTGCTCCATGCCCTCCGTGGCACACTCACCTCGATAAGACGTGTCACCGTAAATTTTAATGTGCATCGGGAATTTCATCTGCGCTCCTACTGTATCCATAGACCTTATAAAAATTTGTATTCGCGTCTTTTTTGTATGTGATTGTTTCAGGCTGGTTACCTTGCAATGCTAAATATAACGCCCGATCCCGTATGCCCTGCAGCCATGTTGGCTCTTGTGGCACCCAGAATGTAAACGATCTATAGGGCGTTACAACGGATATGCGCCACATTTCTCGTCCGGCTTTGCTGATCGACGAAGCCACGTCCCATTTCAAAACCTTGTCAGTCTGGCGCCGTGTAGGATCACGCTTCATCTCGTGAAATTCAGCAATTAACTTTTCATTGGGATCAACAATTTCACCCTTGCACTCAAAACAATATCGCGCTGCAATATCATTCTCGGCTTCACAGTGCGGGCATTTTTTATACGTCCAGCGATAATTGCACTGCACAAGCTGTCCAGCTACTATTGTCTTGGCTTGGCATCTGCGGCCAAAATGCGCGGGTATTGATCCAAAATCCTCCTGTATTTCTGTTCCGTCCAAGTCGCAGAAATAACCGTGTTCGTTGATTTGGAACCCTGAATCATTTGGACGCGCCGAAAATATATTTTCTACACTACAAATCGGACACGTGCATCGTACAATCTCACCAACATTCTTTTTCGGCACAGATTTAATCGTTGGATCAAACACGTCACCATCGGGACAATGTCGCTCGATGTTTTCGGCGTAGTCTAAAATAAGGCAATCGTCTTTCCCTTCGCTTATCCTTAATCCGCGACCCATAATCTGCTGCATAAGTCCAACTGATTCCGTAGCCCGCAATATCGCAATTAGGTCAACATGAGGCGCGTCAAATCCCGTTGTCAGCACGGATACGTTCACCAGATACTTGAGTTCCCGCGCTTTAAACCGTGCAATAATATCCGCCCGTTCTGCCCGTGGTGTTTCGCCCGTTACAATCGCTGACAAGCCCGTAGGAAGGCTTGCAAGGCATTCATAGGCATGTTGCACCGTGGCGGCAAAGATCATCACTCCATGGCGCTCTCTGGCCTGTGAAACTATGTCTGCAATAATCATAGAGGTTTTGCGGCCTTGCCCGACGAATGCGCGGTCAACATCCTCTGCATCAAACTGCCCACGGCTATTAAGCTGCATGTCAAGCGTGTGATACGACTCCGCATGAATATTGCCAACTGTGGGATTTGTTAGGAACCCCATGCCAATCAAGGTTCGGGCAGTAATGCGGTCAACACACGCCGCAAAGTACGGATCTTTCTTTTCATCCTCTGGCACTGGCCTTCCATCCGGCCACTGGTCAAAAATGTATCCCTCGCCTAAACGAAACGGCGTGGCGGTCATACCGACAACGCGAAGGTTTGAGTTTTGTTCACGCAGTTCGTTAATGATTTTTTTAATTGTTGGGGTTACGCCATGACATTCGTCTATAATGACCATAGCAAATTGCGATCCGAATTTACTGATTCTGTTCGCTACAGTCATTGGAGTGCCGAATACAACAGGATGTCGCAGCGAGACCTGTCCAGTGCTTGCCGAAAACAGTGAGCATGGATTTCCTGTTGCCGCGTATTTCTCGCTGTTTTGCAAAACTAATTCTGCACTTGGTGCAAGGCAAAGCACATGCTTGCCATTAGATATGCGGTGAATAGTCTCAGCTACGGCTGCAATAATATGCGACTTTCCTGCACCCGTAGCCGCCTCGATCAGGCATGGCTCTGCTGTTCGTCGCACCCATTTGATAATAGCGTCATGCGCCGTTTGTTGGTAAGGGCGTAGGGTCATCTTCTATCTCACATTCGCAGTGCCACATGAGCACTGAATAAATTGACCATTCGCAGATAAACATCCAGCCTTGTTTAAGACGCATTTCAATCTGCGAATAGGGAACATTGCGGTATAATCCCTCGCGGGTCATTTCTCTCTCTCAATTAAATATTGATCATAAAACATCCGAAGCGGCTTTAGGATCGTATCCATAAACGGCTTGTCGTATTTAACAGTCTCAAGTGATTCGCCCCGTGGTGCCCATTGGTAAAAGTCGCACCAGGTTCGTCCCATGACATACATCTGCAACTGAATTTGAGCATAATAATGCGTCTGTTGTTGCGCTGTTTTAAATTTAGGATCAGCCGCAGATCGCAAACCAAACGGGCACTTAACCTCAATCATTCCATTGTTTCCAAGCAATCCATCTGGACTGCACCCCAGCCAATCTTCATAGGCGAAAAACCCGCATTGTTGCACCCGATTTCCCGTTTTTAATTCATATTGTTGAATGGCACCATCTTCATTAAATACGCCCCATTCAGTCGCGACATTGCCGGTAAATTCATTTGGCAATCCTTTATATTCATTGACCATCCGGCGCATAACGTCGGACGGCTTTTGAAATGGTGACAATCCCAATATGCCACCGACCGCCGAAGCAGTAATTCTATATTTTCGTGCAGAATACCACTCCGGCGAACGCTGTTCCATGATTCATCCATTTAAAAGAGAAAACTCAGGGCGGCAATAAATTATAAAATTTACTACCGCCCTGCAACCGTCTTTCCGGCCTGTCAGGTCTCCCCTTACCAATAGGGGAATAACTTGTTTTCACAAGACGGGATTCGAACCCATATTCTACTAAGTCTCGACCAACGAGCAGGAATTGCACCTGCACTACTCAAAAGCCTTGCGGCTAAACTGAATAAATAAGTTTATAATAATTTATCAACCCTCAAAAAGGAATATCGTCGTCAACAGGCTTTGCCTTCTTTGGTGCGGCGGCAGGAACATCAACCTTGCCAACTTTGGGCGAGACTGAAGCAATCCAGTTGCCAGAGGATTTATCGCCTTTTTCGTTTTTCATCTCCCAAATCTTCGTCAAAATAATCATAGGTTTATTGGTAAATGCCCCAAGTGATTCATCTGTAGGATCCCGACCCGCAGCCTTCAACTTGCCGCCCGTATTCGCGTCAATGGTTGACAACATTTTTAATGCCGTATCACGCTTTTTAACGGGGTCTTTAGCGCGTGGGTCTGGATGCGTTGAAAACACCCACAATTTCTGAAACACCTTGCGGTTTTTATATTCAACAGGCTGCAATGCAGACCAGCGAAGCGAAACAAACTTATTTCCTTCACGATCCGTGTTGATCTTAGCTTCATCAATCACAGCTACAAGGCTCGTATTGTTTGGAATAGGCTCAAGATTTCCGCCCTCCATTTCAAACGAAGTTGTAGATTGTACTTCTTCGCCTGTGCTCAATTCCCAGAAATCACTCATTTTCTTCCCCTCACTTCAAAACTGAAATATAATCAACAAGCGGATTTTTGCCCGCCTCAACAATCAATGGCTCCGTAATGCCATAACGGTTTTTGCTCACATTAGCCGCAGTTGCATATGCAATCAGAACACGAGTTCCGTCCGAAATTGCCTTTTTGCGTTCTCCATCACCTGTTGTGAATGTTTCCAGCTTCAAAAAGCCAACAAGATCAACATCATCCACATACGCGGGCATTGATTTATCGTGCATACGCAAGGTGTAGCGCATATATGCGTCATCATCTGGCGGCTCGATACGGCTAGTCTCAGCATGAGCAATGAATACCGTATGCATACCCTTACGATCCGACAGCAAACCAGCGGCTTTACGCAAACGCTGGTGCAATCCAGACACCGCATCTCGGCCAGCGCCGTAGCCGCCAAGAGCCTGCTGAATGCCACGGGGCTTCTTAGGATCAGTGTCCACTACATACTGAGTGAACATACGTTCCAGCGCCGTCACGCTATCAATTACAAGCGTCTGATAATCATGATCCTCATTTAATAGTGCTTTAACCTGCTCCCAAAGCTGGTCAACGGATGACAATACAGGAAACGCCTCTGGGCGATCTTCCTCTGGAATGGCCTGCAAACCATCCTCGGCGCGAATAAAAATAGGATTAGGAAACGTGGCCGCCAGTGTTGTCTTGCCCCTACCGCCGTCACCGTATAACGTAATAATGACTGGACGATTTTTTGGCTTATTAATATTTGCTAATTCACTCATTGAGTAACTCCTTCTTCTCTCAACGAACTTGACACTAATGGCGTTTCGTTGCATTGTCAACATACGAATTGTCATGAATGGAACATTTTAAATGGAATCTCCCTCAGATATTATCCGTCAGACTTATGACGAGCAGCTTGAGCGAATTAAAATAGCGTTAGCTGACAGGAACTTAGCTAAAGTTGCCAAGCAAACAATGCTGCATGAAAACACTGTGCGATCCATAGCTAACGGATCAAATAAAATGCCGTCAATTACGACCATTGATGCTTTGGCAGGATATTTATTCAAATGAATTACAAAGATTTTTGGGAGGCGGGCTACCGCGTAATCGGCCTAAACAAAATAATAAAAAACAATTTATGTTCATGTGGGCAAGCCGGATGCAAAGCCATCGGCAAGCATCCCATCGCATCAAATTGGCAATACGCGCCCCTTTGGTCTGAGGAACAGATCGAGACAATGGAGGCAACGGATCAATTCGCCACCGGATACGGCGTTCTGGTCAAGGGCTTGCTTGTCATTGACGTGGACGCCCGCAATGGCGGCGTTGAGTCTTACCAGCGCCTCATTGAGCAATTTCCCGACATTACAGGCGCGGGCATGATTGTCGAGACAGGATCAGGCGGCGGGTCAAAACACCTCTACTATACTGCCCCAGAGGGTTTGGCTTTGCTCCAGCACTTGCCGGATTATAAGGGCATCGACTTTAAGTCATCCGGCTTCGTGGTCGGTCCAGGATCGCTGCACGTCTCAGGCAACCATTATAAATGCGTTTATGGCTCGCCCAGCGACATCGAGGCCGCACCTACTGCATTGTTGGATGCACTACGTAAACCAGAGCGCCACCGCGCTGAATATAACGGACAGACGTTCGACGTGTCGGTGAGAGAACTTGAGGATATGCTGTCCTATATTGACCCAGATGTGGCGCATGAAATCTGGATTAAATGCGGCATGGCGATTCATCATGCCACGGGCGGGACAGGTTTTGCAATCTGGGACGCTTGGTCAGCCAAGGGCACGAAATACCCGTCCAGCGAGGAGCTTGCAAAGCGCTGGCACTCGTTAGGTAAGTCCGCTAATCCTGTGACGTTGGGTACGTTGGTTCATTATGCGGAGGCCGCTGGCTGGACACGGGCGGTAACGTTTGAGCCGAATGAGCCTATGGACTTTCCAGAGGGTGATAATGCAGACATTGACATTCGCGGCATCGACTTGAAGCGCCCCCCTGGATTCGTTGGTGAAGTATCCCAGTGGATTCACGACCAATGTTTTTCGTACCGCGAGAATATTGCTGTAGGGGCTGCACTTGTAGCAATGGGAAACATTGTCGGATTAAAATATCGAGAGACAATGCGAAACACTACAGCTAACTTGATTGTTTTTTGCGTGGCAGCCTCTGGCACCGGCAAGGAATCAATTTTGCAAGCTGCAATGAATGTCGTGAAGGTTTCGGGATTAAATAGAGCAGCGCACGGCGCAATCAAGTCGGAGCAGGAAATCGTCCGTAACCTGATTGATCACCAAGCCTCGTTTTATATGATTGACGAAATCGGCTACCTGCTCAACAAGATTAAGAATGCCCAGACCAAAGGAACAGCGTCTTATCTTGAAGGCATAATTGGCATCATAATGTCGATTTATTCCAAGGCAAATGGCGATTTGCTCATTTCAGGCGATGTTCGCAAAGAAATTCGCAAGGGAATTTTGCAGGAAATTGCTCAGATAGAGCGTCAGTTAGAAAATGGTTCTAATCCGATATTTGAACTCAAACTTCAACAGCGTGAGGCTGCATTGACATCCATCGAGAATGGCATTGTTAATCCATTTATATCGTTGCTTGGCTTTACGACCGATACAAACTTTGACAAAATAGTGGATTATGAAAACACGGCCAATGGTTTTATCGGGCGTAGTTTGATTTTTGCTGAGACAAAGTCTGTCCCCAAAGAGAAAGAAAATTTTGAGCCTCGACCTATGCCAGAGAAGATGCAGAATACGCTGGTTGATCTATACCAAGCCGGATCGTTTAGTGTTATTCAAAATGACCGCATAGAGAATTACGGGGATAAAATTGAAATACCAACCACAGATGACGGCAAGGCTTTGTTGAAAAAGGTCATGCGGATCATGCACGAGCAAGCCGAATATCATTCCGAAAAGTCTGGCATGGAGGCAATCTGGCTGCGCTCTCGTGAACAAATTGCCAAGGTATCATTTATTCTTGCAGTGCCGGAAGGTATCCGTACAGTTGAGCATATACGCTGGGCTTACGCACTTATTCGTAAAGATATTGAATATAAGATCAATTTGGTTATTGGCAATGACCGCCAGAAGGACGAGCCAAAGACCGCGCTACTGTCCAGTTTGGACAATGTTTTATCAGGCGATGACGGCGAGACGCTTGGCGTCATACTTAACAAATTGCGTAAATATAAAAAGGAGGATGTGGAGGCTGCATTAACCATGTTGGTAGATAGAAAAATGGTTACACTGGAAACAAATATTCACCCCAAACGCAAAATTACAATTAAACGGTACAGGAAAGTTAAGAAATGAGATACGAAGATAGATTTATTCCAGATGTTGTGTGGAAGATTATAACCGATACAAGCGCAAGACGGAGAGTGAAAATTGATCATGTCATGAGTGCATCCAGGCTTCCTGAATTGGTTGAGACACGGCGGCAAATATCAAAGAAGCTGCGTGAGATTTTAAATGAAGATGGAACAAATGTTTACAGCTATCCAACTATCGGTAAATTCTTTAATAGAGATCACTCAGGAATTTATTATATGCTGCACCCGCAGTGCCGTGGAACAAGGTCAAAAAAATGAAAAACACGCCTATTAAATACAAAAAAAACCCGCCGATTTATTGGGAAATGGAAGTTGGTGATGTTCGCGTTGTCACCCATAAAGAAGCGCTAGCCGCGCATCGGTGGGGGCTTCGACGGGAAATAAAATTCAGTCGAGACAAGCGCCCCCATGAGGGAAAATATTTAATTACGAGGATGTCATAATGAAATTAACTGACGAACAAATTGCTGCAATTAAAATTGATCGACGCCCATTAAAGATCGTTGCCCATGATTACAGCATCTCGCAATCTTATGCCCAGAAGATTCGTGGCGGTAAGGAAATTCCGCAATATGCTGAGACCATGAAACGCCTTAAGGAATTGGAATATCAGGTGTCGCGCATTAAGGAATTAGAGTATCGGATTAAGATATTAGAGGGGAAGGTATGACCGACGCCATAAAGCACGATGGTGATAAGCCGCGCCTTGATTTGCTGGATAGATGCTTCTTAGAAGAAACAGCGCTCGTGCTTGGCTTTGGGGCTGATAAGTATGCGCCACACAATTATAAAAAAGGCTTGGCTTATACCAGGCTAATAGCCGCGGCTATGCGGCACATTGTGGCTTTTAATGATGGCGAGGATGTTGATCCAGAAAGCGGATTGTCACATCTCGCCCATGCCGCATGTTGCCTGCAATTTTTAATGTGGATGAAAAAAAATCGTACCGATATGGATGATCGGCACTTGACGCTAATCTAAGGATGTGCGATAAAGATGACGTTGCAGCGGGGGCTGCACTAAATGGAGAATAAAACAATGATCGCATATTTTCACAGAGCCGCTGGCAACAAGTTCATCCTAACAATCTGCACTGAGCCTTGCAACGGTCAGGAATTTAACCAGAGCGAAAAGATTGTGGTTGCTAATAAGAAAGAAGCCAAGACAATCTGCAAGGATCGCGGTGTTCAACCTTGGAACTTTTAATTTTAACGGGGGCGAAAGCCCCCACTCATTCAATGGAGAATGTAAAATGGTTTACTCATATGAAACAGTTATTCTTCTGGATGGACAAGAAATTGATGTCTCCGTTGAATATCGTGCAGACAAGCCATACGACCAGACATGGGATGAGCCAGCATATGCTGGAGAGGTTTATCCTGTATCAATGCGGATTGGCAATGTTTCAGTTACCGGACCACTAATGGACATCCTTTTCGATAATCTCGACCATGAATATATGATCCAACAAGCATTTGGGGGGCGCTAATATGTTGCAACATAAAATAGCATTTACATCTACCGGAACAATCAGGGCAGAGTTCGGAAGAATATCACAGGCATCATTTTTGGAAATTACTAATCCTGCTTACAAAAAAGATGAAGACCCAGTGACAATTTTCTTCCCATTAGAATATGCCGATAAAATTGAGCGCATCGCCGCTGCAATCAATGAAATCATGGGGGAAACCCCATGAATACCATCATCGAGGGGTTTTGCGTTCTAGGGTTTTTTTTCGGTGGGTTATTTATTTACTGCATTGTATGCCCGCCAGAGCCAACACATAAACATCACACGGAGACACATTATGCTCGTATCAATGGATAAAATTTACAAAACTAAATTATGCAACAGCGGCCTGTGTCCGTCCTCTACGACGTGCCGCAGACACCCAGACAGCGGTGCAATAGCCGATGCGAAATATCAGCTTTATTGTGCATTTGAACTGCCAGAAAATGCTGATAGTTGCGAAGATTATTTGCCAGTGAAGGAGAATGATAAATGACTACGCTTTATTTAGTGAAAAGTTTGTTGCAGCCAATTACATCTAATTTAATTTTTATTGATTTTATCAATAAAGAAGTTTTGCTTATAAAACAGGGAATTGAAATTTCAATTTATAATGAGAATGAAGAATTTGATTTAAAACAAATCGTCAAAAAATTTAAGGAGATAATAAATGATAATTGACTTTAAAAACAAAACCTACACCCTGCGAGATGGCTCGGAATACCGCAATTATTGCGATGATGCTGGCGGTAAATATCCCATTCATGGGGCGTTTAAAGATGATGAAGGAGTATGGATACAAATTGCAAACACCTTAGATGGCAGATTTTATTCGGATGGTGTCAAACATAATTACGACCTAATCGAAGTCAAAAAGACCCACACGGTTACGTTTTGGGTGAATTGTTATTTAGATGGCGGGAACAGTTTATGGATGTCAAAAACACTCGCGGATAGAGCGGCTAAAGAAAATCGCATCTCCTGCTTTGAGGTCACCCGCACATTCACAGAAGGAGAAGGATTGGAGGACAGGAAATGACCGCAAAGCTGATTAAAAAACTCAATGAACATTTAAAATGTCTGCTTAAATATCCAGAAGAAAGTTGGAATGACTCAGACCTCATCGAGGAAGTTATCCTTGCCCTTAAAGACCAGCAATATCAGATTGATGATCTACAAAAGCAAATTTTCGACCTTAAAAATTTGGAGAATAAGCTATGACACAACCCACTTCGGAAGCTCTGCTTATTATTGCTCAACAAATGAACGAACATGGCGTTGATTTTCGCACGGACGTGCACGGCATTGAGGCACTTTGCTTGCAAGAAGCCGCATACGAGATTGAGCGTTTACGGGAATCATTACAGCATTGCATCAACGCCATTGCGGAATATGAAAAAGACAGCAGTGAAAGCATCCGCCCATTTTTGTTAGGCGCATCGGATAATGCAAGGAAGGTTTTAAACAAATGACAAACATCGTTGAACGATTGCGGGATCTTGGTGAATATGACGAGGAAAAATCAATGACACCCGCCTATCCGCCGCGCTGGAATGGCATCTCATAACGGCTCTACCTACCACACCCTGCATGGTGCGGTTTTATTGTGCAAAATTGATGCTGCATGAATCAGACGGGACACCCGTATCACCATTGATCGAGCCATATCGGGATGAGGCCAATGCCCTTGGATATTTTAATGGCAGAGAATTTTGTTACCTAGGGACAGGGCATGAAATTTTTGAATTTGATTATCAAATCGAAAACGATGGTAGCCCAACACATTATCAGATTTTGTCGCCCCCACCACGGTTGGAGATTGCAGAATGAGCGACCTTACTCAGCACCCTAACTGGCGCAACGATTGTTGATTATGATAATGGACAACGCGCACGAAAAGCATTGGGATAGAAATTATGCCTATTTTTAAAGAATATTTTCCAAGTTACTTTGAACTTGAATTTGAAACAATTGATGATCTGCTTAATTTTGATTGTATTAAAAAATGGACTGAAAACCCTTGGGGGGAAGAATTTTATCGGTTTAGCATCAATCATAACAGACATGAGGGTGGTAAGTTGAAACCTGAATATGATTATATAACACTTAAAGTCGAAATGAATAATGGCGAACGATGTTATATTCTTGGCGAAATTTATGGTTCGACCCCAGAAGAAATTGGGTTACCAGTGTGGAAATACGTAAGAGAAAAAAATGAATGAACCAGATCATAAAATAATTTGGTTAATTAGTTTAGATACAATAAAACTTATAGAAAAAACTTCTCCAACCTTGGCAATTTATCTGGCGATAAAATTAGATAGATTTAATTCGCATGAAGCGAATGGAGACTATGACGGATGTTTAAAAATATTGGATGAATTTAAATACATAGGTATTGATGTCAGTCCGGTATATTATCAAAAATTTGTTAATTTGAAGGGAACGACAGAAAATGGATATCATGTGCCGTCTTAGAAAAAGCTACCCATGCCGCCATCAAGATGAAGATGATCCGCGCACAAAAACTACAGATACATGCGTTGATTCACAATCTATGTGTTTGTGCGAATATGAGGACAAAAAAGAAGCTGCATACGAGATTGAGCGTTTACGCAATATGGTCGAAGCGCACCATACGCAATGGCTCAATGCACAGCAGATGATAGAGGTGCGGGATGATGAGATCAAAAGGTTGCGGGAGGCGTTGGAAAAGATAATGACACATGAAGCAGATTATGATCCTTCCGACTGCATTGAAATTGCCCATGCCGCATTAAGGGAGAAAGAGTGATGATCCACTATCACGGCACGCCCATAACCCCAATTTCATCATTGTACGAGATGACTGGAAGGCATTTTTGCGTGTCACATGCAGCCCCAGCAGATGTGGTGAGGTGTCATCAAATTGGTCAATCCGTAATGTTGGATAACGGCGCATTTTCAAAATGGAAAAGCGGAAAAGAAACAGATTGGAATAAATATTACGAATGGACTGACAAATGGTTGGATTTTCCCACAACGTGGGCAATCATTCCAGATGTTGTTGAAGCTGATGCATCTGTTCAAGATGCACTTATTTTACAATGGCCTCATGGGAACAAAGGTGCGCCAGTGTGGCACATGCACGAGCCGATAGATCGTTTGGTTCAATTGACAGAAGATTGGCCAAAAGTGTGCGTTGGTTCATCAGCAGAATTTAGTGCAGTATTATCTGGGTCGTGGTGTCATCGAATGGATGTCGCATGGAATGCAATTTCAAAAAAACATAAAAGATTGCCGTGGGTTCATATGTTAAGGGGAATGGCTTGCTCTGGAAAACGTTGGCCTTTTGCAAGCGTTGACAGTACGGACATTGCAAGAAATCATCACCTGCCGCATAAGAACCCAAAAATGATGGCTGAGAAATGGGATGGACAGCAATGCCCATCTATGTGGAAAAATCAACCTGAACAAATGGAGCTGATAGCATGAAATGGATTTTAATTGTTGCCTATGCCGCGTGCGTTCCAGTGGCAAACTGGATGATTGGTAATGTGGGAGAATGCATCCCAAATGGACCATGCCTGTTGCCAATGGGATTTGGTTTATCTGCACCATCGGGTGTTCTTGTTATCGGCGCATCTCTAATGTTGCGCGACACCATTCAAATGGTGGCGGGGTGGCGTTGGGGTTTAATTGCGATTGGTGTCGGTGCGGTTGTTTCGTATTTGTTTGCATCGCCATTTATTGTCTTGGCAAGCGTGACGTCTTTTGTCCTTTCTGAATTGGCAGACTTTGCTGTTTACACACCACTGGCGAAAAAACGGTTGACGTTGGCTCTATTGGCATCTGGTGCAGTAGGTGCAATCATTGATAGCATTGCGTTCCTCCTCATCGCCTTCGGTTCAATTGATTTTGTTGGCGGTCAAGTTCTTGGAAAACTGTATGCAGTGGTGTTTGCCTCAATCTTTATTCCGTTTGTTCGAGCCGCACTGAAGGGAAATGAATGATGGAAGAAAGTGAAAACTATCGTGTTTATATGTATGTGCGCGACGTTCTTAAAAAGAACCCAGAACTACTGCCTTTAATTTTAAAGGGGACAACAGATGGAATATCATTAGCAGTAGATCAAGCAAGACGAGATCAAGTGGACTGGGAAGTGATTGCTAATATGGCAATGAATAAGCGATTGATGGACGGACATGAATTGTTTCTTGCCGACAAAATTGATTCATTAAAACATCGGTCTGCCATGAATTGGGAATGGTATGTGGATAAATTGCGAGGGATTGTAGCAAAAAAAACATTAAAGGAATAAAAATGATAGCATCAGCACAAACAATTAGGAATCTCGCGCCGATATTCCCGCTGGAAGAAAGGACAATTTTTAATGGCATGTCATACGGCCTGTCAGCCGCAGGGTATGATATTCGTATTGCCCAGACCGTTATCATTCCACCGCATGGATTTGTCCTGGCATCTGCAATCGAGTTTTTTGATATGAATGACCAGTTACTCGGGATTGTGCACGACAAATCAACATGGGCACGGCGGGGACTATCGGTGTTCAATACGGTCATCGAACCAGGCTGGAAAGGCTACCTGACACTTGAATTGAAAAACCAAGGCGATGCAAGATTAAAAATTATAGCAGGATCACCAATCGCGCAGGTAGTGTTTCACATCCTAGATAAGCCAACAGAATTGCCATACAGCGGTAAATACCAGAATCAGTCCGCTGGCCCGCAGCCAGCCATAATGGAGAATGAGAAATGACTACAATGATCGAACGTGTAGCGCGTGAGGCAGGAGTTACAACTGAGCAGGCTCGTGCAGTCATACGTTCGATTATTCCAACTGCCGTAATGATTGATGCTGCATTTAATTATCGAATAAAAACATTGATACATCAAGAGCCTGATTTTTCAGTGGAGACAATAACAATGTTTACCACTATGATCGACGCTGCACTGGAGGAGGGAGAATAAAAATGATGTTATTTCTTAAAATTGTATCTACATTGTGTATTTTATTGCCGTTGATACTTATAATTTGGTCATCGATAAAAGATCATTTTATTGATGCGTTATTTCTTATAATTACCCCACTTATCTTATATTGGATGTGGGTTCTTTGATAAATAAACCCCCTTTCACGGGGGTTTTTTTTATGTCATAACAATGTTGTAACGTTGAGGGGCGTCAACCAACCAATGGTGATACTATGGCAACGCCCCAAATGTCCGTTGAGCTTATGATTGAGACTCTAAAGATTTACGAATCTTCTGGCCGTAATTCATACGAATCCGCCAAGTCCATCAATATCCCATACACCACGTTTCAGAGTCGCCTGTATAAAGCCAAGAAGAAGTTCCCTGACGGCATTCCAGAGGTAAATGCTCCGATAGTAGGCAAATGGACATATACCCGCCTGGTGAGCATTGTAGAGCCTTCTACGCGGTGGATAGTAGGAAGCGACCTGCATGTTTGGTCTGGCGAGCCAACAATCATTTATAAGGCATTCTGCAAAGTTGCCCGTGACCTAAAAGTCGACGGCATTGTCATGAACGGTGATATCATCGACGGGGCACGTGTTAGCCGCCATTCGCAAGTAAGGGGCAGCAGCGCCCCAAAAATTCACCAGGAAATCGAGACCGCAAGAGAATGGTTCAAGCTACTCCCTATTGCCAAGCACCAATTATGGTCTGTGGGAAACCATGACATTCGCATTGACGCATATCTCATGGCTAACGCCAGCGAGTTGGACGGCATCGTGCCAACCCTGCAAGATTATTTCAAGGACTGGCGCTTTGCTTATGCCTTCGATGTAAATGGGACGGAGATTCGCCACAGGTTCAGGGGCGGCATACACGCTGGCTGGAACAACGCCCTGCACTCTGGCGTTAATATGGTCACTGGACACACGCACCAGCTTCAGGTGACCGCCATGAGAGACCGCAAAGGTACACGGTGGGGCATTGAGACAGGCACACTCGCTGATCCATTCGGTCCGCAGTTTGAATATTCCGAGGGCACACCCAGCAGGTCACAAATGGGGTTTGTCGTACTTACATTTGATGAACAGGGGACAATGCTGCCCCCTGAAATTTGTGAGATGATCGGTGGCCGCCCCGTGTTCAGAGGCGCGTACGTTTTTTAATCCTCGATCAGTTCATCGTCCCTGATACGAAGCACTGGTTTCTTCATTGCCTCCATCATTTCATTTAAATCTTCCGCCAGATCGTCAGGCGTAACGCCAATCGGATAAGACTCGTCTTTTCCATATGACTCGATGTTGCCATTTTCGTCGTAAGATACCTCCCTTATGCTGTAACAGCCATCTTCCTCAACTATCCTATAATCGAACTCTGTTTTCATAGATGCCTCCGCTATCAAAGTTAGAATCTCAGCCATTTCAATCAAAATTTTGTTCAATAAATTCATGCGCTTAATCCTCCGTTGGCAGATTATCATACCATATTTGCACGAACTGGCAACGATTCCATGACAGGTTTTTACTTAGTATGGATATTTTTATGGATATTTTCTAAGTCATTGAAATCATTATTTGATATAAGATAGTTTACTTATTCCCTAAAAGAGAGAGATACACAAAAAAGAACCATACAAAATAGACATATAAGATAATAGAATAACCTAAAGACTGTTTAGAGAAAGAGAGAGAGAGTAGTATTTATATCTATATATATATTTATATATATATAATATTATAATATAATATTATCAACGACTTACAGGGAGTTTTTACATAGTTGGTTTAACATATGTAAAAATAAGTAATCCGGATGCGATTCGGACTTGACGCTTTTTGTGGATCGTGTATAACAGTCACATCAACACGGCGCTGACGCCACATAAATGGAGAATGACAATGACAATTATCGAAAACACATTTGCCGCTGCTTGCTATGACATGAACAGCATTAACGATCTGGAAACCATGCTGGCGTCAGGACCAGATACCGGAGACATGAAAACATGGGATCTAACTGAATCAGAATGGAAATCTCAAATTCAATTAGCTATCGCCGCATTGCGCGCTGACGAAATGGATGACGGGGAATAATAAACAAACAACCGCCATGCGATTTTTGTGGCGTGTTGTCACTCATTACGGTATGATCCACGCAACATGGAGACATTCAATGGCAAAACGTGGCAGACCTCCGTCAATCGAGTACAGTGAAGAACTCTCGGATGCGGTTTATCAGTCGATGGCTGACGGGCACGATGTGGTTGACACGTGTGACACGCTTGGTATTCCCCGCACAACGTTTTATGATTGGCAGGAGAAATATCCAGATTTTCGGGCAAAGTGCGCGCGCGCGCGGGAAGCTTTAGCGGATTACGACGTGAAGCGTATCCGTGAAGAAATTGCCATGACGGACAAAGACACCGCAGTTGCAGCGCGTGTTAAAATTTCTGCATTGCAGTGGCTGGCTGAAAAGCGCGCACCGAAGCAATACGGCAATAAAACGTCTACGGAAGTCACTGGCAAGGATGGCGGGGCGATTGAGATACAAAGCAAGGTGATCGACGCGAGCGCCCTCAGTGCAGAACAGCGCGAATCCGTGCGCCAGGCTTTGATGGCAGCTTTGGAGGTGAGTGATGAGTGATCAACAAATGACAGATGAAGAATTTGAGCAAATTGAACGCGATTATCAAGAAATGATTAGAAAGGAAATGACAAACATTGAAATAGCGGAAATGCAGCTCGATTTAGCAAAAAAGTTTAAATCAACGGTAGATGTTTACCAAGTTACTTACATTGCCGAAAACGGAATAAGGACTTTTGATTTTACCGAAGAGTTGGAGCCAGCCTTAAAACGAATGGAAAAAGAAAAAGGCAGAGTCATTCTTTTTATGAAATGGAAGAAAGAATATTGAAATGACTGAATGGTATCCAACCGAAAATGACGAAAAAATAAATGATTTAATGATCCAGCTTCGGGAGGCAAGAGCAGAAATTGAAATGTTGA
>Ga0316221_1002006_pt1 | contig 19223 bp, 14 predicted proteins | sample TBH18007metaG_FD_206003 | JGI IMG/M metagenome (GOLD analysis project Ga0316221, IMG submission 206003) | Freshwater microbial communities from Trout Bog Lake, Wisconsin, USA - TBH18007 | ecosystem: Environmental > Aquatic > Freshwater > Lake > Hypolimnion/Profundal zone | place: USA: Wisconsin... | reverse complement strand
CGCACATCCCCCCCACCCGCTCCACTGCGATGCCCGCCTTCTCGCATGCCTCGCCAGCCAGCGGCAGAAGCGTGTCCCGGCAGATCGCCTCCTGAAGTTTCGCCACCATCTCCGGTTGGGAATGGCAAAGCTGAATGCGCGTCAGCACGTCGTCGCCGAAGCGGATCTGCTGGTTGAACCCGCTGGCGCGCGACAGGATTCGCCCCGTGGCCATTTCCGCCAGCAGCACGACCACTGTCGTCGTCCCAATGTCGATGGCCAGACCGAATTCGCCGGGAAAAAGCGGGGCGCCGCCCGTGGCCACTTTTGCCACAAAATCGTCGGCCACCGATGGCCGATGCGCCAGCAGCGACCGTGCCGGGATGCGGATCGCAGCCTCGGCGCCTGGAATCCATTCGGCCCGGCAGGCCAGCAATTCCCGCGGCGCTTCCAGTTCGCCGCCACCGGCGCTGTCGCGCAATCCGCCGCTTTCCAGCGAGACCGTGCAGCCCGCGCAAAGCCCGCGCCGGTTGCAGCGGGTATTAAGCGCCAGCCCCTTGCGCGCCAGGAGATCGGCAAGCAGCGGCGGATCTGTGCGACGGTCGGGATGAATGGCGGCTTCGCCGCATGGACTGGTGATGTGGAGCATTGCGCAGACGCGGAATGATGAGATCGCCGGCCAAAATATGCAACCGCCGATTCTTGCGAGAACGTCGGAGACCGGGCTCTGGGGAGCGCACGCGCCCTCGCGTGCGGCCTTTGGCGCCCCGCCAAAGGCATCTTCGCTCAAGTAAACCCGCATTCAACCGATCAACCACGGATTACACGAATGAACACGGATAGGTTTCATCCGTGCCAATCCGTGAAATCCGTGGTTTCGATAAACCTAAACGCGGGAATGGATCTCGCGCAAAGGCCGCAATGCACGCAAAGACAGAGACTTACAACTTTGCTGTGGATTACCGTGAGGGTTAGCCACTTGGGTTACTTAATACTCTTCCAACCCTTCTTCTTTGCGTGCTTGGCGCCTTTGCGCGAAATTTTCATCACCGTTTTTAGTATCTCTCTTCCAAACAACGAACAGGTTTTCGACGATAATTTGGCTCTCACGAAGGCACGGAGCACACGGAGAGCAACCCAACGGAATTTCTCTGTGTCTCCGTGCCTCCGTGAGAAAATTTCACCCCCTCTCGCGCTCTCCAATCCCGTTAATCCTTTATAATCCTGCGAATCCTGTTGAAGTTTTTCCAGCCCCGTCGCGCCAGCCAGCCGCGCACACAGCGCATCGTGGGCGGGTTGCCTTCCGAGCGTGAAGCAAACCCAACGAGGACTAGCTGAAGTCCCCCCCGAAAATTCCAGCCGGAGGCAGGGGGAGGGCTTGACCGTCGCGCGCGAATGGCGATAATCGGCACCGTGAAGATTCGTTTGACGATTGCAGCCTTAGCGATTTTGACGCTCCGGGCGTTTGCCCAGGAGGAGGCGAAGCCGTCGAGTATCTCGTTTTCTGTCAAGGAACAGGCCACGAGGCAGACCATCACCAATCATCACAGTTACTACGACTACAGCTACAGCCGGGACGTTCTTCGCAAGAAGACGGTGGAAATCGAGGTTCGCAACATGGGACGAGGCCCCGCGAAAGACGTGGCTGTTAGCATCTACTGGGTCGGGGTTCGGAATTCCACCCGGGAACCTTTTATCTACGGCGACGATGAAAAGAGCGTTACGGTAGAAGCGGGGCGGTCCCAGAAGGTTACGGCGGAGTCGCCTGCGCTTTCGGAGCACCAACTCCACGATGTTTATTTCGGCGAAGACGTCAAGGGAGGTTCGCTCGCAAAGGGCTACGTGGTGGAAGCGAAGTATAAGGACGTTTCGCTCCCTGCTTATTTCTCGGCCGGCGTTGCCAATTTGGGTGGCGGGAACAAGTTCGAAGATCTTAAGAAAAAGCGGACTTCCAAATGAAGTGGCGCTTTTTGAAGAGCGATGCAAGCGCACATGAAACGCTTGCCAGGGAAACCCCGGCGCGGTAATAAGGTGCAAGCAACCGCTTGCATTCATGCCTGTTTCCGCAAAATCTTCGCTTTCCACCGCCGCACCGTCTTCCGCGCGGGAGCGTTTGCTCGCCGCCGCCACGGAGGTGTTTGCGCGCGAGGGGCTGGCTGCGGCTACGACGCGCAAGATCGCCCGGACTGCCGGCTTGAACGAGGTCACTCTTTTCCGTCATTTCGAGAACAAAAACAACCTGCTGGCCGCGGTGCTCGACCGCGTGTTTTCCGCGACGCCCGAGGGAGCCTCCCCGGCCCGAAAGCCCGCTGCGGGCACGAAGCCGGATTTGGCGGAAATCCTGTGGGAATATCTCCGGAACTATGCCGCCCGTTTGGACAGGAACTTTGCCCTGGTGCGGGTTCTTGTCGGGGAAATACAGCACTTTCAGGAGCACGAGTTGAGGGTGATCCGCGGCATCCTCCAGCCCGAACGACAGGTGTTGGTCGAACGGCTGAGCCTGGCACAAAAACGAGGACTCGTTCGGAAGGATGCGGACCCGGCGATCGTGGCCGATCAGGTCGGGGCGATTGTCTTTACGGGAATGTTGCGCTCCACTCTGCCTCTGGAGCGGGAGTATCGCGAGGACCGCTACCTTGAAGAAAGCGTCAAGACCATCGTGCGGGGCATCGAAGCCGTGCCGCCGCCGCGACGCGGGAGAACGGCAACCGCCAGATGAGCGCCTCCGCAAAAAGCGACGCCTCCGCAGGGGGGCTGTACGGTACCGACCCGGCGTTCCTGTCGCCCATCGCCGCTCGGTTGCTGAAGCTCGGCGTCCTGAAATGGGCGATCGCCCTGGCTGCATCGCTGGGAGCCATTCTCGAAGTAATCGACACCGTCATTACCAATGTCGCCCTGCCCGACATCCGCGGGAACCTCGGCGCGACGCTTTCCGAGGCAGGCTGGGTATCGACCAGCTACGCATGCGCGAACGTCGTAATCATTCCGCTCTCGGCATGGCTGGGCAATCGCTTCGGCAGGAAGAATTATTTTTTGTTCTCGCTGGCCGGCTTCACGCTGGCGTCGCTCCTTTGCGGGCTTTCGCGAAATCTCGGAATGCTGATTTTCGCGCGGGTCATCCAGGGGCTTGCCGGCGGCGGATTGCTGGCGAAAGCGCAATCGGTGGTTTTCGAGGCGTTTTCACCGAAGGAACGCCCTCTGGCGCAGGCGTTGTTCGGCCTGGGCGTCATTGCCGGACCGGCGATCGGTCCCATATTGGGCGGATGGCTCACCGACAATCTCGGCTGGCGCTGGATCTTCTTCATCAATCTGCCGGTCGGAATTCTCGCCGTCTGCATGTGCCTCCTGCTGTTTCCCGACGATGACCCGGACGAACTGAAGCATGCCGGATCGGTCGACTGGACCGGCATCGGTTACCTTTGTGTCGGCCTGGCCGCTTTCCAGATGGTACTGGAGGAAGGACAGCAGGACGATTGGTTTGCCTCCCGCTTCATCACCTGGATGGCTGTGGCGAGCGTCGTCGGAACCGTCCTTTTCATTCACCGCGAACTGACGACCGAGCATCCCGCCGTGGATCTGCGCATCCTGCGCTATCGTTCCATGGCGGCCGGCAGCCTCTACTCCGCCATTCTTGGGTTCGGGCTTTACGGCATCATGTTTGCCGTCCCGGTGTTCGTGCAGGACTTTCTGAATTTTACGGCGTTGCAGAGCGGAATGCTAATGGCTCCGGGAGCGATCGCCTCGGCGGTGACCATGATCTTTTACGGAAAGATCGCCCACCGCCTTCCTCCGCGCCTTCTCATTTGCGCCGGAGCGCTCCTCACCAGCCTCACCGGCGTGATGTTGCTAAGCTTGAATCCAAGCACGGGCGCCAATCAATTCTTCTGGCCGCTGGTGATTCGCGGCGTTGGGAGCGTCATGATGTTCATGCCGCTAAGCATCGCAACCCTGGGACCGCTCCCGCGGAAATACATCGCCGCCGGGTCGGGCATCTACAGCCTCACGCGGCAACTCGGCAGCAGCATCGGCATCGCGTTGATTACGACCATGCTGGCGCGGCGCGCTGCCTTTCATCGCGCGGTGCTGGTGGAGAAAATAACCGCATTCCGGCAACCGGTCGTCGAGCGCGTACAGATGCTGGCCGGCGGATTCGCGAAGCACGGCGCCGATTCCTGGGCGGGACGGCGCGGCGCCCTGCATGTGATCGACTGGACGGTTAACGCCCAGTCCGGGCTGCTCGCGTATACAGACGTCTTCTATTTCGTGGCCGCCCTGTTTGTTCTGTCGCTTCCGCTGGTTCTCTTGTTGGGCGGCAAAACCAATGCCCGCGCCGAAGATGCCGCAACCGCCGCCGAGGCGGAGAGCGCGGTTCATTAGCTAATGATTTGAAACACACCCATGTCCACAACGCAACTACCTCAAGAGCCCGCAACGAAGACGGAGTCCTCGAAGCAACCAACCCAGCACGCTCACCGGTCCGCCCATGCCTCGCAGCACGCGCCGAAGAAGAAGCGCGGCCCTGTTTTCAGAATCGTTGCCGTCGCGCTGCTCGCCGGCGGCGGATGCTGGCTGGCGAACTTCATTCACCGCGCGCTGGTGTTTGAGGAAACCGACGATGCCTATATCGCCGGTCACGTTCACATTGTCAGTCCGCGGCTGTCCGAATCGGTGACGGAAGTGCTCGTGAACGAAAATGAAGTCGTCAAGAAGGGGCGCGTCCTGGCCCGCTTGGATTCGCTGGCCTGCGAAATCGCCCTGCAACGGAGCAAGGCGGGACTGGCCGTGGCGAAGGCCGGCGTCCTGCAAGCCACCACAGCGGTGGACCAGGCCCGGGCCGAACACGGCCAGGCCGAAGCGCAAGCCGCGGTCGCCGCCGCGCAGTTACAACAGGCCGAGGCCCAGCTTCGGCTGGCGAACCTCAACCGCGACCGGGCCGAGCGCCTCCTGAGCGCGGACACCCGCACCGTCTCAAAGGCGGAAGTGGACACCGTGCGCAGCGCCGCCGAGGCCACAGGGGCTGCCGTGGCCGCCGCCAGAGCCGCATCCGCATCGGCCGAGGCGCGGGTGAAAGTCAGCGCCGCCGCGATCGCTTCGGCGCAGGCCATGGCCGCCTCCGCTCAAGCCAAAGCCGATGCCGAGGAAACGGCGGTGCGCGACGCCGAGCGGGAGCTTGCGTATTGCGCGATTACCTCGCCCGGCGACGGCCGCATCGGCAACAAGAACATCGAGGTCGGGAACCGCGTGCAGGTGGGCCAGGCATTGTTTGCGCTGGTCGATCCGGATTTCTGGATTACCGCCAATTTCAAGGAAACCCAGCTTCAACACATGCACCCCGGCGCATCGGTGGAAATCGCCATCGACGCCATCGGCGATCATCGCTTTGCAGGGAAACTGGAGAGCATCGCCCCTGCCACGGGAGCGCAGTTCGCGCTGCTGCCGCCCGACAACGCCACCGGTAACTTTACCAAGGTCGTGCAGCGCGTGCCGGTGAAGGTGGTATTCGACCGCGATAGCCTTCGCGGATTCGAAGACCGCCTGCGTCCAGGGCTTTCGACGGTGGTCAGCGTAAGGATCAAGTAATATGAACCCTTTGATGAGAACGAGCGTCTCACCCGGCGTGGACGAGATCTGTTTGGAGGAGGTAAATCGGATCGACTTACCTGGAAATCTTCAATCTCGGATTCGCAACGTTAATGATACCGGCACGTCAGACGCGGAGAGGTCGAGGGTCGTTCGATGGCATGGCGCGAAGCGCTTTGGAGTGCGTGCGGCCCTCCGCCGCTTTGCAAGCGCGCTGCCTTCGCGCGAAGCCGATTTTCTTTTAAGTGCCGTGAAGACAGGGTTGTGGTGGATTAAGAAGCATGTGGTGCTCCCTGAGCGGTACCCCAAAGCGGCGGGGGGCCGCCGCACTCCAAAGCGCTTCGCGCGGGCTTTTCTCGCTCACATCGACCTCATCGTGAAAACGATCGCCGTTTCCGTCGCGATTTTCACATCTGTCTTCAACGCCGTTGGAGCGCCCGCTGCAGGCACCCTGGCAGCGTCTCTGCCGTTCCCAATCCCGGCCCGATTCAAGGCCGGCGAAGGCAATCGGTCCGCCAGTTCGAAAAAGCTTGCGGCGGCCTGGTGGAGCATATTTCAGGACAGCACCCTCGACGATCTCGAACACAGCGCCTGTTTCTCAAATCAGGATCTCCGCCTGGCGCTCGCCCGGGTTGACGAAGCCCGCGCACAAACCCGAACGGCTGCCGCCGATTTCTTCCCGACGCTCACTGCGCCGCTTCGGGCCGCGCGCCAGCGCACCACCGGGAACGGCCCGGTAATGCGCTCGCGTCTTGCCGGCATCGGACCCTTCTCCACCGGCGCCGTGACAGGCTCCCAGCCGTCCTTTGAGGCCCAGGTGCTTTCGAGCACGTTCAACGATTTCCAGGCCCCGCTCGAACTCAGCTATGAGATCGACCTCTTCGGGCGCATCCGGCACGCCTACGGCCAGGCGCGAGCCATCACCGCGGCATCGGAAGCCGAACGGCAAGCCGTTGAACTCGGGCTGACCGCGCAGGTGGCCGCGAATTACTTCGCGTTGCGGGCGGTCGATTCCCAGGTCGCCGTTCTTCAGAGAACGCTGCGCCTTCGCGGCGATTCCCTCGAAATCCAACGGCAACGGGCAAAGATCGGCGCGACGGGCGACGTCGATGTGCTCCGCGCGCAAGTCGAAGAGGCCAACACGGAAGCCGAGCTTGACGAGGCCGTCCGGCAGCGCGCGCAGCTCGAGAACGCCGTGGCCGTCCTTTGCGGGCGACCCGCAAGCGATTTTCAAATGGCGGCGCAACCCCTGGAGCACACCCGGCTCCCGACTGTTCCTGCGACGATTCCCGCCCAGTTGCTTGCCCGGCGCCCCGATCTTATCGAAGCGGAACGCCGGATCGCCGCCGCGAGCGAAAGCATAAAGGCGGCTCGCGCACAATTCTATCCCCGCTTCAATCTACTGGCCAACTACGGCTACGAAAGCGCGGAATTCAGCGAGTTGGCGAAGGACGACAGTCGGGTGTGGTCGATTGCGGGCGCCATTAGCATCCCCATTTTCGAGGGGGGACGGACCACGGCTCGCGTCGGCGCCGCCAAGTCCCAGGCCGAAGAAGCCCTGGCTGCTTACCGGCAGACTGCGCTTACCGCATTTCGAGAGGCCGAAGACGCGCTGAGCGCCCTGCGGCAGCGGACCCTGCAAGCCTCGGCCCGTGAGCGAGCCTCGAAAGACTCCCGCCGGGTCTTCGACGCATTGCAACAAACCTACCTGCAAGGCGGCATCAACTATCTGGACGTCATCGACGCCCAGCGCGTCCTGCTCTCCGCGGAGCTTGCGGAAGTCGATACGCTCCACGCCCGCTACGCCGCCACCATCGACCTGATCCGGGCGATGGGAGGCAGCTACCGGCAGTAAGGGCGGTGCGTCTCCGCCGCTTTTGGGTTCACCCCTCAAATCCCAGCAGTGTTCGCTGCCATGGCAGCAGCTTCGGGGCGGTGTGGTCGAGATCGGCTGCGAGCGCTTCGAGCACGCTCTTGGGAGCGATGAGCGACGGTTCGATATTGTGCTCGGTCGCGGAGCGGTCCCGGCGCGTCTTGAACTCGGCAAATCGACGATCCTGATCCGGCGTGGGACGGCTCCGGATGCCGCGGATGGGCCGGGGCCACTCATTTTCGGGCAAGGCCAACGCCCCTTCGACGGCTTCCGTGAACCGGCGATAGCGCGTAGAGGAAAGGTGATCCATGCGAACCGTCTCCCCGGCGGCAATTCGCCGGGCGGCCTCTATCAGCAGTTCGTTGCGCGCGATATGAAAAGGCGGCCGGTCCACCGCGCGCGCTTCTTCGTCGCGCCAAAACCAGAGGGCGCGCAGCAGGGCGGAGGCGCGACCGCGCAAGTCCCCGCTGCCAGGGATGCGCCAGAGCGTATCCATGTCCCGCTCGCGGACGATGCGGGTGGCTTCGCGCGCCCTGTCACAAGACTGTCCGAACCACTCCCAGCGGCCCATGCGACGCAGTTCATCCTCCAGCTTTTGTGCAAGCGCCAAGAGGTGGCGCGTATCGTTCCTCGCGTAATCCTCCATCAGCGGCGAAAGCGGTCGCCGAGCCCAGTTGGCTTTTTGCGAACCTTTGGCCAGGGTAATGCCGAAGTGTTTTTGCAGCAACGCCGCAAGACTGAACTCCAGGCAACCGGTGAGCCGCGCGGCGATCATCGTGTCAAACACGCCGGCTGCATCCTCAAATCCCACCCGGCGCAGCAAGCGCAGGTCGTAATCCAGGCCCTGGATGACAACCTCGTGCCGTTGAAATTCGTCAAAGAGGGGCGCCAGCGGAAAACCCGCCAGCGGATCGATCAGCACATCGTAGCCGGGGATGCTGATCTGGATCAGGCAAAGCTTTTCGAAATAACAGTGGAGGCTGTCCGCCTCGGTATCGAGCGCGATCCGGCACGTCTGGCGGAGCGGCTCCAAAAATTCCTGCAGCGCTTCGGAGTTGGCAATCACCGTGTTTAGACCCCTCTCAATCCACTCAGGAGAAGCTCGGCGTTGGTCTTGGTCGCGCGCAGTTGGCGGATAAGAACCTCCATCGCTTCCATGGGAGGAAGCTGGGCGAGTTGCCGGCGCAAACCGTTGATGCGAATCAATTCATCGGGGTGGTACAGGAGATCCTCGCGGCGAGTGCCCGAATTCAAGATGTGAATGGCCGGGAAAACGCGTTTCTCCAGGAGCTCCCTCGCCAGGTGCAACTCCATGTTGCCGGTGCCCTTGAATTCCTCGAAAATCACTTCGTCCATGCGGCTGTTGGTCTCCACCAGCGCGGTGGCGATGATGGTGAGGCTGCCGCCTTCCTCGACATTGCGCGCCGCGCCGAAAAACTTCTTGGGCTTGATGAGCGCCTTGGCATCGACGCCGCCGGACATGATGCGCCCCTTGTTGGGCATCATGTTATTGTACCCGCGAGCCATGCGGGTAATGCTGTCCAGAAGAACAACGACGTGCCGCTTCAGCTCCACCAGGCGCTTGGCGCGATCGAGCACAATTTCGGCCACCTGGATGTGCCGCACCGGACTCTCGTCGAAGGTGGAGGAGTAGATGTCCGCGTTGACTTCCCGCTTCAGGTCGGTCACTTCCTCGGGGCGCTCGTCGACCAGGAGCAGGATCACCTCGGTCTCCGGCGAACTGGCGCGGATGGCCCGGGCGATGTCCTTCATCATCATCGTCTTGCCGCCGCGCGGAGGGGCGACAATCAGCGCCCGCTGGCCGCGACCAAGGGGCGTGATCAAATCCACTGCGCGCGCGCTCAAAGAACGCGTGACGTTGTTTTCAAGAACGATGCGCTCGTTCGGAAAAGTGGCTGTGAGGCTGTCGAACGGCTTCGGTTCCACCCAGCGCTCGATGGGAATATCCTCGATGGCCAGCACCTGATCGAGAACCATCCAACGTTCCTTGTGGTCGCGCGGCGGACGAATCCGTGCGCTTACCAGATGGCCCTGTTGCAGGCCGAAGCGCTGGAGGACGTTGCGCGGCACGAAAACATCCTCCGGAAACGGCTTGAAACTATAGCGCGGCCAGCGCAGGAACGCCTGGTTGTCCGAACCGATTTCGAGCACGCCCTCCGCCTCCAGTTCGACTCCGTGCGTTCCATAGAACCGCAGAAGGTCGAGAATGAGGTGATGACGCGAACGGTCGGCGCTCACCCGCAAGCGCAATTGTTCGCTACGCTCAACAAGCGCCATGTGTGTCATGGCGTGCAGTTCGTTCATGTGAACCCGGGCGGGCAGCTTCACCGGTTCGAAAGCGGACGGTGCGGCAGTTGGCTCGGGCGGTATACTGACAGGATTTTCATCCATAACGTTCTCTAAGATAACCTGCGAAGGTCTGTGCCTGCTCATCCAGTCGCTCCCGCGGTCCGTCATTCCAGATGACGCAACCCGCGCGGGCAACCTTCGACGCGAGGCTCTGCTGCGAGCCGATCATTCGATCGGCCACTTCAGCGGTGAGACCGCGTTCGGCAACGATTCGATCCCGTTGAGTCTTCGCGGCACACGCCACGACCACCACGGCCTCGAACGCCGACTCGGCGCTGGTCTCGAACAATAGCGGAATATCCACCAAAAGCCAACCCCGGCATTGCCGAAAACTTTCGGCCACCCTCAACCACCGTTCACGGATGGACGGATGCAGGATTGCTTCGAGCTTTGCGCGCTCGGAGGAATCGCGGAAAACGATCTCCCGCAACCGGCCACGGTCGATGCCCCCCCCCGGTGCAACAACTTGCTCTCCAAAGGTCTCCCGAACAAGGCGCAAAGCCTCAGGATCGGCCTCCAAAATATCGCGGGCGGCGGCATCTGCGTCGAACACCGCCCCCGGCAAATCCAAGGCAAGACGCCGGGTGAAAGTGGACTTTCCAGTGGCGACTCCGCCAGTTATTCCCAAAACGGGCACTTATTTTGGCAATGGCGCCGGAGCCAGTTCAGGCAATCCGCCCCCGCCCGGGACGACGGCGGCGGCAGGCGGAATCAACGACTCGATCGCATCCTCCTTTTCTTCTTCGTGAATGATCGGATCGCCCGCCGGGTTGATCAGGCGAGCCGAGACGAAAATGACCAGGTTGCGTTTGAGATGTTGATCCACCGACGAACGGAACAGGCGCCCGAGCAGCGGCATGTCCCCAAGGAACGGCACTTTGTCCTCGACCTTCTGTACATCTTCACGCATCAAGCCGCCGATGACGACTGTGGAGTTGTCCCAGATGCTGACGCTGGTGGTGATCTTGCGGGTACTGAAAATCGGCTGGTTGATCGTGTTCGGCGTCAACACCGTCGCCGGAATCGCCGCGGTAAAGAGGCCGGTGAGCGCGTCGAGCGTACTCGGCGACGCCGGGTTCATGATCGGGCTGCCGTAGTTGATGAAGCCTTCGAATTCGACCACCTGCGGAACGAGGTTCAAGTCGATCGTCGCTCCATCGGGACCGACCACCGGCTCGACTTCCAGAGTGACGCCCGTGTTGCGAGTCTCAAAGGCCGTCGGGGTCGTCGGCGTAATCGGGATATGGATAACCGTCGTCCCGCCGCCGACGCCGCCACTGCTGCTGCCGCCGCCGACTTGTTGCGGAATCTGAGGCGGCTGGAATTCGGTCGGATAACGGAATTCGCGAATCACTTCGATGGTGGCGCGCTGGCCGCTCTTGGTGGTCACCCTCGGAGCGGAGAGCAAATCGACGCCCTTCTTCTGGTTGAGAGCGCGAATCTGGACCTGAAACTGAGGATCGGTGAAAACTCCCGACACGGAGAAGATGCTCGGCGCGGCGCTCGATGCGCCCAAAGCGGCGGGAAAGAGCAGCGCATCGATCGCATTGGCACTGATAGCGCCGTTAGCACCGCTGCCCGTCCGATTGCCGGCGGTAAGCGGATTGGTTCCAACTGGAGAAGTGGATCCCGGCTGGGTAAAAGTGTAATCGCTGGGACTGACCGTATTGCCGTCGCCCGAAGTGCCGCCGCCACCGAATACCTTCTTGCCGCCGATATTGAATTGCCCGAGCAACCAGTCAAAGCTCAACTCCTTGAGGTTATCCTGGGTGATTTCGACGAACTTCGATTCGATCTCGACTTGGGTGGCGTTGCCGTTGGAAGCTTCCACCAGGCTCTCGATCAAGTCGAGCTGGTCCTGGGTGTTCTTCACGATCAAACGGCTGCTGCTCGGAATAAAGTTGGCGCTGGCTCCCTGGGGAAACACAACCCCGTTGTTTTCAAGGAACTCCTTGGCTTGAACCCGTTTTGCAATGGACGAAGCGTTTCCCGCGGCGGATCCCCCTCCTCCTCCTCCACTCTTGGTCGCAGATGCGCTCATCGAGGTAGTGCTGTCGCCACTGGCCTGGCTGGTGATAAATCCGGGCGGGACCTTAAACTCCTTGGTGATCAACTGCTCGGTCATCGTCGTAAGCGGCACGATGCTGACGGCGTAAGGATCGATCTTGATCTTCAGACCGGAGAGCGAAGTGATGTACTTGAGCACCTCCATCAGCGGAACCTGGGTCAACGAAAGCGTTACCCGCGCTTCATTGGGGTTAACCGCCGGCCCGGCGGATGCAGCCGCTGCGGCAGGCGCGCCGGCGGGTGCGGGCGCGGGTGTATCCAACCCGGGGATACCGCTGGGTGCGGCAGCCGCCGCCGCAGGCGCAGCCGGAGCTGCCGCCGCAGGCGCCGATGCCCCGGACAAGTCGGTAAGCTGCAAAACGATGTTGACGCCCTTCTTGCCCGGATCCGGGTCGGTGTCGAGCTCGCGGCTCTTTTGCTTCAAGAAATCGATCGCTTCACGCACGGTCGCATCCTTGAACTCGACCTTCGGAACCGTAATCTTGTTGAGTTTCTCGGTGATGCGCGCGACTCCGTCCGTCCCGATCGGTCCCACGTCGATGATGCCGCTTCCAGCCACTCCGTACTTGCGAACCGGGTTTTCCCACGCCTTGTCGAGCTTCCAGAGGGCGCGCGAACGAGTTTCAGCGTAAGCTTCGATCTGGTAATCGTCTCGCTTGGAATTGACCAGCTCCTCTCCCTTGCGGGCGGTGACGTTGTACGGGTCGATATTGAGCACTTGCTCATACCGCTTGAACGCCATGTCGTAGCGACCCGTGTCATAGAATTGCTTGGCATCGATGAGCCACTGTTTGACCTGCTCCACGTTGGCGTGGAATTTCGGCGTCATCGTGTGGTTGAAATACTCTGGATCCATGATGTGGGCCAGCAGGATCCTGGCTTCATGGCAACCGGGTGAGTAGGCGGGCTTGAGCACCTCCTCGACCGCGGCCTTTGCTTCGACAAAGCGTCCCTCGTTGACCCGCTGCTTGGCGAGTCTGATCCTGGCATTGCAGAAGCGCTCGATCGCCTTCTGCCGCAGTTCCTTCGTATTGACGCATTGGTTGAGCAAGTCGACCGCCAGCTTGTACTGCTGGCCAGCTGCGTCGTAATCGCCCGCCTGCATCGCTTTGTCGCCAAGAGCGATGAGTTCGGCGGCTCGGGCCATGTTCTCCTGTCGACGCGCGATTTCACGTTCGGCGACTCCCTGCACCGAGTGCGGCGCGGAGGACTGGTAGGATCCCGCATACGCCGGTCCCAGCGTGAACAGACCGAGGATCGAACAGAACGTGACCAAGGGGGGTTTAATCATATGGCAGTGCTTGAGTAGTTTCAAAATGGACGCCGTGCGAGGGCGAATCGAGTCGATGAATGAATTTATGTGAGACGGTATCGGGTTCGGCAGTCGAAAAAATCAATGGGGTAGCGCTTCAGACGCTGGGAATTTTTATTTCGGCCGATGTTTTAAGGTTTTTTATTACCGCTTCATTGTCGCTGATGTCAACGACTTTATACTCGACATCGGTTTCCGGCTGCAAAACAAATTTTCCCTCTTTCTTGACCCTGAGCACCGTGTTGTTCCAGAGGTAGCGGAACTCGGCGTAAGAATCCGGTGAGTTCACGACGGTGTCGAGAACCAGCGTGACCATCTCTTCGGTCTCGGAGTGCTGCACCGTCAACTCGGAGATGTCCCTCTCGGCGCCCGTTTGCGGATTGGAAACGGTCTTCTTGTCGAACTTGATCACCTTGAACTTCGTTCCGGGAATGATCTCGCCCAGTTTGACAAACTGACTTGGCTGACGCACGTCGAGGGTGTTGATCTGGAAACTGCTCTCGTCGTATGCGGCAAACTTCAACCGGAACTGGACCTTGATCCACCGGCCCAGCCGCAATTTCGTCACATAGGGCGGGTGCGATGTCTTGTCCTGCGGGTTGGTCTTCCCGTTCCACTCGTCCAAATTCGAGAAACCGTCCCCGTCTGCATCCTCGTTGAGGACATTCACGTCGAGAAGGTCGAGGCGGTTATCGATCAACCATTTGTTGGGCACCGGCGGGTGCAAACAAATGTCACTCTCGGTGGGATCGATCGCCTGGTCGACCCCCGCCTGATCCTTGACCACGATGTAAGCCCGCGAGACAAAGAGCGAGCCTTGATGCTTCTCTTTCCACTCAGCGGCCTTCGCGAGAGACTCGCGCGCGCGGCTCAGAGCGGAAGAATCCGCCGGATCGACTTTCGACCCGTGCACGACTTTCTGCTGAACCAGCCCGAAGGAATTCAGAAATTGCTGCCCCTGCCAGTAGAGAAAGCCAGAGGACCCTACCAGGACGAACGCCAGGAGTATCAGCAGGAACCGGTCGTAATTCTTCTTGATCCACTCCATAACTATTTGGGCAGGGTATTGGCGAATACAACCATCTCCAGGCGGAGCGCCACTTTGAGTCGTTCTGTTCCCACCAGGTAGTGCAGGCTCGGCTGTCCCGCGTGTTTGCCTCCCGCGGCGCCGGCGGCAGGCGCGCCCCCGGAGTTTCCGGAAGCCGGGCTGTTGGGGTCAACTTTCAAAATCGCCCGGTCCACACTGTTGTCGATGGTCAGCGGACGAACGACGAAGAACTGCTTGTCGTTGGCAACCAGCGCGTCGATCGTCCGACGGAAACGGGCTTGGTCGGAAGTAAAATCGATCTCAAACGGGTATTTCGTGAAAAGCACCGGTTTTTCAGCAGTTTTCTTCGTCCCCAGCGGCTTTGCCGCGGGCGCGGGCGCGGGCGTCTTGACTTCGGCCTCCTCCGGCAACGGAGTTCGGATGATCCCCTCAATGCTGTCCACCTTGTTCTCCAGCAACGTCTCCACCGCCAGCTGAACAGCCCGAAGCTGCCGGTCGAGCGCCGAAGCCGCTTCCGTTTTCGGCGGCATATTCTGGTATTCGCTGAACCCGAGATAAAACTTCTCCGGCAACTTGACTCCCGCGCTCCTGGCCTTATCGACGACGCCGGAGACCACCGCCCGCAACTTGTCCTGAAACTGAGCCGGGCTGATCTCTTCCAGCAGCAGAGTCATCGGAAGGAGTTGTTTATGAAGCGTTTGCACGTCTTCCGACGCGGTTTCCCGCTGTAGCTTGAGCTTGGCGAGGTTGGATTGCTCCGGGTAAAGAGGGAGCGATTCGAGCCGTCTCAGTTCCTTGGCTTGCTCGTCGTACTGCGAGCTGAGATCGCTAAACTCCGAGTACGACTGATAGCCGAAATACCCCAGGGTCCCCAGTCCTCCGACCATTACAACGCCGAGGCCGATTAAAAACATATCCGGTCCGCGGTTCATAGGGTGAGTGGATTCTTCAAAGGCAGATGCATTTCGTACTGGAAGGTCCACGACCTCTCATCCCAGGTGGAGCGAACCGGCATGAACGTCTTGCTCTTCAGGTCGATATTGAAGTAGGGCGATTCGGCCAGGGCTTTGGCGAAATCGTCGACCACGGTCCCCTTGCCCGGATTCGACAGGTAGAACCCACGCAGGATAAGTTCGGCCGCGGGTGTCGCCGGCACCACCGCAGCCTTGGCCAAAGCGGAACCGGGCGGGCGCTTGGGTCCGACGGGCTCGGAAGGGGCAACCTGCTTGGGAAGGTCCACCGACAGCGAACTAACCCAGATAAATCTGGCGGGCAGCCGGGTGTTGAGATCCTCGATCAGCTTCACCCAGTAGTCGCGCTCGGCGACAACCTGAGTCAACGGCGCGATGGAATCCTGCCGCGCCTTGATCTCTTCGCGAATGCTCTTGAATTGACGTTCGACCGCCTGCAACGTCGCGACCCGCGGCTTCAACTGGTCCAGCACCCCCAGTTCGACTTTGGCCCCCTGTGTAAAATACAAAACCCACGCCGTAAGAAGCAGCAACAGGCACGCACCGGCCATGGCCAGGAACGGGCGTCGAGCCAGCTTGCGTTCCAGATCGACGACGCTCTGCGGGCGCAGATTGAGCTCCATCGGGCAGGCGTTGCCGTTTCGCAGGCCCAGCCCCACCAGTTCCCCGAGCAAATGGGCTTCCTGGCTGACCGCTGTCACATCGATGTTGCTTCCCACCGTAACATTGCGAAGCGGATTAAAAAACTCGATCGGCAGCGCCAGCTTCTCGCTGAAGAACTCCCGCATGTAAGGCATCGCAACCGCGCCGCCGCACAGAAACACGCGCTCGGGCTGGGCGCCTCCCTGCTGGGAACGATAGAAAGAGATCGAACGCGAAATCTCCGCATGGAGGCGCGTCATCGTGTTGCGGATCATCTTCGAAACCCGCGCGATTTCGGGATCGCTCGGCTCGGCGTAAGCGCCGCCGAGGCTGACGAATCCCTGGCGTTTCTTGCGGTCTTCGGCATCGGCAAACGATTCGTCGAAATCTTTGGCGATGGCGGCGGTGATGGTATTGCCGCCGATGGGAATGGACCGCGTAAAGACTTTCTTGCTCTCGATGAAGAGAAGATTCGTCGTGCGCGCGCCGATATCGACCACCAGCGAGCAACCGCCCATGTCGCTGTAGTTGTAACGGAAAGCATTATAGGTCGCCATCGGCGCGACATCGGCCACCGCCGTCCGCACCGAAGCGCCTTCGACCGCGTCGTTGATCTCTTCGAGGAGATCCGACTTGATGGCCACCAGAACGACCTCGAATTTTCCAGGGTCGTTGGAAGTCAGCAACTGGTAATCCCAGACCACTTCGTCAATCGGGAACGGAACGTTCTGCTGCGCCTCGAACCGAACGATCTGATCGACTTTTTCCTCACCGACTTCCGGCAGCTTGACAAAGCGCGTGAAGATCGACTGCGAGGGAATGGTGTAGTTTACAGGGTTGCCGGCGGCTCTGCACTCGCCCACCAGTTGCCTGACGGCGACCCCAGTTTGCGCGATGCGCGTCGCATCCGTAGCCGGATCGGCCAGCAGTTCGGCCGTGCGGTAGGTGCGCAGGACGAGCCCGCCGCGACTGTCCACCCGGAACTCGGCCATCCGGACAGTCTGCGAACCGAGACTGAGACTGAAAATTCGGTTGGATCGTGCCATTTGCTGAGCTTCAGTGCGCGGACGCCGGCTTCAGGGTCTCATAGTAATCCCAGGAAAGCGACGCAAACGGCGTCTGGAGCTTGTTAAGCACGAATCCGTCTTCCTGCTTCATCTTCGCCCACCACTGCCCGGTGGCGGGTTTCCAACTCTTGATGCTGATCGGCTCGGAAATTCCCGGCTTGCCGATGGTCACTGAGACATTGGCAAGGTCGGAGCCGGTCGGCTGCTTGCCCTCCAGAATCTGCGCGATAGCCTTCGGCGACATGTACGCCACCGAGTGCAACTCCCGTCCCTTCTGAATGCTGACGTGGGAGATGTGCCCGACAAAGAGCCGGTTCGCAAAGAGAATGTAGTAGGTGAAATCCAGTTCGTCGGTAAAATCCGGCTTCGCGTCGAAGGTGGCTTCGATGACCATCCATTTCTGGGCATGCACCACTCTTGCCGGCGGGTTCGTCATGAACTCGGGGGTTGAGACAAAGGAAACATCGACTTTCTTGAGATCGAAATCCGGCGAGGCTGCGAAGAGCGGCGTGACCAGCGCCAGGAGCGCAACGGTTAGGAGAAGCTTTTTCATGTGAACGGGAGGGCTGTTAAACATCGTTATTCTGCCGAGGATCGGCACAGAAAGCAAAGAAAAACTCGAAAAATTATCCGGCTCTCGTTCTTTTCCCTAAACGCGCGGGCGGAAGTAGTCGATTGTCGTTACTATCCCCTCCTCGAATTGCACCTTCGGTTCCCAACCCAAAATGCGCCGCGCACGGCTGATGTCCGGCTGGCGAACCTTCGGATCGTCCACAGGCAGCGGGCGGTATTCGATGCCCGATTTGCTGCCGGTGATTTGCAGGATGGCCTCTCCAAATTCCTTGATCGTCATTTCGCGCGGATTGCCGATGTTGACGGGCTCATGGAACTCTGAAAGGGCCAGGCGGTAGATGCCTTCGATGAGATCGCTGACAAAGGTGAAGGAGCGGGTCTGGGAGCCATCTCCAAAAATGGTGAGCGGCTCACCTGTCAATGCCTGGCCGATGAACGCCGGCACCACCCGCCCGTCGCGCAGCCGCATCCGCGGCCCGTAGGTGTTGAAGATGCGGACGATCTTCGTGTCCACGTTATGATAACGGTGATAGGCCATCGTCATCGCCTCGGCGAAGCGTTTGGCTTCGTCATACACGCCCCGCGGGCCGATCGGATTGACGTTCCCCCAGTAATCCTCGCTCTGCGGATGCACCAGAGGGTCGCCGTAGCATTCGCTGGTGGATGCCAGCAGGAACGTCGCTTTCTTCGCTTTGGCCAAACCCAGGGCGTTATGCGTGCCCAAGGCGCCCACCTTCAGCGTCGGGATCGGAAATTCCAGGTAATCGATCGGGCTCGCCGGGGAGGCGAAGTGGAAAATGAAATCGATCGGTTCGTCGATGAAGAGATACTGCGTCACATCCTGCTTGATGAAGCGGTAGTTCTCGTTGCCCGCAAGATGCTCGATGTTGGAGGGCGAACCGGTAATGAAATTGTCCATCCCGATGACGCGATGCCCCTCCGCGAGGAGCCGATCGGTGAGGTGCGAACCGAGAAAGCCTGCGCCGCCAGTGACAACCGAAGTGAATCTGCTTGTGGAAGACTTCATGGAACCCGGACGCTAGCCGGGTTGCGTTGCGAAGCGAAGCGTAATTTTCATTTCCAAATCTTTTCCTGCTTTCCTGTAGTCGCGTTTCGTTCCATGTTCAGGCATGGTTGCAAACATCTCGAATCCCAGCTTTTCCGGCGGACTAAACATCGCCATCAAGGTTCCCTTGCACCTGTATCCGGCGACGATCGCATTTTATCGCGACACGCTTTCGCTGCCGCTGGTGGAAGAGGAATCCGAGGGGTGCATCTTCCAGTTTGGCGCGATGCGCCTGTGGGTGGATAAAGCGCCTCAGCTTTCCAAAGCCGATGTCTGGCTCGAACTGGAGACCAACGATACCGAGGCCGCCGCGCGCTACCTCAAGAACCACGGAGTCGCCCGCCGCGACGAGATCGAGGCGTTGCCGGAGGATTTCGACGGTTTTTTCGTCACCGACCCCGCCGGGGTGATTCAGTTGGTGGTGGGGGAGGCGAATTATTAAGCGGTAACAATTCAGAATCGGATTGCTTGGCGCGGAAAATGGAGGGGAGCGTTGGTTTGCGTTGGGAGTTTTGAGAAACGCGCCAGCGTCTTGGAGAGCGGCAGTCCTGTCTTTCCCTTACCCACAAACCGGAAACCGAGCGTGGAAGCCGGAGCGGTTCTTATTATCTGTCATCCTGAGCTTGCAGGAGGGCGACATCCGGCGTTTGCCGTGGGGCGTTCGTCAACGCGACA
>Ga0316221_1002005_pt1 | contig 19239 bp, 16 predicted proteins | sample TBH18007metaG_FD_206003 | JGI IMG/M metagenome (GOLD analysis project Ga0316221, IMG submission 206003) | Freshwater microbial communities from Trout Bog Lake, Wisconsin, USA - TBH18007 | ecosystem: Environmental > Aquatic > Freshwater > Lake > Hypolimnion/Profundal zone | place: USA: Wisconsin... | reverse complement strand
TCTGATTGCTGCCTTTATTGCCTTGTTCATTGGCGTACATTTGCTAATGTGGATACTGGCGATGGCCATCGACAGCGTGATCAAGGCCAGTGGTCTGAAACTGGTGGACCGCGGTCTGGGTACACTGTTTGGCGCCGCGCGCGGATGCGTTATCGTATTGGCATTGATGCTGGTGTGCGGACTGACCAGTCTGCCACAGCAGCCGTTCTGGAGAGATGCCCTGTCCCGACCGGCCATTGAATCCGTGGCGTTGTCGATCAAGCCCCATTTGCCAGGTACCTATGCCAGGTATGTCAGATTTTAATTTTTTGTTTTAGGAGTCCACCATGTGTGGGATAGTCGGCGTAGTTTCAAACAATATGGTCAACCAGGTCATTTACGATGCATTGCTGCTGTTGCAGCATCGGGGCCAGGATGCCGCAGGTATTGCTACCAATAATGGCTCCTCGTTTGCCATGCATAAGGCCAACGGGCTGGTACGCGATGTGTTCAGAACCCGCAATATGCGCTCGTTGCCCGGCAATGTCGGTATCGGACAGGTCCGGTATCCCACTGCCGGATCGACCAGTGAAGAAGAAGCGCAACCGTTTTACGTCAATGCGCCATTTGGCATTGTGCTCGCACATAACGGCAATCTGACCAATGCCCAACAGCTCAAAGTGGAACTGTTCAAGAATGACCGGCGCCACATCAATACCGAATCGGATTCCGAAGTGCTGCTCAATGTGCTGGCCCACGAAATCCAGCAATCGACCAGTACCTATTCGCTGGAACCGGCAACCGTGTTCGGCGCCGTTGCCGCGCTGCATAAACGGGTGCGCGGATCGTATGCCGTCGTGGCGCAGATTGCCGGTCATGGATTGCTGGCATTCCGTGATCCGTTCGGTATTCGTCCGCTGTGTCTGGGCATCGCCGAAACCGACAAGGGCGATGAATACATGATCGCCAGCGAATCGGTGGCACTGGAAGGCATGGGTTTCCGGTTTGTGCGCGACATCGATCCGGGTGAAGCCATTTTCATCGATGAAGATCACAAACTGTACAGCCAGCAATGCGCTGAAAATCCCAGCCTCAATCCCTGTGCTTTCGAATTTGTGTATCTTGCCCGGCCAGATTCAGTCCTGGATGGCGCGTCGGTTTATCAAACCCGACTCAAAATGGGTGAATACCTGGCAGAACAGGTGCGCACGCATATGGCCAGCGGTGCCATCGACGTGGTCATGCCAATCCCTGATTCCTCCCGACCTGCTGCCATGCAGCTGGCCCTGAAACTCAATCTGGAATACCGCGAAGGTTTCATCAAAAACCGTTACATCGGTCGCACTTTCATCATGCCGGGCAATGTGTCGCGCCGCAAATCGGTACGCCAGAAACTCAATGCCATCGGTTCGGAATTCAAGGGCAAATCAGTGCTGCTGGTTGATGATTCAATCGTGCGCGGCACGACCAGTCGTGAAATCGTGCAGATGGCGCGTGAATCGGGTGCAACCCGCGTCATCTTTGCTTCGGCGGCCCCACCGGTCAAATTTCCGAACGTGTACGGGATCGACATGCCGACCCGTCAGGAATTGATTGCCTATGGACGCAGTGATGAAGAAATCCGCCGTGAAATTACCTGTGATGCGCTGATCTATCAGAAAGTCGCGGACATGAAGCGCGCCATTGCCGATGTCAATCCCCGCCTGACCAGTCTGGAAGCGTCCTGTTTCGACGGGCAGTACATTACCGGCGACATTACCCGTGAGTACCTGGACCGGCTGGAAGCCGCGCGTAACAATCCAAAAGCACGCATTGAAGATGGCGTGACTTCTCAACTGGATTTAAACCTGGCAAAAAGTGATTGATCATGGCTAAGGGATTTACCACTACCATTCTGCACAGCGACCGTCAAAGCCCGATCGAACACGGCTCGGTCCATAAACCCATCCATACGTCAGTCACCTATGGCTACGGCGATGCGCGCGAGCTGGCTGCGGTATTTCAGAGCCGACAGTCGGGTTATCGTTATGGCCGGCAGGGTAATCCCACGGTCAGTGCGCTGGAAGTAAAAATCACCCAGATGGAACTGGGTGTGGCCAGCCTGTGTTTTGCCAGCGGCATGGCCGCCATCGGCGCTTTGCCCGTGGGACTGCTCAAGGCCGGTGACCACGTCATTTCGTCCAAATTCCTGTTTGGCAATACCAGCAATCTGTGGCAAACCACGACCGATCTGGGTATCGCTGTCAGTTATGCCGACGTCACCGATGTTGAACACGTTCTGGCCCAAATCACACCGGCTACCCGTATGGTGTTTGTTGAAACCATCGCCAATCCCCGTACCCAGGTCGCCGATCTGGAAAAAATCGGCGCCCTGTGCCAGGAACGCGGTATTTTGTTCGTCGTCGACAATACAATGACTTCGCCTTATCTGTTCAGCCCCAAACAGGTCGGTGCCGGACTTTCCATCAATTCACTGACCAAAGCCATTTCCGGTCATGGTGACGTGCTGGGTGGCTGCATCACCGACACCGGTGCCTATGACTGGAGCCGTTTCCCCAACATTGCGACCAATATCAAAAAGCAGCCGCCAGCCATGTGGGGCATCGCCCAGCTGCGTGCCAAAGCGCTGCGCGATTTCGGTGGCTGTCTGTCGCCCGATGCGGCGCATCAGGTTGCCATCGGTGCCGAAACCATGGCGCTGCGCATCGAGCGCCAGTGCAGCAACGCCGCACAGCTGGCAGAACTGCTCAGCGCGCATCCCAACGTTGGTCAGGTGTATTACCCCGGACTGACATCGCACCCACAGCATGCGCTCTCAGCCAGACTGTTCAAGGCGCATGGTTCGATATTCAGCTTCGAACTGAAGCCGGAAATTGATCCGTATGATTTTCTCAATGCGCTGTCCCTGCCGATTTCGGCCACGCATCTCGGTGACAACCGCACGCTGATTCTGCCGGTGGCACAAACCATTTTTTATGAAATGGGCCCTGAACGGCGCGCCGAGATGGATATTGCCGAATCCCTCATCCGTGTTTCAGTCGGGATTGAAGATACTGCCGATCTGCTGGCGGATTTTGCTCAGGCACTGGAACGTTTTTAAGCTCAATCGCAGATCTGGGATGAAATCCCGGCATTGCAACCGTTGATGCTGGGATTTTATCCCAGCCTACGACCCTTTCCCAACAAAGGACCCTAGGATGATCTTGCAATCCCTGCGCATGACCTGGCGTGACTGGCGCGCCGGCGAATTGCGTTTTCTGCTGATTGCCCTGGTGATTGCCGTGGGAGCGCTGAGTTCGGTCGGATTTTTTGTCGACCGGGTCAGCAACTCACTGCAGCGCGATGCAAACCGCCTGCTGGGTGCCGATCTGGTCATCAATTCGGATGAAGTCCTGCCTGCCTCGATTCAACTCAATCAGGCACAACTGCAGCAGGCCCATACCACCAGCTTTGTCAGCATGGCCTTGAGCCGCGATGAAGCGCTAAGCAAACTGGTGTCGGTCAAGGCTGTATCGGCCAATTACCCCTTGCGTGGCGAACTGACTCTGGACAGCGGCATTGCCCACCATGTTATTCCCGGCACCGGTACGGTCTGGGTCGACCGCGCCATTCTGGCCGCGCTGCAGGTGCAGGTCGGTGGGCAAATCAGGCTGGGCGAAAAGACGTTTACCATCACTCATCTGATTACCGATGAACCGGACCGCGGTGCCAGCTTTTTGAATATGGCGCCGCGTGTCATGCTGGCCGAAGCCGACCTGGCAGCCACCAACCTGATCATTCCCGGTTCGAGAATCAGCTACCGGCTGTTGCTGGCCGGGGACCTGCAGCAGATCCGCAGCACACAGAACAGCCTGCAAAAGCTGATTGACAGCCATCAACTGCGCGGTGTCGGGATCGAATCGTTCGAATCCGGCCGACCGGAAATGAGTACCACACTCAATCGTGCCAAACAGTTCCTGTCGCTGGTCAGTCTGCTTTCAGCCATGCTGGCTGCTTTGGCCATTGCCCTGTCTGCGCGGCGCTTCATGACCCGCCATATCGATACCTGCGCGATGCTGCGCTGTCTTGGCATGACCCAGAATCAGGTCACGGTGCTGTTTGTGGGCGAATTTCTGGTGCTCGGCTGCTGCGGCAGTGGGCTTGGTGCCTTGCTCGGTTATCTGGGGCATCTGGGTCTGCTGATCTGGCTGGGCAGTTTCATCACCACGACACTGCCGGCACCAACATTGTTGCCGGCTATGCAGGGTGTGGCAATCGGCATGCTGCTGTTGCTTGGTTTTGCCATCCCGCCAATCCTGCAGCTGCGCAATGTGCCGCACAATCTGATGGTTCGCAGGGAAACCGGCACACCACAGGCCCATACCATCCTGATTTATCTGGCCGGTATTGTCATGTTCGGTATTTTGCTGATCTGGCAGACCGGCAATCTGAAACTGGCCAGCTACACCTTCGCCGGTTTTATTGCCGGATTCCTGCTGTTTGCACTGTGCGCCTGGCTGTTCCTGCGTTCGATGAAATACATGCATAACTGGTTTGCTGCGTCGGCCTGGCGCTTTGCGCTTAATGCGCTGCAGCGCCGTCCGGCCTCCGGCGTGATTCAGGTGGTGGCATTGTCCACCGGATTGATGGCCATCCTGCTGCTCAGTGTGATCCGCAACGATCTGCTGTCGGCCTGGCGCTCAGCCACGCCGGCCGACGCGCCCAATCAGTTTATCGTCAATATCCTGCCGGAACAGAAATCGGCGCTCGCTGCGGTGTTTGCACAGCACCACATGGACCAACCGGTCCTGTATCCGATGATCCGTGGCCGTCTGATTGCACGTAACGCAGTCACAATCAGTGCAGACAATTATGAAGCCGACAATGCCAAACGGATGATCGAACGCGAATTCAATCTGTCCAGCATGCCGCACATGCAACAGCATAACCGGATTGTTGCCGGCCACTGGTTTGCCGGCACTGCACCCGAGGCATCGGTAGAGGAGGGTATCGCCAAAACGCTGGGATTGAAACTGGGTGACCAGTTGCGCTTTGACGTAGCCGGCCAGATCATCAATGTCCCCATCACCAGCCTGCGCAAGCTGGACTGGAGTTCGATGCAGGTGAATTTTTTCGTGATCATCAATCCGGATATCGCCGTCGGTCTGCCGCAAACCTGGATTACGGCGTTCCATCTGAACCCGGAGCAGGAAAGTCTGATCCCGGATCTGTCGCGCAATTTTCCCAACCTGACCGTGATTGATACCGGCGCCATATTGCGCCAGATCCAGAGCGTGCTTGACCAGGTGGTTGCCGCGGTCCAGTTCCTGTTCCTGTTCACCATCGTCTGCGGCATGCTGGTTTTGTACGCTGCCCTGCAAAGCTCACAACAGCAACGCCTGCAGGAAACCAGTCTGTTGCGTGCGCTGGGCGCATCGAAGAAAGAACTGTCGCAGGCTCAGTGGATCGAATACGGATTGCTGGGCAGTCTGGCCGGTTTGCTCGCAGCCAGTGCCGCAGGAGTGACAGGCTGGGTGCTGGCCCATCAGGTATTTGAATTCCCCTTTCAGCCCAGCCCATGGTTGTGGCCGCTGGGCATGGTGGCCGGTGCGCTGTGCGCACTGGGCGGAAGCTGGCTGGGCCTGCGTCACATTCTGCAGCAACCACCGCTGCTGAGTTTGCGTGAAGGATGAACAGAACATGACAGATCAGAATGATCAACAAGCCGATGTCGAAGAAACTCAGGTCAGCTTATATGAATTGATCGGCGGCGCAGAAAAGCTGCGTGAACTGGTCGACCGGTTTTACGACCTGATGGCACTGGAGCCGGCATTTCAGACCGTGCTGCAGATGCACCCGAAACCGCTGGATAATTCGCGTGACAAACTGTTCATGTTTTTAAGTGGCTGGATGGGCGGGCCTGGGCTATACATCGAAAAATTTGGCCACCCGCGTCTGCGCGCCCGTCATCTGCCGTTCCAGATTGGACTGGCAGAACGCAATCAATGGCTGCTGTGCATGCGCGAAGCCATGAAGGATTTGCAGTTCGAAGAAAAATTGCAGGACCGGCTGTTATATGCATTTTATGAAACCGCCGACTTTATGCGTAACAAAGAGGGTTAATTAAACCTCGTAACCCATTGTATATAAAAATGAAAATAAGCCATGAAATTCTGTCGTGGACAGAAGCCAACGCAACCCGTGACGTCCTGTGGCGCGCTGAAAATGGCACGCCCGCGCCAAAAAAGCTGATTCTGGCTGACGATACGCTCACGGCCGATCAGGCTTACCGGCTGGCCGCTGAAGGGTGTGGGTTACTGTGGCAGGGTGATTTTCAGAATGCCCGTCAATTACTGCAGGCCATGGCCAGACGCTGTGACCGGCCCGTAAAAAAACCACGCAAGCCGGCTCCGGTCGTCACCGATCCGGCCCAGCTGTTCAATCTGCACCGTCAGGCTCAGTCGCAGCGCGCCCGGATTCTGGCCATGCTGCTGATTCCGTTGAGTCGCGAGTATGTCATCGGGCTCAAGCGCGCTCCGGAAGTCGTGCAGGCCTGTACCGAAGTGTACGGAGCACCGTCGGAAACGGATTCCATCCTGTCGCTCAGAGAATTGCAAAGCCTCATCGGTGCCCATGAATGGCGCAAAAAAGGCGTGCTGATTCCGGCGCTGGCCGAACACATCCATCCTTACTACGGCGTATTTTCTCCGCTGCGCGGCGAGTATATCGAGCTGGTAACACAGGTTGCACTGCCCACGACTGAACTGGCTTTTGATATCGGTACCGGTACCGGCGTGCTCGCAGCAGTGCTGGCGTTACGTGGTGTGCCCAAAGTCATCGCCACCGACCTGGACCAGCGCGCCCTGAACTGTGCACGTGAGAATATCCAGCGCCTGGGTTTCGCCAGTCAGGTCAGCATTGTGCAGGCCGATTTATTCCCTGAAGGTAAAGCCGGGCTGATCGTGTGCAACCCGCCGTGGGTGCCGGCACGTCCGAGTTCGCCGATCGAGCAGGCCATCTTTGATCCGGACAGCCGCATGCTGCGCGGCTTTCTCGCCGGACTGGCTGCGCATCTGGACAAGAATGGGGAAGGGTGGTTGCTGTTGTCTGATCTGGCCGAACATCTGGGACTGCGCAGCAGGGCGACCTTACTGGAATGGATCTCTCAGGCCGGGCTGCAGGTACTGGGCAAGACCGACATCAAGCCAAACCATCCCAAAATAGCGGATGAAACCGATCCGCTGCATCAGGCCAGAGCACTGGAAACCACCGCACTGTGGCGCCTGGCCGCAATCAAATAGGAGAATTTAATGCAGAAACCGGCCCGAATCCTGACCTTCAAATGCAAGCAATGCGGTAAATCCGTTCAGGTCTTTTTACAGAAAGTCTCAGCCTGTTCCCACATCCAGCCGTATCAGGGATTGTGCAGCTGCGGTGCGCTGTACCGGCATGCCACCGGCAATCCGGAAGCGGTGCACTCGTTTTTGAGCTCCGAAGATAACGATTGGGTGCACAGTCATTAATTAAAAACATTCAATCGGAATTCGCTTGCACGGCTTTTTTTAATTGTATAAACTGCACGGCCTTACCAATTTCACCACGCCGCACCATGCAACGACGCCAATTTTTCCGACACATGGGGATTCCATTTGTCGCCGCGGCAACCCTTTCAGATTCGATACTGACTCGCTCAGAGGCAGCCGAGCTGCAGATGACGCCTGCCATACCGGTCACAGATCCGCGGAAACTGGTTCCGGTCAGAGCCGATATCAAGCGCATTACCGGCGTGTATACCTGCACCCGACCGTTCCGAAGAGCCGGTCCGCGCATCGAACTGGAGCGCTTCGGCCACAAACACGTGGTCCACAATTATGGCCACGGCGGCAGCGGTTGGTCGCTGTCATGGGGTTCCGGTACGTTGGCCGTGCGCTTGGCGCAAAGTACCGGCGCACGCTCGATTGCGATTCTGGGTTGCGGTGCACTGGGTCTGACTTCGGCACTTGTGGCGCAACGCGCCGGACTGTCGGTACGCATTTATGCCAAGGCCTTGCCACCTGATGTCCCGTCATCCAACGCAACCGGCATCTGGACGCCGGATTCGCGTATCTGCGATGCCGCCCATGCACCCGACCTGCTGAGTCGCTGGAAAGAGATGGCGCAGATTTCCTTTGCCACGTATCAGAAAATGCTGGGTCTGCCCGGCAATCCGGTGGAGTGGATCGATTTTTACAGACTGTCCGATGAACCAATTGGTGCTGCGCACCTCACCGTTGCCGATGAACCGGAGTACGGGGATTTTGGTGACGCGCTGCCGGAACTGAACATGCCGGGTGATAATCTGGCAGCAGGAACACATTCGTTCCAACAGGCTTACGTGCGCCGCTCAGCACAGCTGATGTTCAACCTGTCGAGTTATGCGCGCATGCTGATGAGCGATTTTCTGGCCAATGGCGGCAAGATCGAGATTGTCGAATTTACCCATGCCAGTCAATTATTGAAACTGCCGGAAAAAACACTGATCAATGCCACCGGTTATGGCGCCAGAGCATTGTTCAATGATGACTCGGTGATACCGGTGCGCGGTCAGACGACCCGCCTGATTCCGCAACCGGAGTTGCGATACGGTCTGCGTATCGGGAATCTGTCGGTGGTGCCGCGCAGCGATGGTTTGCTGGTGCAGGTCGTGGGTGACTCCGGCAACTTCAATAACAGTGATGCGACTGTCGATCGCCAGGTTGCCGAGGAATCGGTGCGGCAACTGGCGCAATTGTTTAACGGGTGAGCTGCTGTTCACGCAAATACATTGAGGGCGCTTGAAAAAGGCGTTGGCAACGTCGAGTTATCGCGTTTGCTGTCGATAGTTGGCGCGCTCGGGCTGGATTTGATGCTGGTTCCCAGAGAAATCTCAGATAGTCCAATGAGAAGTCAGGCATTAACCCTGACCAGTTTTGCAAAAAAAAAGCAGGACCTCATGCCTGAAATTGGAAGTTACTCTGGAAGGCGATCCAGTAACCTCGTCAACGTATCGCCACTACCAATTAAATTAAATGTATGGGACAGAGCGTTTGCATACCGTAATGCCTGCTGTTAACCCCATTCACGAACTGTATATTGTGCAATTTCTCGAAGATCGGTCTCTGCTGCCAGAGTCAGTTGATATTTCGCCATTGGATCATTAATGTTTATGAATTTCTTCATTAAAGATCTGTTCGACCGTTTTTGAGCTTATTTCTCCTCTTTCTGCAGCTTCAATACGCGGCAACAAGAATGCTTCAAGCTGGCGCAATGCCTCATCATCACCTGCATTGTTGTTATCAGATAAAGAGGGCAGTACGCGTTCGAGCACATAATCTTTTATAGATTTCCCTCGCAGAGCTGCTATAGCTTTAAGTTTCTGGTGTTGTTCCAAAGTGATTTCAATTGAAAGTCGACGCATCGCTTTCTCTCGTGGTTTTTAATGGATTATTCAAAGCGAACGGACACAACTTTTGTGCATTGTATACATTTACACCTTAAAATGCAGCAATTGAATTCCACACCACATGCGTGAGCAGCGAAGCCAGATGATGCCGGTTAGCCTCTGAGTCATTATTCTTCAGCATCTGGTTGCAGCACCGCTCCGCTGCCCAGGTCAGCACTTCAGCCAGTTCCGGTCCGGCATCGGGATGGGCCTGACCGGCGGCTTGCAGCCTGACGATAAAATGCCGGGTATCGCCTATCATCTGGCTCATGAACGATTGATAGATCTTGGCCACGGCCGGATCATAAAACGAAGTCTCAATCACGGCGCGGATCGCAGCCCGGTGCCGGTATTGCACCTCGATGGCATGTTCCATGAACTTCAGAAAATCTGCCCGGCCAAACTGGTCCAGATCCGCCATCGAATCGCGCGCGGCAATGCGCATTTCCTTGCCGACCCGTTTCATCAGCAGTCCAACCAGTTCACCCTTGTTGCGAAAATGCAGATAGAACGTGGCGCGCGCAATGCCGGCTTTTTTGGCCAGATGGTCTATGCTCAATGAAGTGAAGCTCTCGCCATCGATGAGCAGTTGTTCCAGTGTGTTGATGACATGCTCTGCCGTAGTCAGCCCACCTTCGGTGTCACTTTTGCGGATTTTTCTGGTTACCGATCTCATTTTTTATTCCGTAGTTAACTATTTTTAATGCCGGACAAAACAACTCTTTCTGTCTATCCCATTGATCATTTGCGACCAAATAGACACAGTGTCTAGACTGAGTGAATTATTCCACATATAATCGTTTCGCACCAGAAAAAGTCTGTCCACAACCCGTCAAAAGAGAATTCCAATGAACACAGCCATCGTCACCTGCAGCCTGACCGGCGTGCTGACCGATCCCAAACAACACCCGGTACCGGTGACAGCCGCCGAAATGGCGGCCTCGGCACGCGACGCCTTTAACGCCGGGGCCTCGATCATGCACGTGCATTTTCGCAATCAGGAGCCAGGCAAGGGACATTTGCCCACCTGGGAACCTGACGCCGTGGCAGAAATTGCGGAGGCGATCCGCGCAGCCTGCCCGGGCGTGATCCTGAATTTTTCCACAGGCGTAGTTGGCAAAAACATCGCCGGTCCACTGGCCTGTCTGGAACGCTGCAAACCGGAAATGGCGGCGATGAATGCCGGCAGTCTGAATTACCTCAAAACCACTTCCAAAAATGAATGGGCCTGGAGCCCGATGCTGTTTGACAACCCGGTAGAGAAAATCAGCGCGTTTCTGGAAGTCATGAATCAACATCAGATCATCCCCGAATGTGAATGTTTTGATGTCGGCATCCTGCGCTCGATAGCCATGTATCGCGCGGTCGGCCTGCTGCGTGATCCGCTGCACGTGTCGCTGGTCATGGGCGTGGCCTCCGGCATGCCGGCCGATCCGGAGTTGCTCAGTGTCCTGATGAAATACATACCGTCGGGCGCCCACTGGCAGGGCATCGTGATCGGGCGGGAAGAAGTCTGGGCGGTACATCGCAAGGTGGCAGAGCTGGGCGGCAATCTGCGCACCGGCGTCGAAGATACCTTCTATCTGCCCAACGGGAACAAAACTTCCGGCAACGGTCAGTTAATCGAAGCGCTGGTCAGTCTGGCACGCGAAGTTGGCCGTGACATCGCAACACCGCAACAGGCCCGCAGCATGCTGCAGTCCACTCTTTAAAAGGAATAATCCAATGAGCAACACACTGAGTCTGAAGAATAAAACCCTGTTCATTTCAGGCGGTTCACGCGGTATTGGCCTGGCCATCGCCCTGCGCGCCGCACGCGATGGCGCCAATATTGCCATCGCCGCCAAGACGGCAGAACCCCATCCGACCCTGCCGGGCACCATTTACAGCGCGGCTGAAGAAATCGAAAAAGCCGGCGGGAAAGCCCTGCCGATACTGTGCGACATCCGCGATGACGCCCAGATTGAAGCCGCCGTCCAGGCCACGATAGACCGTTTCGGCGGTATCGATATCTGCGTCAACAATGCCTCGGCCATTAACCTGACCGGAACGCTCACGACGACGCCGAAACGGTATGACCTGATGCACGAAATCAATGGCCGCGGCACGTTCATGGTGTCGCGTGCCTGCATTCCGCATCTGCGCAATGCCGTCAATCCGCATGTGCTGAATCTGTCGCCACCGCTGAACTTTGTGCCCGCCTGGTTTGCCCCGTATCCAGCCTACACCATGGCCAAATACGCCATGAGCATTTACGCCATGGCCATGGCGGAAGAATTCAAGGAAGACGGTATTGCCTTTAACACGTTGTGGCCCAAAACCATGATCGATACGGCAGCGGTACGCAACCTGATCGGCTCTATCGGCCAGGACATCTGCAGAAAACCCGACATCATGGCTGACGCGGCCTGGCATATTCTCACTCAACCCAGCCGGTCCTGTACCGGCAGGAATTTCATTGATGAACAGGTGCTGATCGAAGCGGGCATGACCGACCTGCGTGGTTATCGCGTGGTGCCAGGTGACATGGCGCTGGGACCGGATCTGTTTGTGCCGACCGATTGCATCACACCGGATGGCGTGCAGGTTTAACTCATTACACGGGAGCAGCGATATGTTAACAGGCAGCGAATATGCAGATCTGCGCAATACCACCGCGAAGCTGGTGGATATTGAAATCAATCCGTTTGTCGATCAATGGGAAGCCGAAAAAATCTTTCCGGCCCACGACGTCTTTAAAAAGCTCGGCAATCTTGGTTTGCTCGGCATCAGCAAACCGGTTGAATTTGGCGGCATGGGATTGAGCTACAGCTATGCAATCGCGTTTGCCGAAGAACTCGGACGCATCAACTGCGGCGGTATTCCGATGGCCATCGGTGTGCAGACCGACATGGCCACACCGGCCCTGGCACGCTTTGGTTCGGACGAATTGCGCCGTGAATTTCTCGCGCCCAGCATTGCCGGTGATCTGGTTGCCTCTATCGGTGTCTCTGAACCGGGTGCCGGTTCGGACGTGGCCGGGCTGAAAACCACGGCACGCAAGGACGGCGATGATTACATCATCAATGGCAGCAAGATGTGGATTACCAACGGCATGCAGTCGGACTGGATCTGTCTGCTGACCAATACCTCGAATGATCAGGCGCATAAAAACAAATCAATGATTGTGGTGCCGATGAACACCAAAGGCGTGCAGCGCGCCCGCAAGATCGACAAGCTCGGCATGTGGTCGTCGGACACCGCGCAACTGTTTTTTGATGAAGTGCGGGTACCGCAGCGCTATCTGATCGGCCATGAAGGTGCCGGCTTTGCCATGCAGATGCAGCAGTTTCAGGAAGAACGCATGTTCGGTACGGCCATGGGTCTGAAGGGGTTGGAAGTGGTGGTGCAGGCCACCATCGATTACACCCGCCAGCGTCAGGCTTTCGGTTCTGCTTTGCTCGATAACCAGGTAATCCATTTCCGCCTGGCGGAACTGCAGACCGAAATTGAAGCGCTGCGCGCGCTGCTGTATCGCACCGTGCGCTTGTATGACCTGAATCAAAATGATAAAGAAGTGGTCAAGCTGGCCTCGATGTGCAAACTGAAAGCCGGGCGTCTGGCGCGTGAAGTGACTGATTCCTGCCTGCAGTACTGGGGCGGCATGGGGTATGCGTGGGAATCGATCGTGTCGCGGTTTTATCGTGACTTACGGTTGGCTTCGATTGGTGGCGGTGCCGATGAAATCATGCTCGGCATTATCTGCAAGCTGATGAATACGCTTCCATCCCCGAAAAGAGGTTGATCATGCCGGTGTTTGAATCGCAGATTGAAACCACCGCTGCCGGGTTTGGCGAGAACCGGGCAGCGATGCTGGGTGCGTTGCAGGCGTTTCGGGCCGTCGAAGAAAAAGTGCGCGCTACCGAAGCAGAAAAAAGCGCCGACTTCCATCGTCGTGGCCAGCTCACACCGCGCGAACGGGTCAATCTGCTGCTGGATCGCGGTTCACCGTTTCTGGAATTGTCCACCCTGGCCGGTTATCTGCATCATGATGACAAAGACGGCTCACTGGCCGGTGGCAACTGCATCTGCGGTATTGGCTATGTCAGCGGCGTGCGCGTCATGATCAATGCGTCCAACAGTGCCATCAAAGGCGGCACGATTACACCGTGGGGCATGCGCAAGAATCTGCGTATTCAGGAAATTGCACTGAAACAGAAATTGCCGGTGATTCAGCTAATTGAATCGGGTGGCGCCAATCTGCTGTACCAGGCCGAAATTTTTATCGAAGGCGGCAGTATCTTCTGCAACCAGGCACAACTGTCAGCGGCCGGCATACCGCAGATCACCGTCGTGCATGGCTCCAGTACGGCCGGCGGTGCGTATATACCGGGTCTGTCGGATTATGTCGTCATGGTCAGGAAACGTGCCAAAGTGTTTTTGGCAGGACCACCGTTACTCAAGGCAGCCACCGGAGAAGTCGCCGCAGAAGAAGCCCTGGGCGGCGCGGAAATGCATACCCAGGTTGCCGGTACGGCGGAATTTATGGCAGAAAGTGATGCCGATGGCATTCGCATTGCTCGCGAGATTGTACAAAGTCTGGACTGGAACAGGCATCGGCCCGCATTGCCGGCAGATCCGGTGGTCGCACCGCTGTTTTCAGAACAGGAATTGTGCGGTGTTGTTCCTGTGGATTACCGCAAGCCGTACGACAGCCGTGAAGTCATTGCCCGACTGGTCGACGGCAGCCAGTATCTGGAATTCAAGGCCGATTATGATGCCCAGACCCTGTGCGGTCGGGCCACCATCCACGGCATGACCGTGGGCATTATTTCCAACAACGGTCCGATTACCACACATGGCGCGACCAAGGCGGCGCAATTCATGCAGCAGTGCGATCAGTCCGACATACCGCTGATTTTTCTGATGAATACCACCGGTTTCATGGTCGGCACAGAAAGCGAGCAGGGCGGCATCGTCAAACACGGCAGCAAGATGATTCAGGCCGTGGCCAACATCAGCGTGCCGCGCATTACCATCGTGCTGGGTGCTTCCTTCGGGGCAGGCAATTACGGCATGTCCGGACGCGGCTTGCGGCCCGACTTTATTTTTGCGTGGCCGAATGCGCGTACCGCAGTCATGGGCGGCGAGCAGGCAGCCGGTGTCATGTCGATCGTGGCCAGAGAAAAAATGCAGAAAATGGGCATCCCGAGTACCCCGGAAACCGAAGCCCAGATGGCGGGTATGGAGGCCAACATAATCAAACAGTTCGACCACGATTCGCATCCGCTGGCCGGCACGGCGCGGCTGTATGACGATGGGCTGATCGATCCGCGTGATACGCGCCGGGTGCTGGCGTACACGCTGTCGATCTGTGCCGAAGCGCGCGCTCGTCCATTGAAACCGAGCAGCTACGGTATTGCGCGGTTTTGAATTCAATCCATTAAAAAGCGAGTCTGACGATGTTATTTGACAAGGTATTGATAGCCAACCGGGGTGAAATCGCCGTCAGAGTGATCCGCGCCTGCCGCAAGATGGGGTATCACACGGTCGCGGTCTATTCAGAAGCTGACGCCGGTGCGCTGCATGTCAGTATGGCCGATCAGGCGATCTGTATTGGTGCAGCGCCGGCCAGCGAGTCGTACCTGTCCATCGAAAAACTGATAGCGGCCGCCACGTCCAGTGGTGCCGGTGCGATCCATCCCGGGTATGGATTTTTATCCGAGCGCGCCGATTTTGCCCAGGCGGTGCTGGATGCCGGACTGATCTTTATCGGCCCGGATCCGGCTTCAATTGCTGCCATGGGTAACAAAAGCGCTTCCAAAATCCGTATGACAGCAGCCGGCGTACCCTGCATACCTGGTTACCAGGGAGATGAACAATCCGATGACGCGCTCAGTGGCGAAGCAAAACGGTGCGGTTTTCCATTGATGATCAAGGCCGCCTCAGGCGGAGGCGGGCGCGGCATGCGTCTGGTGGAGCAGGAAGCAGAACTGGTATCGCTGCTGCAGTCCTCACGCAGCGAAGCACTGCATGCCTTTGGCAATGGACAGCTGCTGCTGGAAAAGGCCTTGCTCAATGCCCGTCATGTTGAGATCCAGATCTTTGGCGACCGGCATGGCACTGTGGTTCATTTTGGCGAACGCGACTGTTCGGTGCAGCGTCGCAACCAGAAAGTGGTGGAAGAAGCACCCAGCCCGGCCGTTAATGAGGATTTGCGCACGCGCATGGGGCAGGCAGCCGTGGCAGCGGCAAGGGCCGTGAACTATGTCGGTGCCGGCACGGTTGAATTCATGCTTGACGAGCAGGGCGCGTTTTATTTTCTGGAAATGAATACCCGATTGCAGGTCGAACATCCGGTCACTGAATTGGTGTATGACGTGGATCTGGTGGAATGGCAGTTACGGGTTGCGCAGGGCGAAGCACTGCCGTGGTCGCAGGAATTCATTGGCCAACGCCGCAACGGCTGGGCCATCGAAGTGCGCCTGTGTACCGAAGATCCGTTTCAGGGTTTTGTTCCGCAGACCGGCACCGTGCTGGCCTGGAACGAACCTGCCGGCCGGGTTGATTCAGCGCTGCAGGAGGGCGCAGTCATTGCGCCGCATTATGATTCGATGCAGGCCAAACTGATCGCCCATGGTGCAACCCGGGAACAGGCGCGTCTGAACCTGTTGCAGATGCTGGAGCACACCGTGCTGCTGGGTGTGGCCAGCAACCGCGATTTTCTGTACCGGCTGATTGCCCATCCCCAGTTCGCCGCTGGTCGCTTTTCTACCGGATTTATCGGGCAATATTTTCCTGCCGAGCCAGTCGGGCACCAGCATCTGCCGGATCTGTGTCATCTGGCTCTGGCTGCAGCCCTGCTGTATCACGGTGCCACACTGAAGTTAAGCAAGGCCAGCGGCATTGACGCTGAACTGATGAACTGGCAAAGTTCGGCGCCGGCTGCAGTAGCCATGCTGCTGAAAGTGACTGACGCAAAAATCGCCCTGATGGTCACACCTTTAACGGGCAACCGCTATGCAGTCAGTACCCCGGATGGCAATGCAGAAATCAGGTTGACCCATTATTCAGAGCGCACCATCCGTTATGAATTTGACGGTGTAACCGGGCAGGCAAACAGGGTGCAGCGTGATGCAACGTTGTGGCTGCAATGTAATGAACGCACGGTCTGTTACGAAGATCAGACTTATCTGGCTGCCGATAAAAAACAGCGGGGTGCAGATGGACGACTGACCGCTCCCATGGATGGCAAAATCATGACGCTGCTGGTGCAACCGGGTGAGCGGGTCAGCAAGGGCCAGAAGCTGGCCGTACTGGAAGCCATGAAAATGGAGTTTTCCATTACCGGCACCATGGATGGCGTGGTGGAATCGATTGCCTGCCAGACCGGACTGCAGGTCAAAGTGCGCCAGTTGCTGATCGTACTGAAACCCGACGAATCTGAAAAATCGTTGTAAGTAAGGCCAGAAATTCTGTTTCTCACAGGCCCAGCATGGAAAAACTGTAGGCTTCTACGTAGTAACACTGGTATCCTGCCCAGGTAGTTAACGAGGTTGATCTTGTTCAATTTCCAATATCAACCTATGTAAACAGGTAAGCCAATACGCCAGCGCTTTCAAATTGAAAAAAATATTCCTGACTGTTCTTGTTGCAGCACTGTTTTCATGTGCCATTGCTTCGTTCGCAGCTGATAAGATTTTTTATCCGCTGCCGGAAAGCGAGGGCGATTTACGCTATACCTATCCGATCAGGTTGCTTGAGCTGGTCATTAAAAAATCCGACCGAAAATACGAACTGGCTCCCAGCCGGATTGTCATGCAACAAAAAAGGGCGCTCAAAGAAATTGAACTGGGCAGCCCCGATCTGCAGATCATCTGGTCCATGACCTCCAAAGAACGCGAAAAACAGTTACTGGCGATTCGTATTCCGATTGACAAAGGCTTGCTCGGTTGGCGACTGCCGCTGGTAATGGAACAGCATGCCGAGCAGTTTAGGAATGTGAAGTCCGTGCAGGATCTGGCCAACTTTGATGCCGGTCAGGAGGCCTACTGGCCGGATACTGAAATTTTACGGGCCAACGGACTTAAAGTAGTCGAAATCAATTATTACGAATCGACCTTCAAAATGCTGGCCAATGACCGGTTTCACTATTTTCCGCGCTCTATCCTGGAAATCTCCAATGAAGCCAGAATCCATGGACCAGACCGGATCGTAATTGACAAATACATTGCCATTCACTATCCGGCGGCCAGTTATTTTTTTGTGAACAAAAACAATATTGCACTGGCCGAAGCGCTGCGCACCGGTCTGGAACGCGCAATCCGGGATGGTTCATTTGATGCCCTGTTCAATGAATATCACAGCCCTTCGCTGTTGGCCGCGCTGCTCAGGGGCAGAACCGTCATCGAATTGAAAAACCCTTTGCTGCCTGAGCAGACGCCTTTGGATCGCAAAGAACTCTGGTATCAGGTTAAATAATTCTCCCGCCATGAATAAAACCGTTGTTGCCCTCAGGGCGCGTTTGCCATTCAACTATGTGTGGATCGTAGTTGGCGTTGTTTTTATGGTGCTGCTGGCAGCGGCAGGCATTCGTGCAACGCCGTCGGTCATGATTCTGCCCCTGGAGCAGGAATTCGGCTGGAGCCGCACCACAATTTCATTTGTGATCTCGGTCAATATTGCTCTGTACGGCTTGATCGGCCCGTTTTCGGCAGCGGCCATGCAGCGCTACGGCATCCGTCCCATGGTGCTCGGTGCGCTGGTGTTGCTCACACTCGGCACCTTGCTGAGCACGTTGATGACCATGCCCTGGCACATGCTGCTGGCCTGGGGGGTGATTGTTGGTGCCGGCAGCGGGGTGGCTGCCAATACGCTGGCAGCAACCATCGTCGGACGCTGGTTTGAAACCCGGCGCGGACTGGCCATGGGACTGCTGACCGCCAGTGCTGCCACCGGTCAGATGGTTTTTTTACCGCTCATGGCCAGCATGGTTGGCCATTACGGCTGGCGATCAGTGGCCCTGCTGGTGGCTGGCATTGCGGCAGTTGCCATTCCCATCGTGGCGTTGTTGCTGCCGGAACGTCCGGAAGATATCGGGCAAACGCGTTACGGCCAGACGGATCATGTCTTTACCGAATCGTCAGGCACACGCCATCCGTTTGCCATTGCCATTGATGCGTTACAGCGTGCGGTGAAGGTGCGCGATTTCTGGCTGTTATTTTTCAGTTTTTTTGTGTGCGGCATGAGCACCAATGGTTACATCGGATCCCATTTCATTGCCATGTGCAGTGACTACGGCATTGCCGCGGTTGGTGGTGCAAAGATACTGGCCATGATGGGCATCCTTGATCTGATCGGCACGACGCTGTCGGGCTGGCTGTCTGATCGCTACAATCCGCGTGCCTTGCTGTTCTGGTATTACGGTCTGCGCGGGTTGGCGCTGATTTTCCTGCCGCAGGCGTTTGGCCTGAGTTATTTTGGCTTGCCGGTATTTGCGCTGTTTTACGGGCTGGACTGGATTGCCACGGTGCCGCCAACGGTGCGTCTGGCCAATGATGTGTTTGGCCGGCTGGCAGCACCCGTGGTATTTGGCTGGGTGGTGGTTGGCCATCAGCTGGGCGCAGCCAGTGCCACACTGGTTGCCGGCTTCATGCGCAACAGCCTGGGCAGTTACACCGTATCGTCGATGGTCATGGGCGCTGCCTGCCTGATTGCTGCCGTGATGGTGATGCGGATTAACGGTACCAGTGGAAATGTCAGATTGCATACCGGACAAGCATGACAACACATGCCCGATACCGATATTATCTCTTCAAACATTTTCTTGATTTATTCTCTCA
>Ga0316221_1001999_pt1 | contig 19278 bp, 29 predicted proteins | sample TBH18007metaG_FD_206003 | JGI IMG/M metagenome (GOLD analysis project Ga0316221, IMG submission 206003) | Freshwater microbial communities from Trout Bog Lake, Wisconsin, USA - TBH18007 | ecosystem: Environmental > Aquatic > Freshwater > Lake > Hypolimnion/Profundal zone | place: USA: Wisconsin... | reverse complement strand
TTTCATACACCGCACAGAAACACAATCACTGGACGCACGGTCTGGGTGAAGTTGATATTCATGGGCCAAGGTTTATTTCATTATGAAGATACCTCATAAGATTAGAATAAATTCTAAAGTATCTTACGACATTTTGTGGGCAGACATCATTGACGATGACCCGGAAACATTGGGCTCTTCTTATTTCATCACTAAGGAAATTGTACTCAAGAATGGAATGAGTAAGACACAAACAGAAAAAACAGTAATTCACGAAATTTGCCATTCCATCGACGACGAGAACAAAATAGGATTAACTCACGCACAGATTTATAAACTTGAATAATCACTTTATAGATTCCTTAAATTGAATAAGCTACTGTAGCCCTTCTTTGGTCGTACCCATAAGAACTGCCTGTTTAACTACTTCGCTCATATAGCAGACTTCTTGGGAATTGGCGGATATTGAATAAATAAGATTACCGTCTTTAATCGCGATAATAATCATAGAATCGCAAGTTTTAACAGACTCTTTAAAAAATCCCTGCATTGCAACTCGTTCTTCTTTGTTCATGTATTAAAAGTAATGCAATATTTTAAATTATGCTATTATTTATTTGGCCCAGTAAACTCAATTGGCAGAGTTGTCGCGAGTGACCTAGCTCCCGCGAACGGTTGGTGGTTCAAGTCCCCCTGGGCCGACATTTTAAATAACAAATATTCCATAATCGTCGCAATCAAGATTTAATGGAGTTGGATTTCCCTCCCAGTACTTATTAGAAAAACGCTCTATCAACGGTACTCTGTTTTTTGCCTTGTCCCACTCGCTATCGTTTTGAGCGTCTTGATATTCTTGTCTGGCTTCATTAAATGCTTCAACCCATTGATGCTCAGTGCATGAACTCCCAACGCTATTGTGAACGATGCCATCGATCATTTCTATTCCACACATCACAACGCAATCGAATACAGAAACAAATGACCAAAAGTTTGTGAGATTAAAGTCACTGCATTTGTCGAGCGCTGGCTTGATATTATCGTTGTAATAAACAATGTCTGAAGCCCTAGAGCATACTTCATCGGCCCCATATTTCTCCCAATCACTAATAAATTCTTCGACTGGAAAACAGAAATAATTATAAAGTGAACTATTCATGGCTTTCTCAAAATGATCTCTATAAATAAGAATTGGATGCTGCATATTCATTTTAGCTATTTCATCAAGAACTTCCATTCCGTCCATTCGCACGCATGTACCCAATCCAAAAGTCACACCGCGTTTTCTAAAGTCGGCTAGACGTTCTGCATACGCATATTGTGGCACAATCGTCCCATTTTCAAAGATGCTTGTAATCTGTGTTGCTCTCTTAATCTCTAAGTCTGTTAGATCCATTTTTCATCCTTTTTGATCACGTAAATTGATCTAGTTTGTATCTGAGTAAACTCAGGAGAACTGTAATATATTTCAAGAAAAATATCAGAAGTTTTTGCTATACTACAACTTAATTGTTCAACTGAAATATTTTCAAGAAACTCGATTCTATCAATTGGTGTTTTTTCTGAGTAACTTATTTGATGGTTTACTTGTTGTACGTTTTCAGCAATCCATTTATAAAATAAATCCTGCAAATACCGATTTTCTGGTGGTATCATTGCTATGAGTCCATTTAATTTTGTTAATGCTCTATTCATTCATCCCCGCAATCTTTGTTATTTAGGAACTTTTCTCGAAGAAATCTAGAGGCACTTTCAAACATAACTTTATCTAGTTCTATAATGCATTCTTCAATGCCGAGTTTTACGCCAAAGTGTGCTCCCAAAGTAAAATGTTGATCTGCACATACAGCAATTCGGTGTTCGCCCAACCTGTTGTAAATATCTCGTCGTTCTTTAGCCGCCGCTTCAATCAATTTCTCAAACGACTGTGGTTTTGGTGTGACAATTTCTACATTATGAGTGTGCGGTTGTTTGATTAAGCAATCTTTAAAGCAGCAATTAGTTGGTGTGGTCATTTTAATAAGTTCTCTTTTATAATTATAGTTTGTATTGGTTTAATTAAGTCAATTTCAACTAACATTTGAGTAAGTTTTTTAACTTGTGCTTCGAGCATTTTTATTGTTCTTTCAGCAGATTCACAATCCCTACAATAATCATAATGATCAGTTAAATTACAATCAGAAATTCTATTACTCATTCATTCCTCCGAAACTAGCTTGCGGTATTCTGATAAAGCCTTTTGTGATCGTGTTACTGCTTTACTGAACTTAAAAACAATCCTATGTGTAGGGTCGTCGCTATATATTATATCGTTTGCGGTTTCTTCAAGCGCATACAAAAGCCCCTTTGCTGCAATTCCCCTCTCCGCAAGTTTTATAAGCTCTATTGTATCATCACAAAGCATTTTGTTTATTTTGTTCCTTGATTCAATTTCGGCTTCCATGCTCTCCCGTTCCTCCAAAAGCTTTAAAATCGCAGTAGCAAGTTCTAAATGATCATCATTTAATGGCCTGGCTATTCCCATAATTGCCCAAGCTTTTAACGTCTCTTTTTTTATGTCGGTCATTCAAATGCTCCAAAACATGCAGGAATTAAAAAGCACAATCCCAAAAGTTGAACAATCCATAAAATATCTGAACATTCATTTATTGGCTTTCCAAAGCTAGCTAAAGACCAATTCAGCGCAAGAAAATGATTCATCCAGGGAGAAATTGCTAAAAATATAATCCAAAATGCTGGATACTTTATAAATTTTTTCATGTTAATCCTCTGTGTTGAATTGCTTTTGCATGAAAGCATTGAATCGATAACAAACCGAAAACGGTCTTCTATCTGTGTAGTCAAAGTCATGAAAGTAGCCCATTAAGTGAGTTGCCTCATGCCCTACATTGCTTGACTCATCAAGAATACTGTAATCATCATGGAATTTACGATTACACCAAATAACCGATTCACCCTCATTTCGATAGCCAATGATGTCTGTGTCTTCATAGTAATATTCAATTGTTGCGCTGACAAGATAAGTGCGAATCGTTGCAACAACTTCCTCAGCGGTCTGGCCGTTTGTTTGATCAAGATCTAATCCATTTTCAGGATCACACATGAAATCATGAAACTCTTGCATGTTTATTGCTGCAAATATTTGTGCCTCAATCTGCGGTATTAATAGTTTTTCTTTATCGTTACAGGAATCTCCTGCAATTAATGTAATATTCATTTCGGCCTTTCCTGGTTGCAGTTAACGGGCAATCGAAGACTTTGGTTATCATTGCAAATACTGGGCGCTTTATAAAACATAAAATACGCAAATAACGTCATAGTGAACCACAATAAAAACGTTTCAATTAGTAATTTCATTCAATATCCTCATACCATCTGGCTAACGATATAAAAATTAATATCCCAAAGCAAATCGCAGTAAACCATAATATGCATAATGCGGAAATCATTTCAATTGGTGACATGTCATTTGGGAGATAATCATTCATCTTTTTTACCTACAATTTTAATCCAAGGATTATCTGGCATTTTAGCAAGTTCACTAGAAACTTTCATTTGTTCTTCTAATATTTCCTTTGGCTTTTTAGTGCCATCAATATTGAATTCATCAATATGTTTAACCGCATCTCTCAATGCCTCCTCAAATGATTTCATAATTCTTTAATCTCTATGGTTATGTGCTAATCGATAGTCTCTTTCCAATATAGTTCCATAATCGTCATCAACAAGGAACTTGGAATGCACAAGTCCATCAACAACTGGCTTGAAAGAGTAAACTAAATTGTCGTAATCACACTTACGGGATGCATGTCTTTCTAATATTAATTTGCATTTCGTAAGTGGACTTTTTGGTCTAAACATGAACGCCGCACGTTCAACCGCGTTATGCCATCGTTCACGCTTCTTCTGCATTCCACCCCAATGCCCGTGCGACTTGTTGGGAAGTTCTGGAAGTCCTGCAATACTAAACTTCGTGAAGAATTTTATATTACCATTCATATGACTTCTTTTTAGCTTTAGATAAACATCGAGAGCAAAGACCATCGACAAACTTCATGGCAACTTCACCACATCTAGGGCATGGTTTCTTGCGGTGGGGCAAGCAAAGTTGTGTCTTATTATTCACAATCTTGGTGCATCCTGGATGAACACAAAACTCTGCCATTTTCCACTTTAAGAAATTCTGTTGTTGTTTTTCGTATGCATTCATAAAGCCCCTAAAAAACCCCACCGCCAAAATTTTGGATTAAAACGGTGGGGCATAACCGCATCTAAGGAAACCAATCGAAAGATGCAGTTATAATTTATAAATCGTACTTCATTCCATTGGCATTTAAATATCGTTCACCCTCAAAATAAAAGTCTGCCCAATCTCCCGATAATTGCTTATTGTCTTTCTTAGAGTTCTTACCAAGGTACTCCCCATAAGACTTCACATTATCAAGGCCGATTTGCTCAAGTGGCATGCCAATATATTTCTTTCCTACTTTACAAACATACTGCGGATTCTCTCCAAATGTTCCCGCTGCCGGAACAGATAATGGCAATGTTGGTTCAAAATTAGTTTGATCGAAATCAGAATTAATTGTTGATTGTTCACTTGCTTGTTGAAACGCTGCCGAAATTCCTGCATCAACTTCTTTATGAACAGCTTCAATGGTTACGACTGGAGTAACTTTTGCTGGAATATAATTATGTTTTGGCATTGCAATAGATGTGACTGTTTTTGATTGCTCTTGTTGTGCCTGATCCATTTCTGCTTGTTCATAAACACCCCCAAGATTGTCTGGGAATGCCATTCTTAATGCTGCCGCTTCGGCAACTTTCTTAATCATTGTTTCTGGCATATTTTTCCAAGTAGAATTTCCTTTGTCATATTCTTTTAATGGTACCTCTTCTCTAGCGCATTGATTCCAGTCATTTCTATACACTTCGGCCCAAGCGCCAATAAGAACTCCCTTTTCGTCCTTAATCGCGCCGCGCTTAATCCCAGATAATTTACCCGTTCTTGCGGCTATTGATCTAAAACCTTCAATGCCTATTACAATTGTTGGCGCTCCTGTGCCATATTTAACAAAATGTATTTGTCCTGGTTTTAATGGATTTAATTCTAATAATTTACAACGATATAAAAAAAGACCAAGTTCATCATTGGTTGCATTTTTAGCGACTGTTGTTTTAATTAATTGCAATTGATCGGGCGTATAGTCTTTAAATACTGCTAGTTCGTTCATTGTTTTTTTCCTTTTTTTCTTTTCTTATTCTGCGTTCTCTTAATTTGGCAAAGGTCATTTTAACTTCACCAAGATAGATGTTGATGGTTTTTTCCTAAATTTCTCTAGGTCTATATTCTTTAATTCTTCTATCAAAGAATAATCAACATTTCCCTTGCGCTCTGAATATGCAATAGACACAGATTCATTTTCAATTCTGGTCGCGCCATTGCCCTGCATGAGCTTCGCAGCAAGAGCTTTAACTTCTTCTTCAACAACTGCGAGTTGATCCTTCATTTGTTTTTCTGTCTGTTTCAATAAAGTCAATCGCTCCATTTCTGGAGAACTAAGATATTGAATTGGGGCAAGAGACTTGTCGTTTCTGGCCAGTTCAATATCGCGAAGGCAATCAAGAACAGCAACAATTTGTGATGCCTGATATTCTCGATCAGAATTAATATCAAGAGCAACAACTTCGCCATCGTGAACAAAAGCAATAATCGCCTTTTTATATTGTAAAATACCAAGTGCATATTGAACCTGTGCATAATAATGATCTGGGATTTTTGTGGTATATTTTTTAAATGTGGGAAGCGTAGAGCAATATTTAACTTCTAGAATTAACTCTTTATCAACATCAAGACCATCGAGTGATGCGAAAATCCTATCGTCAACTTCATCACACACTACCGCAGGAACAAAGTTGAACCCTTGTTCGTTGAACTTGTCTCGAACGACTTGCTCCCAACTGTGGCCATCCGCAAAGAGTCCTGCAAGGTAATCGCTTACCGGCGCATCTAACATGCCCAGTTTTTCTGAGATTAGTTCTGCGCGAGTTCTGAATGCATCTTTAAGGCCCATTGCACTGGCGACATCTGAACCGCCAATTCCATTCCTACGGAAAGTTAGCCATTCTGGAGATCCCTGTTCTAATTGTTTGATTTTCATATTTACTCCTTAGCGACGATTGACGATTTGATGATCTTACGATTTCCATACTTGAGGAATCTTGTTGCCCATTTACGTGCCTTGGATCTGGCGATGTAATAGGTCTTTGCATAAAAGTGTTTTGATCTGGTTCTAAACTCGAATACATAAATGTTCATTGGTCTTTATCCCTGCTCCGAATGCCCCTGAGTGTGTAATGGAGAAGCTCTATGTGTTCAATCATGCCAATCATTGCCTTAGCGGGAACACCGTTTAAAAGACAATCTTGGACCGTTAAGACCGCGAGAGTGTTTAGCGCCTCATCAGTCGATATGCCGAACTTAGAACATTGCATTTCAATGAAGTTCTTGAATCCAATATGAAGAGCGTCTAATTGTTTTTCGTTGAGTTCTGGGAGATTGGGTAAAAGCATTGGTTTGGTTTCCTTGTAACCAGAGCCTACCAGCAAATTTTGCGGGGTGCAAGTTTTAATTTGACTAAAAATAAGTGACTAGATATTGGTGGGGCAAGCACATCACCGCTTACAAAAATTATAGTAAAGGTTGTTTAATAATGACCTTTGCATTCGATGAGACCCCACTACAAACTGTGATGTGCTTGTAGTGGGGTTTCTTTTTTGGGGTAGAATTATGAAAGATTTAGATGAGTTTAGGGTGTGTTTTATCAACTGGAAAAAGTATCAAAAAGAGACAAGATATAAAACCCATTGGTTTGCTTTTGAGGCAGATTTTTTTCATAATAAAAATTTTGTAAACTTCACACATTCTGAACGACTTTTTTTCATTTACTTGTTGTGTCAAACACTGACGTCAGGCGAAGGAGGTTCGTATGTCATCCGGACGTCATTCGACTGTCGTATGAGTATGATAAAAAAATCTCAAATGATTTCATGTATTAAGAAGTTAATTCACTGTGAAATAGTGATGCTACATAACATAACAAGACATAACAAAGAAATCCCCCTTCCCCCTTTGGTGGATAACTTGGTGGATAACTTTGAAAAATCGGATGGAAAGTTCATAAATGAACCCTCTCTCGAAGAGGAATTTTTGGAGCATAAAAAACGTATGGCACAAGCAATTGTAAAAGGCACATTGAGATGAATAATTCAGAGCGTTCAAATTACATCATTAATTGTTCCAGATGTAATGACTCAGGTATTATTGTGGCGATGAGCAAGGTCAATCCATCGGCATATGCATTCTTGTGTAATAATTGCAGCAGGGCCAAGCACAAGAACTATCCTGTGTGGAACGATAGATTTTCTAAAGATTTTGATGTTGATTTCAGAATGATGTCATCCGCAGGGCCAATCAAACCAATCGAGAGGCCGCTTGTGAGAGATGTTGCAGCCATTAGAGCCAATGACGACACATTAAAATCACCTCCACCCATCCTCCCTTCGATTCCTAGCGACTTTAGTGACGAAGACCTACCTTGATGTGGGTAACTTAGGATCATGGTCTTAAATCGAATCCTAGAGCGATGTCATCCAAGGACACATGGTTAATACAATACTAGAACACTCACCCATCTAAACCTACCATATACCATGATGCACCCATGCATAATTCTATAGGGGCTTACAAATCTTCCGGGCCTTACGAATCGCTGCCCAATCCTTGATGTACCAATACTTCTTCGGAACTATGTACTCAAGGATCAGTACTAATTCTTCATAGAGACCCAGTGACTTCAGTAGTTTTATTAATTCATTAACCTCTGCAATGTGCTTGGCTTTTACCGCAGGACTCATTTTTACTGTTCTTGCCATTTGGAGCTCATTTTCTACCGAGTTAAACGGATTTCGTTGATATTTGTAAGTGCCCGAAATCATTGAGTTCTACTATTTTGATAGAATATTAAGGTAAATTCACAGTGTTAAGAACAAAATTAGTTTAATATTAAACATAGTTCGTTAAATTCGTATGAACTGATAACATTTAATAAAATATCACTCCTTTTTAGGTTTTAGAATTGTTAACACCTCTTTCAAGGCATCGAAATAATCTGACCCCTGACCCGTGAATTTTTTTACCCATGCCTTACGATGTTTCGACCAGTGCATGCGTAACGGCGCGTTTTTCAGCTTGCTAACATCATTGACACTGGGCGTAAAGGGTATTTCGACAACTATCTGACCATCGAGAAGACTCACCGGAATATCATTCACCGTGAATGGACGAAAATATCGTGAGGATTCAAGTGCCTTGATACGCTTACGCGTAAAAAACAATACTTGCCTCACCCTATTGAAATAATCTTTAGTAAAGGGCACGCTATGCGCCCTAATATTATCATAAATGATCGATCTCCAATGGTCAGTGACTCGGATGTTACCGATATTACCTAATGACTTGAATGCGACATTGCACTTTTTAAAATATCTATTCAGGGCGGCAAGTCTATCGGCCTTTAATTTCAAGGCATCGAGTGCCCCTGCACTGTTAGCGAGTATGTATTTCGGCGATTCTACCTTGTCCGCGCACTGATTCCAAAAATCAGCGCGTGAATAATACAAGGCCGCATCGTCGTCCGATTGACTCGATAGTGCCTTGATATTATTTTCTGCGGCTAGTGCCCTGAAACGCGAAACGCGCTTGACCCTTTTTTGAGTCAAACGCTTTTCGTTTCGTTCATTTTTTGGCTTATTCAATTAAATAATCGGTCATTTACGCCGTCCTTTCGAAATAAAAATACTTCATTATTTTTTTTATATCTTTTTTGGTTAGTCGCATGCCCAGAGATGCGCCAATATCCTTAATTGACAACTTTAGATCGGTAGCAGTGCGAAAATGAAATAACTCATTTTCTTCACTAGTGGTTATTAACTGAAAAAAGTCATTTACATTATTATCATCATCGTAATACGCGCCGTAGTCAGGGGTATTGAATGAATAATCTGACCTATAGTCGTAACTGTGACCCAATGACAAGTAACTCTTATCACTTCCGTAACTCGACTTAGTTACAATAATCGGCGTCATCACACGCGCATTGTTTAGATCTATTACAATTTTCTGTAATGCAATTTTAGTCAATCCATCAAGTGCATGACTGCAATACACGCGGTTATCAGTGTAAATAGGCGCGGTATCATCGACTACGATAGTCGTTGTCAATTCATTCAATACGAAACAACTAAAATACCCTTGTATTGTTTCGGTCTCGTACTCAGTCTTAATTAAGTGATGGAGTAACGCCTCACTATCGTTTTTTGTCTTCACCTCATGCGTGCCCTTGACGGTTACGACTCCATTATGTGTCAAGTAATTGCCCTTAAACTCGAACGGATGCGCATACTCGATACCCGTGCCATTGGTTGACGTCCTATGATGAACGACGACTTGAGACACCTCATAACATAACAATATACTCGTTAGATCAACATAGAACGATGCAAGTGACAGTGACTTAATGGTCATTAGTTCATTAGTCTTCGTTCGAATAATCGCGCCGAATCCGTCGTTGTCATGAGTACGAGTCGCGAAATCTTTAATGATGTTAAGATCGGTATCATAGTTGAATTCAGTGATTAGTATATGTTTACACATATTCAGCCTCACTCTCTTTACAGTCTTCGCTGATACCCAATGACTCGCGAGCTAATACGTCGTAACTCACCAGCGCATTAGTCGCAAAAATAGTTGAATCAATGCTGTATTGATCAAGGCCATTAACAGTCTTCATTTTCTCGCGTAAATAGTTCTCGGTGCGTTTCGGTAGTTTACTATCCTTGCCGCACAACCGTTTATAAACATGGTGCGCGAGTATTGTATAGTGGTGCAATTTTTTGGCGTCAAGGGTAGGACTAAAAAACCTAAACTCTAATCGATCGCCTTGATTATTGATCATTGAATACTTATCAATCCCGTCATTGTAGTTACTAATTGCATTTTTATTGCAGTAGCTATTTAATCGGCGTGATTTCGCAACGTAATTAAACAAAAATGATAATCGACTCGTATCAATTCTTTTTTGGCAATCAAGTTTAAGGTAATTATTCAAGTTAATATGCAATCCGCATGTTTTATTGAAATTAAGATCAGCGTCATCACGTAAATAATCTAATATTTTTTTGTTGTCCTTAATTGTGTCCTTACTGACAAAATAATTCCAGCACACCTCAGCCGATGCGCCTCTATTTTCGTCATTATCTAAAACACTGCCGTCTTCAACGACTTTAATTGAGGTATTGCCAGTCAATCGAATAAGATCACGCGATAATTCACGTCGATCAACTCCGGTCGATTCAAACGAACAGTCGCCCTGACACTCATGGGAATAGTTACTCATTAAGTCACTGATAATTTCACTTGTATCAACGTAACTCCGTAACCGACGCGCATCGTCTCTATTAAGGCCCAACTCATTTTCGAGTAAATCGGTAACTGATTGACACTCTAAATCATTGCGCCGATTCTCTTCACCCGACTCGCTACACGCATCGTCGTCGTGTTCAGTGCTACCTTCACCGAATAGTTCTAGCTCGATACCGAAATGAATAGTGTCCGATATGACGCTATCCGTTTTTAGTTCATTCTTTTTTATTTTATTCTTTTTTGTAATGCTCATTTTATTGGATTCCTTTAGTTTCAGTGGACTACCACCATGTTTCAGCGCGAAGTAGCGCCATGTATGATATTCTATAACACATCATGTTATATTGCAATATATATTTACATAGCGAGTCATATTTATTTAATATATTTTTCCCAAAACACTGCTTTATTGGATGTGAGCACAATCAATTGTATTCATTGAATTATTAGGAATAGAATCTATCTCTATATATATATCGCTAACAATGTGTTTAATAATTGAGTAGTCAAATATAGGCGGTGCGATACAAAATCAGTATTCTAATTGGAATGTTCAATCCATAATGAGAACGATTCTCAATAAGCGGCTCAACGAATCCCATTGAGAGCTCCTTAACAATTGATTACTAAACGAATTTAGTTTATGAATGTCCGATAACACTCATTATGTAAACTCAATGTGCAGAACGTAATGATTACATACACTTCAATGGTATTCATTTAATAATCGTCATCATATTAAATACTGAGCCTGTAATTGCGCACAATACGATTGTGGGGGGCATATACAATGTGGTCATGAGTAGCAGTGTTATTTTAGATCGCCTTAATTAGGGCACTTTACGAGCGATTCACACAGGCTGTGCGAGATCATCACCATAAGCAATGTCAACGGATTCAGTAGATTGTTAAGGCACGATACTTGCCGCGTCAATGAATTCGGTTGATATCTATGGAATCCGTTTATATAAAAAAAATTTTTCTATATTGGGATCTATCACCCCTCCGTATCTTGACCATTTTCAAGTGTTTTGACTATTTTAATCAAGTAATTCTAATAGCTAATGATTTTTAAAATTGGGGATCTGATTTTTATAATTTTTTTTATTTTATGAATAGTTGAGTATTGGTGTTGGGTACATAGGAATGGCTCTAAGCCATGCGAGATGGGTGAGCTATTTAATTATTCTCTCCAAGACCAATATAATTAATTGGTGCGGTTTCTGCTGCCGCGCACTCTGTGGATTCTTCCCTCTTAAATCGGTTCAGGGTTATAATTGAAATAATTTTATGGTCATCAAAGGCGTGTTGTATGCTTAAATACTGTGATGCCACTTTATCTCTTATTTCTTGCAACGCCTCTCGATAGGCATCGCGCTCTTCGGTTAAATCTGTAACATCAATTAACTGGACGCATTCAGCTGGAATGTGAACTAAATCTTTTCCTTTTGTTTCGTGCAACATAGATGTTCCAAAAATTATTTGATCTCTGGTTGCCATTTTTAAAGCAAACTCATTCATTTCATCAATTCGAGATTGAAGTTTTTGAATGTCCTGCCCATGAGACATGATTAGATCGTGTTTAATGTTTTGGTCTTTAATGAGTTCATCGTTTTCTACAAATAAATTTCTAACCGCTTCAACAAGATCAATATGGTCTTCGCTTATAGGATTTTTAATATTATAGTGAACCCATGCTCTGAGAGTTTCTAAATTCATTTAAACCCCAACATCTTACATAGATCGTTAAAATTATAGGTATAGTAGCCCGATTTTTCAGAATGCTTTTTCCATAATTCTGTCAATTGCTCTAACGTAAAACTTATTTCACCTTCTAAGACTTCGCGGACATCAATTCTTAAAATTCCTAATGGGTATCTTTTAAACGGAGCGTGTTCAAGAACCGTTAAAAGCCCCCTGTTTGCGTGACCATGCTGCAAAACAGTAAACTCCCTGCGCTCCACAGGCTTCTTAGGCTCTTCTTTCCTCACGTAAGTAACGCCGTCTAATACAATTTCGTCTGAGTGTTTCATTTATTATCCTCATACCATTCGTCTAGTTTTTGCTTTGAATCTCTAAAATCACAATCAAGTAGAACTGCAACAATTTGGATTCCCCATTTTTCTGCATATTAACATAATGCTGCAATTTCTGCTGGATTAAATAATTTTAATGTCTTAACATTTTGATATGGCAAACAATAGGTCCATAGGCGGGGTTCAGTCACAGTTTAGTTCAACTAATCAGCCGAGCAAACGTTCTGGCGGTGGTCAGCCGATTGCAGCACTTAGAAAGACGAGTGCAAAAGAGCTGGCAGAATTGTGCGAAATGATCTTGCATGCGAGTAAAGCGGAACTTGCGGCGGTGTTAAGCGATCCTAACACTTCGATGATCACGGTTAATTTGATCAGTGCGATCTTGGCAGATACGCAAAAGGGATTGACCTACACTTTGGATAAGTTGTTAGAGAGAGTTTATGGAAGGCCGAAGACTCAGATTGAGTTGTCGAGTGATCCTGATAATCCGATGAATTTTTCACCCGTACAAATACTTGTATCTTTGCCAGAGAACGGCAGAGGTAAAAAAGATGAATGAAATAAAAATAGGATCATTTTGGAAAAAAGTAATTAAAAAAGACGGATGTTGGGAATGGGCCGCATGTACCAATGAGAGTGGCTATGGCATTTTTCATACGGGTAAAAAAACTGATAGGGCACACAGAGTTTCTTGGATTTTGACTAATGGTGAAATACCTAGCGGATTATTCGTATGTCATAAATGCGACAACCCACCATGCACAAATCCCGATCATTTGTTTTTAGGTACAAATAAAGATAATGTTGATGACATGATAGCGAAAGGAAGGAATTCAAAGCCTCCAATGATGGCTGGGCACAATAGAATTGATTTACCGAAAGAATGCATTAACAAAATTGGTAAATTACCGGATTATATTTTAGCTAGAGAATTTAATGTTAGTAAATATTGTATTGCAAGGAATAGACGTAATTTAAACATACCATCTTACGCGATTTCAACTGGCAACAATGGAAAATTCTCAAAATGAATGGAACACCCAAGATGGAAGTAGAAAGGAATTTAATCGCACCCCAACCTGGAAATCAAAAACGATTCCTTGAAACACTTGCTGACCTAGCATTGTACGGCGGTGCGGCCTAGGTTGGTGGTGGGAAAAGTTATGCCTTACTTTTAGAACCATTAAGGCACTTCAACAATCCAAAATTTGGTGGAGTAATATTTAGAAGAAATTCTACACAAGTTAGAAATCAAGGTGGGTTGTGGGATGAGTCTACAGCACTGTATACACAACTTGGTGCAACGCCAAGGCAGTCATATCTTGAATGGCAATTTCCAAAAGGCGGTAAGTTAAAGTTTGCACATCTTGAAAATGAAAGTTCTGTTTATGATTGGCAAGGGAGCCAGATTGCTTTTTTGGGATTCGATGAACTTTGTCACTTTTCTGAAAAACAATTTTTTTATATGCTATCAAGGAATCGATCGATGTCAGGAATTCCAGGATATGTTCGTGCGACTTGCAATCCAGATGTGGATTCATGGGTACGAAAGTTTATTGATTGGTGGATTGGGGAAGATGGATTTCCCATTAAGGAACGGGCTGGGGTTTTGCGTTGGTTTATTCGAGTTGAAGATGAAATCATGTGGGCGGATAGTAGGGAAGAGTTATTACAAAAATATGGATCTGACGTTCTCCCAAAATCATTTACATTCATACCATCGACAATTTATGACAATAAAATTTTACTACAAAGTGATCCTTCGTATTTAAGTTCTTTGAAATCTCTCTCCAGAGTTGAGAGAATGAAGTTACTGGAGGGTAATTGGAATGTTAGGTCTGCGGCTGGGCAATATTTTCAGAAATCTTGGTTTCAAGTTGTGGATGCTGCACCTGCGAATCCGCTCATGACGATTCGATATTGGGATAGGGCCGCGACTAAACCCAATGAGAGCAACAAGGACCCCGATTGGACAGTTGGCGTTAAGTTGTCGCGTTACATGGACGGTACTTGGTTGATCACAGACATTGCAAAGATTCGCGATACTCCAATGGAGGTTGAAAAGTTCGTAAAGAACATCGCCTCTCAAGATGGATATACGGTTTGGGTAGGAGTGGAGCAAGATCCTGGTAGTGCAGGGGTTGCGGATGCCCAGAACTTCGTGAGATTATTAGCGGGATACAATATTAGGGTTAGAAAGCCATCGAAGGACAAGGTTACTCGCGCATTACCACTATCTGCACAATGCGAACATGGTAATGTGAAGTTATTGCGGGGATCTTGGAATGATAGTTTTTTAAATGAAGCGGAAAATTTTCCAGATGGTAATCACGACGATCAAATTGATGCGTCATCGGGAGCTCTAAATGAGCTTGCAACAGGAATTTCGATTTTAGATGTTTTGTGAGAGGAACATATGGCTAAAAAAGTAGAGAAAAAAGTTAAAAAAGAGATTAAGCCGGTAATTAATGCGGCCGAATCTGGTCCTAGAAGGCCAGGGTTGGGTGAAAATACCATATTTAATGGCCTTTCTGAGGCAATTATGGGGTTTAATCCGGGCGGAATTGGCACTCCACTAGACCAAACAGACACCATTTTCCTCAATAATCGGTGGTATTTGATCTCTAATATGCGCCAAGTTTTATCAGAGGTGTATGCAGAGCATGGTTTGATTCAGACCGTTGTCGATGTTCCAGTAGATGATGGTCTCCGCGGTGGGGTTGAAGTTCGTACTAAACAACTATCAGAGCGTCAGATTCAAGATTTGCATGCAACAATGGAGCGTCAAGACGATGTGAACACGGTCGGACAGGCGTTGAAATGGAATCGCCTCTATGGCGGCGCGGGTATCGTGATTTTGACCGATCAAGATCCGATGGAACCACTCGATATTTCAAAGATCAACAAGAACACCCCACTTGAGTTCCGCGCGGTCGATATGTGGGAATTGTTTTGGGATAAACAAAATACTGAAGGATACGATCCTGCCATTCAAGAACAGAACTTTGAGTTCTTCTCTTACTATGGAACCAAGTTACACAAATCTCGCGTAATGCGCATGAAGGGCATTACCCCACCAAGTTTCATTCGCCCAAGACTTCGCGGTTGGGGTCTGTCTATCGTTGAACCACTCGTTAGATCCATTAATCAGTATTTCAAAACTAATGATCTTTGCTTCGCGGTACTTGATGAATTTAAGTTAGATATTTTTAAGATCAAGAATCTTTCTACTACTTTGATGAGCGATACAGGAACCGCGGCAGTACAGAAGCGTGTTCAATTAGCCAATCAACAGAAGAACTATCAAAATGCGATCACAATGGATTCTGAAGATGATTACATTCAGAAGCAATTATCGTTTTCTGGTATTGCAGAGATACTTGAACAGATTCGGATCCAAATTGCTGGAGATCTTCGTATGCCGATCACCAAGATTTTTGGTATCGCATCTCAAGGATTCAATTCTGGTGAAGACGATATTGAGAACTATAATTCAATGATCGAATCAACAATTAGATCAAAGTGTAAATACGATGTTCTTAGAATCATTGAAATCAGATGTATGCAGATGTTTGGGATGATCCCAGATGATCTACAAATCTTTTTCAAGCCACTTCGCATGTTATCAGCAGAACAAGAAGAGAACGTGAAGACCAAAAAATGGGAAAGAATTATGATGGCCCATGAAAAGGGAATTATGGACGACAATCAATTGATTGATGCCTGTAATCGCGATGCACTTCTTGTTGTTCAATTGGAAGCGGCGACCATCAATCCTCCAGAGGCCGATGAAGTAGAAGTTGGCGATGGATCTGAACCAAAAGAAAACAAAACCTATTCTCATGACCCAATTGTTGGAAATTCATTTGAAGCCGGAACTAAAACATTCGAATTTAAGAAAAAGAAACACCCAAGAGATGAAGATGGTGTTTTTGCAACAGAAGGAAAGACCGATCACTTCGAAACAACTCACGGCAAGCACAAGCCCAAACAAAATGAAGGTGAAGAATACACCGTTGTTTATAAACATTCTGACGAAGGTAAAAAAGTACTACTCGCAAGAATGATGAAAAAGGGCGCAAAAGACCGCATTATGAAAGGTCTTGGCAATGGCTATTCTGCCGAATCTCATGAATATGACCTTGGAATGGAAGAGGGCATGATGCAACCCCACCCAAAAACCGATAATGACATTGAGAATCCTGGAAATGTTGATGAGGCCAAATGGGCAGAGGCGAAGAAAAAGTGTATTAAAGAATATGGTCATATCAAATGGCCAGTTGTAACGACGATTTACAAGGAAATGGGTGGGACATTTAAATGAGTGATGTTTTCTGGTCGCCTGGGCGAACGCTAGAAGAGATTGAAAAGGCAGTTATTCTTGAAGCAATTAGATTTTTCAGAAATAACAAAACACAAACCGCATTAGCACTTGGGATTGCGATCAGAACTCTTGATTACAAACTTGCAAAGTATCGCGGCGAAACAGTAGTGGAAGAAAAGCCAGAAGAACCAAAAAAGGGATCACGGAAAAATGGCGATAAAATCACTGGTTCCAATTAGAGAGTCTCACCAAGATTTTGAACCAATCAGAGAACAGTTGTCTAAACTATTCAAAGAGGAAATTTATTATCCATTACTTCGCGAGATAGGATTCAAGAAAGATTCCATTCAGAACGCCAAAGATGATTTGTTGCGCGCTATTCAAGGTGGACAGATCACGTATTCCAAAGGAAAATTTAAAGGGAACTTTAATTCCACTCTCTCACGAGAGCTTCGGAAAATCGGCGCTGAGTGGGATAGATCACAAGGATGCTGGTCTATTCCACAATCCGAACTTACTATTGAAATTAAAAACGCGATTTCTTTATCTGAAACAAAATGGATTCAGACAATTCATAAACTCGATGACAAATTAAAATCTATCATGCCAGCAAAAATTGCCGAGAAACTAAAACTAGAAAAGCAATTTGACTCGCTGCTCTTTAAAATTGATAAAAAACTTGAAAAAAGTTTAGAGAACATTTCGGTACAACCAAAACTTACTGATGCACAAAGATTTCGAATCTCTGAAGAATACACAACTAATATGGAATTGTTCGTTAAAGATTTTATCGATGAACAAGTTACTGAATTAAGAAAAAAAGTTGAGACGAGAACATTCGATGGTTTTCGGTATGAAGGAATGATTAAGTCTATTCAGAAAAGTTATAATGTTAGCGAAAATAAAGCCAAATTTCTAGCAAGGCAAGAAACTCAACTTTATACTTCTAAATTAAAAGAAGTGCGATATGAGAAGGCCGGAGTTACAAAATATCGCTGGGTTTGCTCCGCTCATCCCAAAAGTAAGAGCCCCAATGAAAGAACTCCCGGCATGGTTCGCTATTATCACGCACTTAATAATGGCAAAATTTTCTCATTTGCAGAAGGTGCTGTCGTGAATGCTAAGGGAGAGAAAAAGAATCCAGGAGAAGACTACAACTGTAATTGCATTGCCGTTCCAGTCTTTGAATCATAATCTTATGTTATTCTACATAGGGGATGAAAATGAAAAAACTTTTATTGGCAATTGCACTTGGATCAATGTTGGCCTCTCCTGCCATGGCAGAACAGACAGCATATAATGCATATGCAACTACAAATGTAACAACCGCTGCTTATGTTCAGGTTATCTCTTCAGTTTCTTACGCAACAAACCAAGTTCAAATTCAGGACACTTCTGGACAGATTATGATTCTTGCTCTGGGTGCCCCTGGATCAGAAGTAGACACATGGCTTATCCCATCTACATTCGCAGGAACGGTAAATGTTAATATTCCAGCCGGTTCTCGCGTTTCTTTGAAAGCAAAGACAGCAAGTGCAACAACTGGAACTTTCTTAATCAACGTAGTTAAAAAAATATGATCAAAAACGCAAGCACGCTTCCAAAAGTGTTTTATGGGCTTCATATGGTCGAAGGGGTCGCGGAATATAACGAACCTTCAATAAACAATGGGCAGCCTTATCGCATTTTAATAGGTGAAAACACAATTAAGAACATGGATGCTTCTTATGCTGGTAAACCTGTATATGTTCGTCATGTGGAGCAAGTTAATTTGGATAGCTTGCAAGAACAAGCTGATGGATATGTTGTAGATAGTTTTTTTAATAAAGCCGATGGAAAGCATTGGGCAAAGTTTATTGTCGTGAGTGATAAGGGCCACGAGGCAATTCGATCTGGATGGAAATTATCGAACGCATATGTTCCGAAACAATTCTCGGGCGGCGGTCTTTGGCACGGTGTGGAATACGCGAAAGAAGTAATGAATGCTGAATACGAACATCTCGCGATCGTTCCAAACCCAAGATACGAAGAATCGATTATATTGACCACAGAAGAATTCAAAGAATACAATATTAAAAAAGAGATTGAATTACAAAAATTAGCGAATTCAAAAACCAAGGAGAAAAAATCAATGTTTAACCTTTTCAAAAAGACAAAGGTCGAAGATTCATCTGAATTTGAATCAATGACTGTTAAGTTGCCAAAAAGTGGCAAAGAAGTTTCTATTGCACAACTTGTTAATGCTGCTGATGGAGAAGCATTAAAAGAACAATGGGGCAAAGCAGAAAAAACAGACATGCATAATGAAGAAATGATGGATGATGATTCTGGCAAAAAGAAAATGCACGATGACGATGCTGGCGAGAAAAAAGAAGAAAAACATGAAGAAAAGAAATTAGCAGATCCAGAACACCACGTTCAAGTTGGAACTGATCTTATGAAAATCAATGACCTTATCG
>Ga0316221_1001997_pt1 | contig 19283 bp, 27 predicted proteins | sample TBH18007metaG_FD_206003 | JGI IMG/M metagenome (GOLD analysis project Ga0316221, IMG submission 206003) | Freshwater microbial communities from Trout Bog Lake, Wisconsin, USA - TBH18007 | ecosystem: Environmental > Aquatic > Freshwater > Lake > Hypolimnion/Profundal zone | place: USA: Wisconsin... | reverse complement strand
AATAAAATTAAAAACCAATTAAGAATAGGGAATATAACAAAATGCAATGAAAAAGCGATACCGCAAATCCAGCCAATACCAGGTCTCCATCCAGACTTAAAAATGTTATCTGATTGAGCTTCTGCTTGATTAGTTTGCACTTGTGCCAAAGCAAGCTGAAAGTCATCTTGTAACACTGCTTTAGCAAGCTCATCTTTAGCTTGTTGTCTAGCATTAACATCTGGAATAACTCTATCTAATACGGTACTTACAGCACCAATAATGGCATCAAGCAACATTGTTTGTAAGTAAGGTATCTAGCTTTTGTAAAACAACAATAGATTCTTCTACAATGACTTTAATCACTCTTAAAGCAATTTTAAAAGAATAGATTGCTGCTGTTTTTAAAAAATCTAATAATTGAATTAATTTAGTTTTCATAGTCCTTCTCCTGGAGTTATATAAACTGAAGCATTTGCTGCGTCACCAATCACTTTAGCGTACACATTTCCTGTAGGGCTTACTTGTGGTCCTGAAATCACTTTATAAGCGTATGGAGGTAATGCAATAACATAACCTGGTCCGTTATCTGGTAAAGCTACATTAAATGAGCTAGTAGAATTAATCCATACGTATACACCAGCATTAACATCTGCATTTGAAATATAGTATTGATTAACAGGGCTGTCAGAAGTGATGGTAAATACGTTTGATTGCGTATTAGCCGCACCTGTTACAGCTACCTTTACTGTCTTACCCATAGGTTGAAAAGCAATATTATTAGCCATTTAGCAAACCTTGCAGTTTTTTTCAGGTTTTGTAGTAGCTGAATTTTTAGTGTCTGTTACACCGTCAAATCGCCATACGGAAGTAAAACCTGCTGGTAATTTACCATTAATATGATAATTAGTACCGCCAATACTTCCATCTCTTGGAAGTTGTGGGCGAACAGATTTAGCTATTTGCTGATTGACTTGTGGTGGTCTTTGATTCTGTTTCATAATTTTCTCTTTTCCTAGTCTTTAATAATAAAAAACTAAATATTGCAAAAAAAGCCATTGTGCCTAGTCTTAATATATCTGGGTCTTTCATCACCCAACAAGCCAAACCAAATGACATTCCTAAAGCTATGATTGTTAATAAACGCTCTGATATAACGTTCAAAGCCAAACGCACAATTGCTATTGTATCCATATTATCCCCTTATTTTAATACTATATTCTAACTATCTTCTTCCTCGGTGGCAATAAATCCTGCACCCCATTCATCGTCACTGATCTTTTGTTTGAGCTTTTCAACATTGATTGCTCTATCCAAAACCTTACATTTATCCGTTAAAGAAGCTGATTCGTCTGCCATCACTTGTTTTAGAAGTACAGCTATAGAGTCCTCTAAATCCGGATTTATCCCCTTTTGTTTAGCCATTTAATCCCCTATTGCTTTTGAGCCGTAATAACCTAAAGTGCCTAAAACACCAGCACCCACTATTTTTGATAAACCTTTATAAAACTCTTGTTTAGCAGCCTGTGTATCAGCTACAGATGTTTGTATTCTATTTGCTTCTTGAATCATGGTTCTGTATTGATTTTGATTAATTGTACCGTCAGAAAGTAATTTTTGAGCAAAGTCTTTATAGTGTCTTGCTACATCCATTGGCTCTCTAGCTGTCATAATATCAGATTGTAATTTAGCAAATACTTGTTGTCTTGCTGCTTGTTTTTCTGCAGTCACAGTAGATTCTTTAGCAATTTTACCTGCTTGTTCTGCTTTTGTAGTTGCAGATCTTACTTGTTTTAAATAATTTTCTACCATATTCATAGAGTTAGTTTCTTTCAACATATCTCTATTTTGTCTAATAAATCCTTCAATACGTTTAGGATCACCACCTAATTTTTCTAATTCATTAGAGAAATATTTTCTAGCTTCATTTTCAGCAAATGGTTTATTGTTACTTACAGCCTCTAATAAAGATTGATAACTTTCTTTATTTTTAAATACACGAGAAGGTATATCTTCTGTAGCAGTCGTTGCATATCCTCTAACACCCGGTATTTGTTCTTCTGTTAATACTTTACCAATTTTTGTTTTAAATACTCTTAATGGCTCTGAATCAGCTTTATATTGAGTAATAAAAGTTTTAATCTTGGGAGAAAATTCTTCCATAATACTTTCAACTTGTTTAGCTAAACGACCCGCTTGTTGTTGAGATATAGCGTCAAATCCTTCTGCAGGCAATCCATAAGCACGATCATTTAAGAATCTACGTAATTGTTCTAATCCTTCAAATGATGCAGGTTGACCAATCACTGTACCTGTAGCTTCATCTACTTTAAGACCTTCAACAGCGTTCTTAACTTTCATTAACTGATTACGAACTTCTTGAACAGGCATATTAGAAAGTTTAGTATCTGGATTGCGTAATGCTAAATCTATTTCTTTTATCATTGAGTCAAATGCTTTTGTATCAGAAACTCTTTGACCAGCCTTTTCTTTTGATAAAGCCTCATTAAATGCTTCACTTTTAAGACGTTCAGCATTAGCACTACGTCTGTCTTTAAGTTGTTGATATACTCTATCAGTATATGTTTTAATTCTTTCACCAATAGATTGTGAGCTTTCAGGAATAGGTTTATAACGACCTGCTTCTTCAGTTGTTTTAGTGCCAGGTAATTCTCTTAATGCAGCCTCACCTTTTGTCTCTTGTTGACGCATTGTTTTTTCAGCAATGCCTACTCTTTGTTCTGCTTGATCTGCTAATTTTTTAGCTGCGTCTGCTTCAGCGCCTGTTCGTTTTGTAGCGTAATCACGTAACGCATCTGCAAGTTTTTTAGCGTCACCACCAAAAGCTCTTTGTAAAGTGTCTCTAACTGCGTTATAACCTTTTTGAGATACTTGAGCTACTAATGGTAATGTTCCTCCTGCAACACCTCCAAAAATAGCGCCTGATTTAGCTGCCTCACCTTTTTCTTTATAAATATCTTCTGGTTTTTTAGCGCCAGTTAAAACACCCCCAGCAGTAGCACCAGATAAAGCACCTAAACCTGCACGACCTAATAATGATTCAGCTTGTAATGCTTTGCTTCCTGGCACTAATGTAAGACCAGCTTCTGTAGCAAATTTACCCATAGTTCTAGGATCAATAATGCCTTTAGCAGCTTTAGGTGTTTCTTCAATCTCTTTAATTTTACCGGCAGCGTATTTTTGTAATGGCTCATAAGGGATAGTTTCTGCAGCACCAAGTAAAGGCAATGCAGCGCCACGACCTATTTCAGCATAAGTTTTAAATGCTTTACCAGGGACACCTTCAATAAACTTTTCTGTTGCACCTTTAGGTTGAACAGGTTTATCCGGAACAAACTTTCCAGTTGTTGAAGGTTGTTCTGTATCTGGTTGAAAAGGCATTATTGCCAAGTTCCTGATTGACCATTAATAATAATTTTTGTACCTTTTTTAATCTTGCCATCTTTTGCAGCTTGTTCAGCTTCGGCTTCAGTAGTAAATGTAGGTACTTGTGAAGTTGGTGCAGCACCGCCACCACGTTTTTGTAAAGCGTATTGATAACCGTAAATAGCGTTAGGGTCTCCTGTGCGAGAGCTAATATCAATTGCCATTTTAGACATATTATCAATATTAAATGCTCTGCCTTTTTCTGCAGCAGAATTAGATAATTCTCTTGTATGGTCAATAAGTAAGTTAGATAACCCTTCTGGTGTAAATTGTTCTTGAGCCATAAGAGCATTGAATCGTTTTTGCAATTGAACAGTAAATGCACGTGCTGATCCTGACAATGATCTTTCATACCCAACAAGGTAAGCAGCGTAACGTTTAGCAAATATAAGTGCTTCTTGACTTAATCCTGATTCATCATCTGCAGTTGGAAGTGCGCCAGCACCAGTATAAGATTTAACATATTTATCTACTAAACTTTGAATTTGACCTGAACGACCTACAACATCTGGCATAGTTCTAGCGATATTAGATAAAGCATAAGCCTCACCCATAGCGCCAGCAATTGTAGTAATTTCTGTAGCGTCTTTAGGAGATGGCATAACGCCAGTAAATTGTTGTACTAATTCACCTTCAGTAGACGCGCCTTTTAATTGTTGTCTAATGCCTAACATTGCTAATTCAGTTTTAACTTTTGAAGTAGCTTCAAATTGTCTTTCCATAATATCAAACGCTTTTTCAGACAATTCAAAATTCTTTTCTGCTAATTTAGCCGCTACCATTAAACCTTGTTTATCTTTAATAGATTTATAAAAGTCAGCGTTCATTTCATAAAATAATTCATCTGCTTGTAATTCAGCAGCCTGACGATTTGTTGCAGCTAATTCAGTAATCTTTTTAAGTCTGTCATTAAGAACTTGTGCTTTCTCTCTTAATGCTTTTACATTCGTTTCAAAGATGTCTTTTTCTTTTTTGTATCTATCTTCACGACCTTGTAAATGACCTTCCATCATGCCAGACATAGCTGACATTGCAGCTTGAGCAGATCCTTTACCACCTTTACCAATACCAAAACCAATCAAACTAATATAAGTAAATAATTGTGCTAAATCTTGAGCGTTCTCTTTTGTAGGTACAAATTCTTGATTTTCTAATTGATTAACAACTTTATCGTAATCATCGTATGCTTTAGACTTTGTAACATCTTCTACTTCTTTACGGTATGCTTCAGCTTTTAATTGACTTTTAGCTTTGTTAGCTAAATTTAATTGCATTTCTTTTTCTGTAGCAATATCTTGTTCAGCTTGTAAACCTTTACCATAAGCATCCATTAAAGGTTTAGTAGTTTCTAAAAACTTTTTACCTAAATCTTGATAACCTTTTTCAGTCTCTTTTAATACTTGATTAATGTCAGGAGACTTTACTTGAGGTGAAAGTAAATTAGCTGGAAACGTTGTACCAGTTTGGTCAATGTTAGTTATATTTTGTAATGGATCAGCCATGATTAACTAATTGTTGGTTGAGTGGTAGCAGGTGGTTGACCTGCCATAATTCTAGCAATATTTGTAAAGTAATTACTTGTTAAACCGTTTACGTATTGATCTGCTTGGATACCAGTTGTAATAGCACCCACAGCAATATTGTCACCAATACCAAGTACTTGTAATCCAGTTTGATATTGATTATTTAATAAGTTATTTCTAATGTTAGCGAGTTGTGTTGCAGCTTGAGCTTCACCTACACCACCACGTTGAGCAATACCTTGTTGTACTTGAGCTTGTGCAGCTTCATACGCTTGTTGTGATTGCGGAGTTAATTCACCTGCTTGCGCCTGTCTAACAAGTTCTTGACCTTGCTGTTGATAAGGTTGAGCTAATGCTAATTGTTGTTGTTTAGCTTGTTGCCCTTGTTTTTGTGCAGCACGAGTAGCAGCAATACCACCTAAAGCAGTAAGACCACCTAAACCTAATTTAGTTAAAGTGTCAGGTGAAAGATTTTTTAATTTATCTAATACGCCTTGTTGTGCTTGAGGCGCTTGAGGTGCTGTGCCAACATCAACAACAGGTTCTAATCCTGTAGGTTGTGGTAAAGCAGCAGTCCCAAATTGGGATTGTTGAGCCGGTGTAAATGAAACACCAGGAGCGCCAGCGTATTGTGTTACACCAGGTGAGCCTGTATATTGACTAAAATCAATAGAAGGAGCTTGAGTTGTATCTGTTGTTGCAGGCGTGTAATTTACACCACCAGTAGTTTGTGTAGGTGCATAAGTACCTGTATCTGTTGTAGGTGCTGTACCAAGCATAGATGGTGCTTGAGTTGTATCAATAGGCGTATAAGTAGATTCTGGAGCATCAAAACCTTCAAATTCTAAAAGACCAGTTTCAGGATTAATAGAACCACGACCACCACGTTTCTTTAAGAGCTTGGCTTCTTCAGGCGTGATGTGTGCAAGAACAGTGTCTCTACCACGACCTTTCTTTTTAATAATTTGAGCCATTGCCGGTAGGTTTAAGCTCAATGATTCCATTAATGATTCGTTTGCCATACTATGCTCCTGTTTCGTCTTTCACTCGTAATGATGCCACATTCCATACATTTTGTGGTGTAGAGGTTTGATCGCCACCTCCTAAAGTTGCGCTAGGATCAACACGTAACGCTTGTCCTAATGCTTGTGATCCTGGGGTTACACCACCTTGACCAGTTGTTGTTGTCGTTGAAGGTACATAACTAGATGCCATTTGTGTAGGTGCAGATGTTTTATCTAAACCTAATACAGAACCTAGCCCTTGGGAAATACCACCTGAAATTAATCCACGTTCTGCTTGAGATACATAATCTGATCCTGTAGGACCTAAACCTGTAGCTACACCGCTTGCCAACCCTCCTACAGCACCACGTTCTAATGCTTGTCCAAAAGATTGACCTTGTAATAAACCAGATGTTGTACCACCGACTGTGCTACCTACACCTTTAGAAATTCCTGCAATGGCTTGTGGGCTTAATCCTGTATCAGCACCTTTTAATAAAGAGCTTGTTTCAGCACCGGCTGCACCACCAATACCACCACTTAAACCACCAAATAAAACACCTTGACCAATATCTCCACCTGTCACTGCAGCACTTACACCACCCGCAATAGCACCCGTAGCGGCAGAGCCTAATGCAGCACCTGCAACAGTATCTGCAGCAATACCTGCGGCAGCGTCAACTGCGGCTGCAACACCAATATCGGTAGCAGCAACATCAACAACAACGGCAACGGCAGCGGCTGGCATTATAGATCCATCTCATACATATAAACGGGTTTCATTTGACCTTTAATTTGTTTTTGAGTTTGTGTAATTTTTACAGGCATACCTGATCTTTCTACAATCTTCTTAAACATAGGTTCGTCAGAATAAGTATAGCCTTTCTTAATACCTTGAGCTTTTAAGGCATCGGCTAACTTCTGATAATTTTGTAATACACCCATCATGTTGTCTGAAGTAAAGATATGTACTTCAACAGTAAAGGGAGCAACTAATTGAAGTAAAAATACAGTGTTACCAAACTGCACTAATTCAACACGTGGGTTTTGTTTTAACTTATTAACTTTAACAAGAATCTCATCTGGATTAAGTCCTTGTTTAATAGCGTCTTTCCTAATAATAGATACAGGATCTAATCCTGACTCTTTTCCAGAAATCTCATTTTTTTTTGGGGCGGGGGAAGCTATTTTATCCATTATGCACTCAATCCTAGGGCAGCAGCTATTTGTTGATGAATGTACAAATGAGAAGCTATCCAATCATAAAAATCTGACTCATTATTGAAGTCTACATCCAACATATTAAAGGGATTATTAAGATTTAGCAACCTCGCAAACGACTGATGCTCCACCTGATGAGCCAATAACCAGTCATCTAAATTGTCTGTATTTGCGTCTGTAATAGGGAAAATAGGCACGTTTATGCCTGCTCTTTGAAATGTTTGTTGAAATAGCTTATGTTGAGTGCCATTTTCAAATAAAAACTCACCTAATGAGTCTTTGTCACCAAATTTAACAATAGAAAGGGTTTCAAAGTTCATTATTTAAAAAATTCGTTACGAATAATGACATAAAGACGTACTAATGTATAAATAAGAGTAGCCCACAAAACTGCAGAAGATAGGGTTAAATGACCTAGAATTGCACCAATCCAGATCATAATTAAATCAAAAAAAGAATCGTTATTATGTGGTCCGTCTATCATTAGAATGTACCTGCTGTTCCGTTTCTGCCATCAATCCAAGCAAGTATGTACCAATTTGATCCATCGGTTTGTACTTGAGCGCCAGTGTATTGATTGCTAAATACTCTTGTTAATGTTCCGTCAATTGTTTGTGATGATGTTGTAGCTATAGTGACCGTATTAGCCGAACTATCAATCTTTTTCACCACATAAGTTTTACCTGTAGCACCTACGGCTGTCGGTAAAGTAATTGTAATATTACTTGTTGAAGCATTACCTAAAATAGTCTCATCGCTTGAAGTTGCGTTATAGTTAGCATTTTTAGTTGTAATGGCTGCGCCAATGGCAATATTACTAATTGACCCTGATGTAATTGTAACATTAGAAAGCGTCAAATTACCTACGCTAGTTGTTGTACTGCCTAAAGTTAAAGCTGTGTTACCAAGCGTTGTACTTGAATTAGATAAGAAACTATTGGGAAATGTTGTACCCACTGCATTAATAGTTACAGTGTTATTAGCATTAATAGTCATAGCGTCTGAAGTGCTAGAGCTACCATTAGCTATAAAATGAATAGCATTAGCTTGGTTTGTACCAATAGCTAAATCACCACCACCTGTTTGAATAAATGTTGCATTGGGACTAGAAAATGCGTTATTAGGGAAACCTGCTGCTGTATAACTGTAAGTTGATCCGTTCATACCAATATCAGCATAAACGTTACCTAATTCATTGTATAAAGAATAAGATCCATAAGATGTATTTCCTGTATTTTTGTTTTGTACAGCTACATAAGAATATGTTGTAGCGTTACCTACAAAGCTAGCAATAAGACCTGTATCGGCTGTAATGTTAGCAGCACCACCTACAGATAAACTTCCTATGTTAGATGATGCACCGTTATAAGAAATATTAGCTGTATTAAGGTTAGCGTTACCACTAGAAATAGTGACATTAGCTAAAGTAAGGTTACCAATAGAAGTTGCTGTACCACCAAGTGATACAGACGTATTTCCAATGGTCAATGAACTATTAGATAAGTAACTATTTGGGAAAGTTGCAGCTACGCTTGTAATATTTGCAAAGGCTAATGTAAGGTTACCAATAGATGAAACTGTGCTACCTAAAGTTACAGTAGTATTGCCTATGGTTGCACTAGAATTACTTAAAAATGAATTAGGGAAAGTGGTTGCAACATTATTAATAGTTACATTGTTTAATGTCACATTACCAAATGTAGTAACAGTTGAACCTAAAGACACACTTGTGTTGCCAATGACTACACTGCTATTACTCAAGAAACTATTTGGGAAAGTGGTTGCTACATTGCTAATGGTGACATTAGTAAGCGTTAGATTACCTATAGAAGTAATTGAACCACCTAGTGAAACGCTAGTGTTTCCAATGGTAACAGCACTATTTGTTAAATATGAATTAGGGAATGTAGGTGAAACTGATTGTATGTTAGCTGTATAGAACGTTGTGCTATTAATTGTGCCACCTGTGATAGTCACGCTGTTAGCATTTTGAGTAGCCATCGTACCCAAGCCAGTGACATTACCACTAGGGACACTGGTCAATGAAATAGTGACATTACCTGTTAATGCACCACCACCTGACAATAATCCACTTGTTAAAACATTGACTGTATTAGGTACTGCACCAGATACACTTGCCACAGGGATTGTAGTAGATGCTGTCGCATTAGCTGTATTGTTAGCGTAAACGTAACCAGTTAAAGTTTTAATGACTACATTGTCTGTGGTAGTTAAAACGGCTGTTTCATTGGTCACAGAAATATTGCCACCAGTAATAGATACTGCATTGGCGTTCTGTGTTGCCATTGTGCCAAGACCAGTGATATTGGCTGCAGGCACAGAAGTTAATCCTATAGTGACATTGCCGGTAAGTTGACCGCCACCGGTAAGTAGTCCAGAAGCATTAACATAAGTGGTATTAGAAACTGCTCCTACATTAGCTGCAGTTAAAACAACAATACCTGTCTGACCATTAACGGATTGTACTAAATCAGTATTATCAATCTTTTGCCAAGCTGTGCCATTGAAAGCTGCAAAGTCACCGACTTGCCAATCAGTAATACCGTCAAGATTAGTTGATCCTGCTACAGAAACGTAGTAGTAATCACCTTTAGCACCAACACCTGATTGTAAAAACGGATTGTTAGTGGAAGCATCCCAAGTGCCTTTGTATACCAAAGCACCAATAATATTGGAGAACGCACTAACGGTTTTTAACATTTAGCTACAACGGCTTATGAGCCATCGCCCGGAGTAATGTATAAAGTCGTACTTGAAGATGCGTTAGCAGTAAAGTAAGCGTTTCCAGTAAAAGTTAAAATTTCGTCTGTGCCAGGCAGTAACGGAATACAATTACTCAACGAAGTATTTGGTGTATTTGCTCCTGCTGTGGCTGCTGTAGCGTTTGCACCAAACCCCAAAAAAGCAGTCACCGTGCCTGAATTAATGACACGGTATTGATTGCTCCACCCATTGTTACCAGGAATTTGTACTGGCGTAGGTGAAGGATTAGCTGCAACAATAACTACAGTATTTCCTGTTGGGGTGAATGGTGCATTAACTGACATAATTTATCCTTGTATAGTTGTTTCTGCAGGCGTTTCTACCGGAGTAGATTCTGCAGGCGCAGGGACTTGTGCTTTTACTTGTTCTTGTAATTTTTGCAATAATGGATATGCACCAGATTGCGTAGGTAGTTGACCAATCACTTGTAAAATAAATCCTGCTTCGTTATCTTCTAAATTAAATTGTATTGCCATTTTAAATCCCCTTTATGATTAATTTGTAGTTGTTGTTGTGTTGCTTGTTTCAGTTGTTACTGATACGTTTGCTGCTGCCCATGGTAGTGGTGGTGTCACTACAGGTGGGTTTTTAAGAGCTTCTAACTGACTATTTACACTAGTTTCGTAATTAGCTACTTGTTCTTTACCCAAAGCATCTTTTACCCATGCTACCAAAATTTCTTCTGTTAGATTACCGTAGTCTGTAAATGGACTATCTTCTTCATAAGTAACTCCTTGAGAGCCATATACAGAAGTTGCATAGTCACCATCTACACCATTAAGTCTCCAGTGGATAGTTTCTACTACATCTGTTTTACCATCAAAAGATGGTTTACAGTTTAATGTTTCTATTTTCCATATTAATGCCATTTTATTTTCCTTCTAAAATTGTTATTCTTGCTTTTAGGTCGTTGATGATGGTTTGTTGTTCTTGAATGGCTGCTACTAAATATGGAATTGCACCGCTATTATCCATTCCTTGATAAACAGGCTTTCCTTCTTCGTCTACAGCATCTTTTTCACCTACTACACTTCTAGGTAATATTTCTTGAAATTCATGTGCTAAAAACCCACTATCAGATGTTCCATCAGGTTTCCATGTAAAATTGACAGGATTTAATGCTTGGATTGTTTCAAGACCATTCGTAATTTTTGTTGCATTATCTTTTAAACGATAATCAGAAGTAATGTTATAAAGAACACCTGTCGTTCCATTTTGTGAAATAGAACCAATTTGACCGCCATTGTAAGAAAAATCAATATACACAGAACCTGATGCAGTTCCAGAGTGCATAGTCCAAATAATTGCATTTGCTGGTGAAATTGTAGTTGCATTAGCATTTTGTCTGCCTACTGTTGTAGTTCCTACCAACACATTACCACTAGAGTCTATACGCATACGTTCTGCGCCATTTGTATTAAATGCCATTGCTAAATCATATTCAAGAGTTCCATACACTCCACCATTAGCATAATTTGGATTTACATATATATTTTTAGTGCTTCTTGTAATATTTAAAACTGCATTAGTTCCTGATACTTGAAGCTGTGTAGATGGACTCGTAGTGCCAATCCCTACATTCTGTGATGAGTCAATATATAAAGCGTTTGTGCCATTAGTTGATAATCCAAGTGAGTTTGTAGCAGGAAGATATAAACCATTACCAGTAACAGATGATCCTGTTGGAATGAGTTTTGATGCAGTCGCAGTACCTGTAGTTGAAAAGTTTGTTCCATCAAAACTTAACGCTGTACTTGTTGTACCCACATTACTTGAGTTAGTGTATACAACAGCATTAGCATTATTATATGAATGTGTTACTGCAGCATTAATTGATCCACTAGAAATAGTAACATTAGATAATGTAAGATTTCCTACAGAGCTTGTAGTTGATCCTAAAGTTAAAGTAGCGTTACCTAATGTTGTGGTTGAGTTAGCAAGGAAACTATTGGGAAATGTAGTGGCTACATTAGATATAGTGACATTAGTTAAAGTTAAATTACCAATAGATGTAGTTGTGTTGCCAAGATAGACGGCAGTATTACCCAGCGTAATAGCTGTAGCAAAATTAGCATCTAGTTGACTTAAGGGTATAGATGATGTTGCGGTAGCAAAAGTATACGTTACAGCCATGTTAGAACCTCACTCTCAATTCATGTTCAAATTCAAATGTATTATAAATAAAATTAGGCGAAGTAGATGTCATTGTTAAGCCCAAATACTTACCCCATTGTTGTGCATCTGACTTGTACAAATAATATCCTGCCGTGAATATCCATGATATTACAACAGAACTGTTATTTATCCAAGGGATAACTTGTCCTGCATTATTAGTCCATCCGTCTGTATTTTGTAAAGCATAAGTAGGACTAGAATTAGTTTCGGAGTCTACAGTCACATTGACTTGACCGCCAGCAGTTAAAGTAGCTTCTACCCCAAATTTAAGGGCTTGTTTTGTACGGATAGGGTCTTGCATTGGCAATAAAGCCGTTTGTATGTAAGACGATATATTAGACGTAGTATCTGAATAAAGTTTATATAAATTAGTGCCAGATGTACCAAATAAGGTTACTTTACCGCCTACAGGTACAGAAGTAATAGAAGCTAGATTATTACCTTGACTTGTTAAAAACCATTTCTTTTCAAAGAATACAGCTTGAATATAACGACTTGAAGATGTATTACCAGCAGTACCAGTATATTTAAAATTAAACGCAGCACAAAGAATATTGTTGAGCAATACTTGTCCTGCATAAATAGGACTATTAAAGTCAATGTATGGGAAGATACCGTCTAATTGATCTGATATTTTAGATGTAGTTGAACCTACAAGTGCATATACACCGTAATCATTTAAAAATAGTACAGACCTAAAATATGGGAAGATTGCATTAGGGCGTTTACTACCTACAGAAGCTGATACGTTCGTATTAGTAAATACGGTTGTACCATTGGTTTGAACAATGACATCAGAGAATACGTTAATACTGTCATCACCAAAAATATATAAGAAGTTATTGGCTGATAGTAAGTATTGAATGTTTCCGTGTAAGGTTGAATCAGTTAAAGTGACAGAACCGGCAGAAACGCTTGTAAAATCAGAATAAGAGCCTGCCGCACTATAAAATATGGTTCTACCTTGAGCAATCCATACACGACCAGAGAATGTAGCAATAGATACATTTTGTGTGCTATTTACAATAGGTGTTAAGACTGCACCTGAACCTCCACCACCACTGACTGTAACTACAGTATTGGCTGCATTAGTATAGCCACTACCTTGATTAGTCATAATGACTTGTGTAATCACATTACCAGAAGTAATCGCTTGAGCAGTCGCACCTGTACCGCCACCACCTGAAATAGAAATCGTAATATTGGCAGCATTGGTGTATCCAGAGCCACCATTTTGTACAGAAATGCTTAATGTGCCAGTTTGGAAGTTTAATAATTGAGCAATCGCTGTAGCATTATTACCACCACCACCAGAAATAGTGACTGTAAGATTTGCGGCATTAGTATAGCCCGTACCTGCATTAGATAAGGATATAGCTGAAACTGCATTGGCTGTAATCGTAGAAACAGCATTAGCTTGTACACCATTTGTAGTATCAGGTGCAGAAATAGTAACTGTAGGCGCAGATGTATAGCCAGAACCAGGGTTGGTAATACCAATAACACCTACAGCGCCAATAGAAACTACACTATTGCCATCCCATGTAGAATAACCCTTATCAGGATCAAGAATGAGCATACGCTCATTTTTCCATTGTGTTGTAGTTACACCTGTATTTGAGAATGTACCAGCAGCAGCAATTGTGCCTTTGGTATTAGTCTGTATATTATAGTATTCAGCAGAACCGTTATCTTCAAACGCTATCACATAATCATTAAGACCAATATTGCAAGATGTTAAAGTCGTAGGTGTATGAGACCATACAACTGCAACATTGCCTGAATCGTATACTTGAGAATAATTAGGTAAGATGCGTAAATTACCAAAACCAATAGGTTGGGCGTTTTCTAACCAAGAGAACTCATCTTCAGTGATCGCTGTTCTATTAGATTTGGTATCAAGCCCTTTAAAATTCTTTATGACCTGATACGATTTCTTCTGTTCTGGAGACGCTGCCATGTTTAGTATGGAGAACTATAAACGCTAGGAATACGTCTTGTATAAACGCTGTTTAATACAGAAGATACGTGTTTAATGTATTCTTGTTTAAATATTTCAGCTTCACCAAAAGACTGTTCATAATATTTAGCTATATAAGCTGCATAATATTTCACAGGCGTTGTATAAGGATCATTAATGACATCGGGTGTAGTCTGATTAGCCAATGTCAATTGATTTGGTAAAACTACACAATCTACTTCAATTTGATACACTTGATCTGGCACAGGTCCAATATAGATTTGTTGTTGACCATAAATAGAGAACGCTAATGGTCTACCAATATAGTTTTGCCAAAAACGTAAACGAGCATTAAAGTCTGTCCAAGATAAGTAATCCATAGGCACACGAGTATTACCCCAATAAAGATTGACGTTTAATACATCAAGCACTGTGTTACCTGTAGAAGGTGATAATGGGCTTGTTCCCATTAAGTTAGTTAATGCTGCGTATGAAATATTTTCACAATTACCGACATAAGTTAAACCAGCAGTACCATTAGTAAATTGTGTACTAGGCGGATAGTTTTGATAATTATTTACATTGTTTTGTGGGTACGGAGGTGCAGTTGTACCTGTTGTACCAGCTTGTGTGACCTGATAAATAAAGATATTACTAAATATAAAGTCATTTAAATTGACCGCAGTACTTGCAGTCCAAGCATAAGGATAAGTTGGAGTCGCTCCATTAAGGGCGGCTGAAGGTGCTACTTGACAAGGTGTTTGTGTGACAACGACTTCTCGTAAGCAGCCGGTATCTCGCACGACTCTTTCTCGTGCTTCATTAATATAATCTGTTAGTTGCTGCTGTGTATAGAAGTTACCATTTGCATCATGCAGCAGTCTTTGTACATCTGTAATATACGATGATAGAGTTGATGTTGCCATTTATTTTCCATTTTGTTTTAAGCTACTGCTTGAAGGATTTTTCCCCCAACCTTCTTTTCAGAAGGCAAGGGTACTTTTTCCACCAACGGGGATAACGATTGGTTCTTTTTTGGCGGCTCGGTTGTTAACTCCCATTTAGTTAAAAGCTCTAAAGCCTTATCTAATTCATTAGAATTTTTTAACCAGCCCAATCTTGCCAAATAAGGTTCTTTGTTACTATCTTCATAACCAAATATATGTTTTGCAGTTTCTACAGGTATTTCCACTGTAGTGCCAGGTTTAAACTCATAAAAGATTCCTGCGAATCCATCTTTGAGTTTAACATCACTATTATTAGTTACGAATATAGTTGACATTAGAAGCTCACTACATCTCCCCATACTACGATGTCTACAGTGTTAGCGTTACCACTAGCTGTATTAACATTGACGTATAGGCATGAAGTTACATTTCCATTGATTGCGGTCGTAGTAGACGTACCAGTAATATCTTGGAACTTATTAACGGCTGACACGCTTGATAACACAGTATTAGCTGTTACCAAGTTAGCACCATCGTTTGTAGAACCAATAGATACGTTTGCTGATGCAACAGATCCTGATGGGTTTTGTACTGTAACTCTACGTACAATCACCGCACCAGAACCTAATAAAGCACCACTGTTAGTCAGACCGCCATTCAATAATGGGATAGTAATAACAGCGTTACCAGCAGTGTTAAGTGCTGTAGCTGTAACTTTACCTAATCGGTAATTGCTAAAACTATCCTGCGTATTTTGTGCTACTGAATCTGAATTAGCCATTTATATCTCCTTAACTTGTGTAAGTTGAAGAAACGTTTTGACCACCATTTACAGTAGCTAATGTTACAGTTGCAGAAGTTGCAACGATAGCGTTTGCACGTACGTTAACACCGTCTGAAATTAATACACCACCAGTATTGTTAGCAAGAAGCACAGACCATGTTGATGGTGTTGTGCAGCTTGTGTTTGTATTGTAAGCAGATACTGCTTCAATAGTAACGTTAGCTGTTGGGAATACTAAATATGTACCTGCAGGCACAGCAGTATTACCTGATGATGCTACAGCTACAGTTGTTAATTGCCAATACGCACCAGGGGTGTTGGTATTAGCATTGCTTAATAATATTTTATTTAAACCTAATGACATGACTATTTCTCCTTAAATTGAAATTGAGTTATAGCCACCGACTCTTGTCATAGCTTTTGGTTTAGTGTTCACTAATTCAGCGATCATTAAAACAGCACCTACGTAGCCGATTTGCCAGTTGGGTAAAGTAGACTCAAAGCCTGTAAACACAAATGAACCTTGGTCATGGATATACAATGACAAGTAATTTGAGTTAATAAAGTATACAGTGCCTTCTGGGCAGTATGGATCTGGATAAATTGGTACACCAGCAACCATTAAAGCTCTGAACGCAGCTTGAGGACCGTTTGAATCACCATCAAAGCCATTACCTGGAGTGATGACGTATTGTTCTTGACCAACATAGTCTTGAGCTAATAAAGTCCAAGTACCAAAGCCGCAAACACCAAATGTAGGCACTTCAGCACCGTTTTTAACAGTACCAGAAATGTATTGTAAGATGTTTTGACGTGTTGGGTTTACATTACCTGCAGCATACACTTTAGATTTCCACCATCCGTATGTTGATCGGTTAATGTTACCGTATGTAGGTAAGTTTGTACCATCATCAATTGCACCAGGAAGTCCGATGAATTGTTGTGTGTTTGTATAGTTGTTATACAAAGCAGTTGCCATTGCATCCATCATTACGTTTGTAGCATCGTTCATACGAGCTTCAATAAGAGGAATAATAGCGTAGTCTTGTTGAACAGCACCTTCCATACCTAGGAATGGAACTGGAGCAATCATTAACTTAAGGTTAAATTCAGCATTGAACGCACCTTGTTGAACTGCTGGTTGGTTAAAAGAACCGCTGTAATCAGACCATTGAGCGTTCACGAATTGAGCGCCTTGAACTGGTACAGTGACTTGTGAAACACCGCCGGATGCTTGTTGACTATTTGAAATCAATGCAGCCATTAATGGTGTTGAGTTATAAAGTTGTACAACCAACTTTGGGATAAACGCTCTACGTGTGACGTAGGTCAACTCGTTGTATTGCGAAGTACCCGAAGCTGGAAGAATACCGCCACCTATAGGCATGGTTTATCTCCAATCATAAAAGTTAACATCCCCTAAATTCCAATCGGTTTACGTGTGTTACGTAAATCCGATAATGCTTTTGCAGCCTCATCACGTGCAGCCTGTTGAGGATTCTTATAGTATTTACCCAAATCAAATTTTGCAACTGGATTTGGATTGTATCCTGTAGGCGTTGGTGCTGCTGCTTGCTTCATCCACTGCCAATATTGTGCGGCAGTTTCATGATCTGCAATCTTGTTTTCTAACATGACTTTTTCTACTTCCTCAATTTCTGACTCATTATCAATAAGTCCTTTTTTGATTAAAGCGTCACGTTTATCTTTGAGTTCTTCTCTAATCTCTTTCTCACGTAATTTTGCTTCTAAATCTTCTACTCTCTTTTGGGCTTGAGAAACTTTCTTTTCAGTATAGTCCTCAATCTCCAATTCAGGCATAGGAAGATCTGGTCTTAATTTTTTAGTAAGACGTAATGCGTCTTTACGTGTTTCAGGATTTTCAGCTAATTGCTTCATAAGAAGCGCTAACTCATCCCTTTGTTCTAAAGATATATTTTCTAAACTCATACTTTTATCCCCTAATTAATTAAATAACTTTTTTAGTGTCACCAGGTTGACTCATAGACATCATGTTCTTATAGCCAGCTTTTGGAGCTGCTGATAAGCCACCGAATTGTGAGTAACGTGGTGTATTGATAACTTGACCATTTTTTTGGTTGTTATCAGTTGGTTTTCTTGGTGCAGAAGCGCCTCTTGGTTTAAAAAGTTCCATTTTACCTTTTCCTTATGTTAATGATGGGGGTTGACCGCCAGGAGTAGGAGCGCCTGGCATACCTGCTGGAGCAGGACTACCTGGCATTGCCAAACCTGGAATTGCTGGCGCTTGTTGCATCGCTTTACCTTCAGGCGTTGCGCCACCCGCTTGAGGTAAAGTTTGTAGTAATTGTAAAATTTCTGACTGTTGAAGCTCACCTGTTTTAGCTTTTTTAGGACCAATCACATCTGTCATGGTTCTAATTGCAGTAAGAATTTTACGACCTTCTTCGGATTCAGAACCGAAGGCAGGTAAAGATTGTTCTAATAAATCCATTGCCATGGATACATTTACCAATGCGCCTTCACGATTGCCCATCTTGGGTTCTGGTGTAGACATTGGTGAAGCAGCCGGCGGTGTACTGGCATCAGACATATCTGTGCCTGGTGGTGGGGATGGAGGTGCGCCTTGAGGTGTAGCCTGATCTCTTTGGCTTTTAATCATTTCCATCATTGGGTCTTGTGCCATATATTTATCCTATTGTCCATATATTCGTAGAATATACATTATGTAAAATTAAATCAAGTGGGAGGTCATATTTTGTTTCCCACCCCCCAAGGGAGGTTTAGCTTAAACAGCTAAAACGTAATTACTTACGTTTTGCGTGTCTTTTAGCTTTGCGTGCTTTACGTGCCATGTGAATGACTCCTTAAATAAAGCGGTCACCTATTTCACGGGTAAGGCAGCCATAACCCTTTTTCCTCTCACGAGAAACTTATTATCGTCTTGTTTTTCTTGATTTCTTGTGTGCTTTTCTTCCGTATGCCATTTTATGCTCCAAAGTTTAATACCCCCTATTTTGTCTACCGTAGCTTCTTGTTGACGGGCTACGATTGAATGTCTTTACACCTTGTATTCTATATTCTAATTGAGCAGGTTGCCTAGCTAATTTTGTATCTACACCTGTAGCTCTAGGTTGATCTGCTGTAGATGTTGCCACTCGTTGTGTTGCCATTATTCTGCTCCTGCCTCTGGTTCTTTTTTACTTTTATGTTGAGGATGCTGTTTAGGTTGAGGTTGCCCTTGTCCCATCTTTTCACGCTTCTTCAATTTGTCTTTAAGCAATTGTTTCATTGGAACGTCAGTTAAGTCAAGCAAATCTTCTTTATCAATTGCACCTGCCTTAAATAAGTTGAACGCTAATTGTTTTTGATCTTCTGTGAAAATCGGTGAATTACTATGAGCGTCTACTTTTACGACATAATCTTTTGTAAATTGTTCAGCAATGAATGACAAACCTTCAGTATCTGTGAAGTGTGTTG
>Ga0316221_1001987_pt1 | contig 19354 bp, 21 predicted proteins | sample TBH18007metaG_FD_206003 | JGI IMG/M metagenome (GOLD analysis project Ga0316221, IMG submission 206003) | Freshwater microbial communities from Trout Bog Lake, Wisconsin, USA - TBH18007 | ecosystem: Environmental > Aquatic > Freshwater > Lake > Hypolimnion/Profundal zone | place: USA: Wisconsin... | reverse complement strand
CAAGAACATCTTGGCAGTTAACCGACGTGGTGCAGTTGTTAACGGTACAACTAATATTCGTAAATGTCTGTTGCATCGGAAAAGGTGCGTAACTTTCTGACCATCCCCAATTAAACGCACGTTTACCAGCGGGTACATTATCAAAATCAACGGTGAAAGTAAAATCAGAATCTAATAAAATACATCTATCTATACAAATATTTTCAGATGGAACATTTATTTGAAAATTTATATTTGAATTTGAAATACTAATTGCATTAAATGGCTGATAAGTTGATTGTGAAGCACCAGACATAACGGCGAAATCAATTGTTTCTTTAATTTTTAATCTACTATCTTCTACTAGAACACCTCTAAAATCTGACATTATATATATATATAATTAGTTTATATTTTTATAATATTAATTTTTTTAGACATTATTATTTTATTATTTTATATTAATTCAAAAAGCAATTTAACGGTCGCACTTGCTCCAGATGGCAATAATAAAGGATTTAAAATTCCTAATCTATCCCTAAAAAAAAAACTTAAATCTAAATTAGTTAAACTTGAAGAACTAGACATCAAAGTCAAACGTCTATATTCAGCACTGGGTACATAATAAATATAACCTCTATAAAGTCCAGTATCTGATGAATAATCTGTTATAACTTGGTTTGATTGGGCATTATTTCCACTTGGGTTTACTTGATTTCTTCCAATAGTTAATAAAGATGATATTTGATTAGGGGCAACTGGTATAGTATTAGAACATATACAAATTGATAAAACAGGTGACCAACTTGAAACAGTTGTATATTCTTGAAATATTTGAAACGCATTATAAGGAACAATATTACTAGGTATTAAAGGTAAAACAATTAAATTTGCATTAGAAAAAACATTAATTTGTAATTGATAATTTAAACCCATTGTTGAATTTTGATTAATTAATAAATATGGGAAAGTATAAAATAAATTAGCAGTTGCAGGATTAAAAAAAACTTGAATTAAATTTTCACTACCAAATCCCGCAGAATCACAATTAAAAATTACAATATTTGTTGTAGTATCAAAACTAAAAAAAGGTATATTTGAAGTTGGTAAAGGTGAAACTAAAGTTTGTAAACCATTAAAAACGGTTTCTAATAAATTATTAAAAAGATAAATAACATATTGATAATTATAAACATCATAAAATAATGTGCTATTATCTTGATATCCATTATATATTTGAGAAGGCGGTAAAGGTGTTTTTAATGTTGTATTTTGACTTTCATATTGTAAATATGCCTGAAATACTTGGTTATTATATTTCATACTTATTGAAAATATAGAATCAACGGCACTTGTAGATCCCTCTTTAATTGAACATCTCCATATTGGTATTGTTGAAGCATCCGAAATAGTCCATCTTACAACGCTTAAAGTATATTTATCTGGTTCATATAAATAAGGAATACTTCGTGATTGGTTATAATGTATTGGTTGCGGTGAAACTGATTCATTATTAAAATCTGTTATAATAACATCATAATAAATTTTATCAATTAAATTTTGAAAACTCATATTATAATATAAATAGATTTTATTTATTTATATTATATATTTTTAAATTAAAATAACTAATTACGCTATACGAGTTATTGATAAACTTAAATTAAATGTTGCTGGGTTTGTGTTTGACCCTTGAGCGTATGATGTTAATATAGTAGGAATATATGGTTGAACATTAGAATTTGGAACTATAATAATAGATGAACCAGAACCTAAACCAAACCAGTTATCAGTTCCAGTAGCATAACCAGAAACTGATGACTGACAATATGTAGTTACAGTTCCTATTCCAGCAAAAGTATAAGCAGTATTATAATTTCCAGTTGCTAATACTGTAGAATTTAACACACAAAGGAATACGCCAGCATTTGGAAATGTGTAAGCACCAGCAACGGTAGGACCGCCAGAAACAGAAAATTCTGGATATGTAACAACAGTAGTGTATCCAATTTGAAATTCTAAAAGTGTAGGTAAAACACTAGAGTTTAAATAAGCAGCAGTTAATGGCGTAGAGTAATTAATATAACCTGTACCGTTAGAACTTGAACCAACTAAACTAAGTCCTTGTGTATTAACAATAGATAACCCACTAGGGTCTGTACCATTAAGTGATAAAACACCGCCTATTGCTTGGTCTCCCGCTTCATTTCCTGATGCAAGAACCGCTTGTAAATTTGGAATAGCAACTACACCCGTATTGAAATATCCTGCTTCGTATGCTTGTAAAACACTCATTATATATATATATATATATATAATAATTTATTTTTATACTATTTTATAATATTTTTTAATTATACTTTTATTAGAAATATATAAAAATATATTAGATTATATAATATTATTAATCTTATTCTAGATTATTACATGTAATTATTTATATAATGATTATTAAATGATATAATTTTAAAATTATTACTTTATCTAATCTATATATAGTTATTTACATGTAATAATCTAATATAAGATTATATATAATTCAAAAATCTAATAATTATTATATTTTTTTATTTAAAAATTTTATAGATTATTTAAAAAATATAATATAAAATATATTATATATATATATGAGTTATAGCAATTATGTACTAAATCAAAGAATTTCAGGATTACAAAAGGAATTAATAAATAAAGCAGATTTACATAATAATAATGTTTTTACAGGTACTAATGATTTTATTATTCCCCCAACAACTGAAACAGGCGCAACTTTACCAAATCAATTAACAAATTTAGAAACTGTTAACGCACTAATAGCGGGTGGTGGTAATAATATTTTAAATTCTAATAATGTTTTTACAGGTTCTAATGATTTTTCCACTATTTGCCCAACTACTGAAATATCCGCGTCATCAGCATATCAGATAACAAATTTAGATACTGTTATAAGTGCTATTTATTCAGTTGCTCCTTCAATATTACCACTCAATAATATATTTACGGGATTTAATACTTTTAATAATTCATTACCACTAACAATAACTAACACACCAAATACAAATAAAAAATTAGAATTAACCGTTAATGATATACATTTTACAGATTCAAATTATAATAATAATTCAGTAATTCAATGCGCTGAAGGTTATTTAAATATAAAATCAATTTTAGATGATAATATAAATAATAATATTAATACTATTAATTTAAACGCTACAACAGCAACTAATACTATTAAAGTAGATAATAGAACAATCACCGCAGAAATTAATATGAATTTAGACCATACTATTTATAGTGAAATTAATATAACAGGAGGACAAATTAATATTGTGCCTACATATGGAAATGTTAATGTTGGTGGCGCTTTAGGTACTTCGACATTATCATTTACTCAAAACATGTATAATTACGGTGTGTTATTAGATAAAAACTCATCTAGTGGTGCTTTAAATCAAGTACTAGTTAATGATGGAACGGGTAAAGTAGAATGGAACGACCAAGCAAGTATAAATATTTTACCTTTAGATAACACATTTACAGGTGTTAATATATTTGAAAATACTACGCCGTTAACTATATCTAATAATGATGGTTCAAGTATACAAATAGGAGCGGGAGCAGATAATACTATATCTATCACTTCATCAGTTGTTCCAATATCAAGTTTAACAGCAACAGGGAACGCTTTAGGAATTATCATTAATGGCGAACTTTGTTATATTCCAATATTTAAAAATTTATAATAAAAAATATAGTTTAATATATATATATAAATGTCTAATTTTACTCTTAATTATCCAAATTTTGAATTTAATATTAATGATAGTCTAGGTACTAGCGTTGATATTAAACCAAGTTTAATAAAACTTACTGATGGAGCATATACAACAAATATCGCATCTTCTTCAGTCTCTACAACTAATGTAAGTATAAGTGGTATTCTTGCAGACTCTACAGGATATAAAGGAAATGCTAATCAAATTCTTTCTACTACGGGTAATAGTATTCTCTGGGTTGATGCTTCCGCACCTTCTACACCTTCACTAGCACAAGTTTTAACAGATGGAGGTAATCAAGCAAACACAACAATTGATATGCAAAATAATAAAATCGTTAATGTTGCCGATGCAACAGATGCAAAAGATGCTGTTAATCTTGATGTATTAAATACCGCAGTTGGTACAGGGGTAAGTAATCTTTTAAGTTCTTCTAATAATTGGACTAATACTAATTCTTTTGAATCAGTTCTTAGTGCAAACGGAGGAATAGATATGAGCACTCAAGAAATTAATTTTTTAAATACAAATGGAACAACAAATAAAACTACTATACAATATAACTATATTAAAGGATTACAAGGAGATAACGCCGAAGCGTTTTATTATTCTGGTGCTGGATCTTTTCAACAAGCGGGAACTGTTCGATATAGTGCGGGAATTATTGGAGATTCTATTAATAAATGGGGGCAGGTGTATTTTGATTATTATAACCCAATGAACAACAGAGATTTAACACAATATTTTGGATTTAATGGGGATGGAGTGCCAGCGATGGGTTCTTATTATACAGATGACAACTCAGTAGTTCCTATTACTTCTAATTCCCCTTTGTCTTTAGTTGGTTCTGATGCTACAGCCGTTCAAATTAGTTGTAGTGGTTCGGCATTAAGTATTGATACGCCATTAAATACTACAACTAAAACAGCACAAGCAAAATTTTTACCTATTGTTGTTGGAGGTGATACTTATTATATACAACTTTTCCAATAAATATTATATTCAACTTTGGAAAAATACAGTATAGCACTTTAAGGCTATTGTATTATTAAAATTATTTTATTATATTATATATTAATATAATAAAATGAGTGAATGGACAGATGATATAATAAATATCTTAGAAAAAATAAGAAAAAATTCATATGCACTAAGTACTAAGCATCGTAAAAGATATATTAAATTTAAAAAATTGATTAAATATTTTGATTTACCTATTTTAATTACTAGTGTTTTCAGTTCATCTTTTTCATCATTAAATATAATTGACCAAAATTTAACTAATATAATAACTACTAGTATAAGTATGTTTATAACTGTTCTTACATCAATCAAATTATATTTAAATTTAAATAATATTATTAATGATGAAAATAGCATCTCAAAAGATTATTATATTTTATCAATTGATATATATAAAATGTTATTATTAGAACCAGAAAATAGGGGAATAGAACCATTAGTTTATTTAAATGAATGTTATTCAACCTATTGTAAATTAACAGAATCAAGTACAATATTATATAAATCAATAAGACGGGATGAATTAATAATAGATACAAAAAATTTAATTAGTTCATCAAGTTCATTAAGTTCTAATGATTCTCCCCAAAATATAATTATTACAGAAAGTAGGAATTTTTAATTTTTTTTATATTTTTTATCTGCTTCTTTTTTTATATTTTATATAATTCGGGATTATCAATAATTGGCATTATATAATATTATAAATATATTTATAAAAATAAATAATTTAAATAAAATCTAATTTAGATTAATATGAGTAATTATTTAAATAATATATTTTCAAATAAAGTTATAAAAGATTCTACAAAAAATTTATATATATCAAATTTATTAAGATTAAATAATAGTGTAGAACCTAAAAGTTTAAATTTTTTAAAAAATATAAAAAAAGTATTAGAACAAATTAATTTAAAAAGTGAAAATACTAAAAGATCTTATTTAATCGCTGTCTGTTCTGTTTTATCTGGAAATGTAAAATATAAAAAAGAATATGATGAATATTATAAATTATTAAAAAATAGTAATGATTTATTAAAAAATAATACATCAAAAAGTGAGAAACAAATTAAAAATTGGATAAGTCAAGATGAAGTAAAAGAAATATATAATGATTTAGAAGAAACCGCTTTAAAATGTACTAAAAAAAAATTAAATGAATCAGAATATAATTCTGTTTTATCTTATTTAATTTTATCACTGTATTATTTACAACCGCCTAGAAGGTCATTAGATTATATTAAAATGGTTTTAGGAGAAGGAACAAATAAAGATTTAAATTATTTAGATATTAACAACTCTAAATTTATTTTTAATAATTATAAAACTGAATCTACTTATCATACAAAAGAAATACCGATTAATGATGAATTAATGAAAGTTATTAAATTTTATTTAATGAAAAGAAAAGGAACAAAAAAAGATATTAATTTTTTAGTTAAATATGATAATGAACCTTTAACAACATCTACCCAAATGACAAGAATTTTAAATAAAATTTTTAAAAAAAGTATATCTGTTAACATGTTAAGGCATATTTACACTACTGACAAATACAGTAAATTAAATAAAGAAAAATTAAATGATGCGTCAGCAATGGGTACTTCTGTTAGTACTCTTGATAATCAATATATTAAATTAGATTAATTCTCAGCATTCCAAAGAATTCTTCTAGATAAATTATTAGGTGAATAATCGTTATTTTTCCAATTACCCCTTATACCAGCAGAGCGTGCAAGATATGCTTTTCTTTTCATTTCGTCATTCGTTTTTAAATAATCTTTATAGTTTATATTTCCAAAATGTATATAATGACCGTTAGAAGGGTTTTGAATAACAAACTTTTTGTCTTTTCTAGTTGATAAATAAATAGGTTCATTATAATAAATGAGGGCATTTTGTTTTGCTTTAATAATATTTGTATTTTCTTTATATAATCTTATTCTAGGATTATCCATTATTATATATTATAAAAAAAAATAATCTAAATTATTATAATATGGATGAAAAAAATGAAATAATACAGGCATATTTTTTTAGTAAAATTAAATACGATGAACCAGCAATAATTAAATATTTAATTGAAAATGACTTACCAACTATTAAAACAATTACAGATAATAAATATTATTATAAAATTAAATTATTATCAGAAAAGAAATTAAAAAAAGAAGGTTACCAAATTATTTTTAAAGAATATAAACCAGATATAATGGTAAATCTAGCATATAAGAAAGTATTAATAAATAATTTTGTAGAATTTAAATAAATTATATTAATAATAATCTATTATTAATATAATGTCTAAGACTTTGTGGCATACTATAACTATAAAAGTACCGTCTGAAATGGTTGAATTAACTAAAAATAATAAAGTATCAATTAAAAAAACTTTAACTAAATTACATAATATTAGTAAATCACAAAAAGTACCCGCAATAAAATTAGTAAGTGCAAATATTAATAAACCTGAAATTATTAATGATGGTAAAGAATGGAATATAGAAGAATTAAAAAAAATGGAAAAATTAGAGAGTTAAAATCTACATTTGGTTTATTTAAATTTATAGCATATAGTAAAAATTAAAATAATAAATTTATATTAATATTAATCTAATATTAATATAATGTCTAATTTAGTCTTACATGCTGTAATTTTAAACAAAAATAAATTTAAAACAAAACAACAAGCGTTAAAAGAAGTACACCACCTTTTTCCATCTGAAAAAAGTAAAACATTTGTTAGAGAAACTAAAAATTCTTTACGCGTTCGGATTCATCCAAAACAACATTTTAATAGAGAAACATTTGTAAGTAAGAAAATTAATAAAGATATAACTTTAGTATTTGGAAAACCAAATGAAAAACTAAAAGGTGGAGTAATTAGTAGTGATGAATTACAAAAATTTGTTAATGCTGGTTATAAAAATTTAGGAGATGCTGAAAAAATTGATGATTATGAATTAGATAAAGATTTATCAACAAAAAGAAATAAAGTTTATTATAATCCTAAAACTAAAAAAGCAGTTCATACGATGGCAGGCACTGATAGTGCGGGTGATTGGTTAAATAATTTAGCATTAATTACAGGTACGCATAAATATACAAATAGATATAAAAATGCTGAAGACGTTCAGAAGAAAGCATTGAATAAATATGGTAAAGATAATTTAGGTTTAGTTTCACATTCTCAATCTGGTAATATTGCTGAAAATTTAACAAGAAAAGGATTAACAGGAAAAGATAATGTAACTTTAAACCCCGCAATTTTTGGTAAACATTCTGAAGGATTAGAAGTTGTCAAATCAGATAAAGATTTAGTAAGCGCCCTAAGTAAAACAGGTAAAAATGATACAGTAATAAAAAGTAAGGGGGCTTGGTATAATCCAATGACATATTTAAAAGAACACTCACCTAGCATTATAGGAAGAACTAATAAATTATTTGGTAAAGGAATAAGAAAAAAAATTAAAGGTGGAAGTTTAGAACAAGTTGAAAATTTTTATAATCAATATAAATCAATTTTTAATGAATATATTAATAAACCATCAATTAGAACAAGAAAATGTAATCAATTAAATTTTAAAGTAAGTACAATATTAAGACCAAGTGAAGAACAAGAATATATGAAATTAACAAGAAATTATAAAAAACAAAATCTACCACCACCAAAAATAAAGAATAAAGCAGTTAAAAAAGATAAATTAAAAGAAATTAAAAATTATAATTATTTTAATGGTTTTAATGATAATGATAAATTAAAATTTAATCAGTCAATAAGATATATTTTAAATAAAATTAAAAAAAATAAGTTTATAGAATTAAAAGATGATATAGAAACTATACGGTTAATATCAATGAATTTTGTAGAAAATAATGAATTAAAAAGAATGTCAGAAAAATTTCTAAATTCAGAATTAGAATAAGTTATTAGAAAAATTAAATATAAATTATAAAAAAAAATTTATATTTAATTTAATATATGTATATTATATATATTAAATGTCAAACTGGATTGAACACGTTAAAATGATGGCACACAAATTAGGTTGTTCTTATAAAGAAGCAATGATGAACCCTAAAACAAAAGCAACTTATAAAAAAGGTGGTAAAATGGATTTTATGCATATGGCAGAAATGGCAAAACCACATGTAATGCCTTATTTAAAAAGTAAACATCCAAGACTTGCTAATTTAATGGGCGGATCTGTTTATAATCAATTTTTAATTCATTATGCAAAAAAACATAATATGACATTAAAACAAGCAATGAAAGACGCAAAAGCGAAAGAAGAATATAAAAATATTAAAATACATTCTTTATCATCTTCTCATCCACATTTAAGAAAACATATTAAAACAATTAAAGGGGGTGCGGTTAGGTCATCTGATATATCACATTTAACTAATAAAGAATTAAAACACATGTTAAAAGAGCGAGGAATGAAATTAACTAAAAAAGTAGATGGAAAATATAGTCCATATACTAAAAATGAAATGATTAAATTACTTGCAAAAGATAAAAAGAAACACGCACAACCAAGAAAAGGTTTAGAAATGACTGCGTACGCTTCAGCACCCCAAGAATTCGATGACGCCCCCCAATCAGCACCAACAGTTGAAGAATCTTATAGAGTTATTAAAGAAATTAAAGATATTTTAAATTCTGAATTACCAAGTTTAGGAGAAGAAAGTGTAGATGATGTAATAAAACTTTTACAAAGTTTATTAAATAAAGGTGGTAAAATCCACCGTATGAAGAAAGCGCGTAAATGGATGGGGTTTTCTGAAGATGCGGTTAATAAAGGTATTGATTTGGGGTCAAAAATCAAAAGTACTTTTTTTTAACAAATCCATTCAATAATTAAAATATCACTGTCTTTGTCTAGTTCATAAGTCCATCTTTCTATAAATTCTTTCATTTCATCTAACGAATAATTTAAATTATTCATTAGAATTGCCCACATTACCCAACGCCCACATGTGGCGATATCTTCATCAAAACTTTGAAAATCAAAATGGTTATATTCTTTTGTAAAATCAGAAGGGGCGGTTTTCATTAAACGGTGTATTTGATGTTCATTTTGTCCTAATAATATATTCATGTCTTTATTGATAAATTTTAATTCACCATCAGGAGATATTCCGTAAGAATCAAACCACATTATATTATTATGATTTCTAATTAAACAACACCAATGACCGCTATTGGGTTTTTCTTGAATTAAAACAATTCTATAATCTTTTTCATTTGGTAATACATGTAAAATATTATTATATTCTTTTAAATCTGCATATGTTAATATTTTATTATTCACATCTTCATTTAAATATTTTTTAAAATCATTATTAGATAAAAAACGCCCTAATTCTCTTTTTTCTTTTTGTAATTTTAACATTTTACTCATTATTATATTTTAGAAAAAATTTAATCTAGTTTTTTTCAAATTAAAGTTTTAAAAAATTAGTTTAGATTATTTTAAATTAAAATCTAAACTATATTAATATGAGTATTAAATGTTCTTATGAAAAAAGGTATAACTACGGGAAAGAAAAAGAGATTCAAGTATTACCAATAATTAAAGAATTCTTTAAAGATGAAACAATTATACAATCTATCAAACGATATGAAAAATTTGATTATAAAGGAATTAAAAATACATTTGAATTAAAAAGTAGAGATTGTAATTATAATGATTACCCCACATCAATGATACCTGTAGATAAATGTATTAAAGATATTATATTATTATTTAATTTTAGTGATGGTTTATATTATATTGAATATGATGAAGAACAATTTAGTAAATATGAACAAAAAAGATTTACATTATATCAACAAAATAAAATGTATTACTATATACCAATTGAAGATTTAAAAAAAATTAATTTGTAAAATAAGAGAATATTAAATAATATATTATTATATATTATTTAATGTAAATTTAAATTTATATTTGTATACGGGGGCGTCCAACTGCTCGCGGTTTATCACCATATCCTTTTCTTATATTACTATTTTTTTTACTTCTTTCATTTAATATTTTTGAATATTCTTTATTTTCATCATTATCAACTCTTTTTCTATAATAATTTAATGAATATAACGCCCGTTTTTGTTTTGTTTTAATAATTTTTTGTTCTAATTCTATTTCACTTAATATTTTTGGTTTAGGTCCTCTTTTTTTTAATATATTATTATTAGTTTCAATTTTTTCAGAATCCATTATTATTATATATTAGAAATTATTTCTTAAGTATTTTTCTTTAAATTAAATACTTAAGAAATATTTAAAATTAATATTTAAAAATTAATTTCTAGTATATATTAATATATGAATTTTCTAGACCTTACAATTGAACCCCGAGAAACTATCTTAGATGGAATTATTTTAAATGAACCTATTGACCTATCTATTTTAGATAAATTAATTAATTCTACTTTAATAAAAGAAACTTTTAATAATCCTATATGTAAAAAAATATATACTTCAGAAAAAATTCAATTAGAAAAATATAGAGAATTAATTGTTAATGGTAAAGCAATCGTAAAATATAATAAAATAAAAGATTTTAAATTTGGACGATGTAATCCAGATAATGCCTTAGGGTTATTTAGTATTAGACGAGAAATAAGACATACATTATCTAAAAATAATTTTGAAGATATTGATATTGATAATTGCCATCCTAAAATGTTAGAACAAATATTAATAAATAATAATTATAAAGATTGTTCTTTACTTACTGATTATATTAATAATAGGGATGATTGGTTTGAATTAGTTAGAAAAGATTTTAAAATAAAAAAATTAATTAATGATGACAAATTTTTAATGAAAGATATACCCAAGAATTTATTTATAAGAATTCTATTTGGTGGTGGTGTTTCTAGTTGGGTTAAAGATTGGAAAATTGATGAAAATATTAAAATTCCTAAAAAAATATTATTATTTATTGAAGAAGTCAAAAAAATTCAAAATTTCATTATTAGTAAAAATAAATTATTAGTTGAGGCAGTTAAAGAAAGGAAAGAAAAACAAAATAAAAAAGAATATAATTTAGGTGGTTCTGTATGTTCATTTTATTTACAAGAAAAAGAATGTATGATTTTAGAAGAAATTTTTAAATATTGTAAAGAAAATAATTATATTAAAAATAATGATTGTGTTCTTTGTGCTGATGGTTTAATGATTTCAAAGAAACTTTATAAAATTAAATTATTAGATGAGTTAAAACAATTAATAAAAAATGAGTTTAAAATTGATATTAATTTTTCAAATAAAAAAATGGACCAAGACTACTTAAGTATTTTAGATAAAAATTTAAAATTTGATTTATATACGCCAATATTCACAACTGGTTTAATCGCTAATTATTTTAGAATACTTTACTCAAATAAATTTATATTTAGATGTGATAACATCTATATTTATAATGGGGTTTATTGGAAAATAGATACAGATAAAAAATATAGTAATCTTCATAATTTCGTAGATACTGTTTTTTATCGTTCATTATTAGATTATATTATTAAATTATTATCTGAAACAAATAGAAATATTAGTTTATTAAAAGAAGATGATGTTATAAATTTAAAAATTTTAACTAATGTTTTACAAAGTCAAACAATATTTTTAAATAATATTAATAGTAGTTTAAGAACAGTTAAGAAAAGAAAAGATTTTGTTGAAGATATTATTAAAAAATTATCAAATAATTATATAGAATTTGATACTGACCCATTTTTATTAGCATTTGAAAATAAAATATATGATTTAAATAATAATACATTTATTGAAGGTTGTTATAATCAGTATATTAGTATTACAACGGGTTGGGAATGGGATATTTCAATTTCTAAAAATAATAGACGAGAATTAGATGATATTATTAATAGTATTTTTCCTAAAAATGATATTAAAGATTATTATTTAATGGCATTATCTACAGGTTTATATGGTCAACAAATTGAGAAATTATTTATTGCTAATGGTTCAGGTGGAAATGGTAAAGGATTAATTAATTCATTAATGATGTGCGCAGTAGGTAATTATGGTTATAGAATACCCTCAACTGTTTTATTAAATCCTATTAAAGAAGGAGGCAACCCCGCAGTTGCTAATATGCATAAAAAACGGTTTTGTGTAAGTCAAGAACCCGATGAAAACCAAAGAATATGTACATCTGTCATGAAAGAATTAACTGGAGATTGTGAAATAAATTGTAGACCTTTATTTAGTAATGATTGTAAAACAATATTATATAATACATTATTTTTAGAATGTAATGAATTACCAAAAATGGATTCTGTAAATGATGCAGTGATACGAAGAACTCAAGTAATACCATTTATATCTCGTTTTGTTGATGATTCAACATATGAAGGATATTCAGATGAAGAAATTAAAAGTAAAAATATATTTAGAGGTAATTCATTTTATAAAACAGATGAATTTAAACATAAATATAAACAGAGTTTAATTTTAATATTATTTGAATATTTTAAAAAATTTAAGGATAATGAATTTAAATTTGGTTTAGTTCCATTAGAATGTAAAGAAGCGGTTAAAGATTATTTAAGTATTAGCGATGATTTATATAGTTGGTTTACTGAATATTATATTAAATCAGATAATTCTTTTATTTTTTTAAGTGATATTTGTGATTTATTTAAAAATAGTAAATTTTACGATAATATGAATAAGAAGGATAAACGAGATTTAACAGATAAAAAATTTATTACTAAATTTAAATTATCACCATTTCTTGAAAAAAACATTAGAGAAAGAAAAAGTTATTTTAAAAATATTCAAATGAATAAAGATTATATTATAGGTTATAAATTAAAAGAAGAAGATGAAATATTAGGGAAAAAATCAGATTTAGATTTATAGATTTATATTAAATAATTATTAGAAATTAATTATTCAATATTTATAATTTTATAAGGCAGATTTTACAAAATAAGGCAGATTTTGCCCAATCCTATTGAAGTCTCAAACCTTTTATTGATTATAGGATATCTCTAATAGGATTGGGCAAAATCTGCCTTATTTTGTAAAATCTGCCTTATAAAAATAATAAACATTAAATAAATATTTTCTATATAAAGATATATTGATATATATATTTAATGAATGACTCCATAATTTATAAAATTCAGCATAAAGAAAAAAAAGAATTAATTTATATTGGTTCTACTATAGATTTTAAAAGAAGACAACGAGAACATAAATTAAAATGTAAAGAACAAATAAACTTTAAAAGACCATCACATTTATATAAAATAATTAATTTAAATGGTGGATGGGATGCTTTTGAGATGGAAATTATTGAATCTTTTTTTTGTAATAATGGAAAGAAAGAATTATTAACAAAAGAATTATATTATATTGTTAAATTTAATTGTATTATGAATAAGAATAAACCTATTATTTTCTATTAAATAATATATTATTATATATTATTTAATTATCTCTTCTGATTTTACCAAAGTAAATAATAACTAAGAAATGCTGGTGTGTATATTTCTGCATCTTTCCATTTCTTGTTTCTTTTTTTGAAGTTATCTCTTCTAAGCATATCTAAATGTTTCGTATAATCAAAATATGGTAAAAAACCAAAATGAATAAATTTATTAGATTGTGGGTCTCTTATCATATATTTTTTATCTTTTCTGGTTGAAGGGTAAACTTTATTTAAATTTAACCGTTTTGCGTTTCGTCTGACTATATCTATATTACTAAATTGTTCTAATTGATTTAACTTATCTTCTTCATTTCTTCCTAATCTTTCAAACATCATTTTAACTATATTATCGTCCATATAAGATTATAAGAAAAACAGTTTAAATAAATAAAAAACTAAAGAAACTTATATTAAATAATATATTATTATATATTATTTAATCATCTTATTCTATTTATCAGGTCTTAAAATAAAACATTCTTTTTCAGTTATTACGGTTTTAGGGTAAGTTTTACAAATACATATACTTCTTGATTCTGTTTTCATTATTTTTTTAATTTGTAAAGTTGTTAACCCTAAATATTCCTTTAATAAATAATTTATTTTATTACCTACCGTCATTGGGAAAAAAACAATATTACCACATTCATTTAATATAAGACGTGTTTCACTTCTATTTGTTGGTAAATGCATCGATACCAAAATTTCAACATTGTGATGTCTTCCAGTCGTTAAATATAAATTTAAATAATCCCAAATTTTACTTTTTACTTTTTTATCAGATATGCCGTCAATATCATCAAATATCAATAAACAACCTAATTGACCATTTAAAAAATCTTCTATTTTTAAATCTTCATTTAAAAACTCATCATCAATTTTAATTCTAATTAATCCTTTTATTTGGTCCACTGCTCCCGCGTCTTTATCTAATCCAGAAAATAAAATAATATCTCTTTTTGGATACATTTTTTTATATTCATTAGCATAATTAAGTATATAAAAACTTTTACCACTTCCAGATGCACCAGTAATAAAACTACAAAGACGATTACCACGTGTGATAGGTTGGAAATAATCATCTTTATCTTTTAATTTTAATTCTTCATCTCCTTTATTGAAACATTCACCAATAGAAACAGTAGGGAATTTAGTGGTCTTCTTTGTTTTGATAACTGCGATTGAATCACCACAATTTTCTAAATTTAAAGTATAATTCATATAATATAATATAATTAGATTTTTTTAAATTATATTATATTAGTTTAAAACCAATTTTTAAATGCGTCTTCATTAATATATTTATTTAATTTATTAATAATTTTATTTAATATTATTATTAAATCCTCTTTTGATGATTTGGATGCTTTATTTAATAATTTACTTAATTCAAATTCTGAAGCATATGACGCGTTCTGTTTAATTATTTGAATATTATTTTTAATATCTTTTAATTTTGGATTTCTAAAATTTTGTCCTGTTAATAATAAAATTAATATTGATAAATCTGAACTAACTTGATTTAAAATACCTATATCAGAATTAAAATAATCTACAAGTGTATTTAATCTTTTTAAATCTCGTTTTTCAAGAAATAATAAACTAAATTCTCTTTTTAGTGCTTTATAAAATCTTTTTTCCTTTATTAGTTCTTTATATTCATTTTCAATACTTTCTTTTATTGATTCTTTTGTTATTTCTTCAAAATTAGTTTTTTTACCAAATTTAAAATAATAATTGTCTGATGTTTCTACAAATTTGTTATTTATTAAAAATATAATATCTATTTTTATTGTTGATTTTTGTAGTAAACAATTAGTAAATAAATATTTTTTACCATCAATAACTTTATAACTATTCATCATGTCTTTATATTCCCATCTAATAGGTTCACCTTTATTATCTTCTCCACATTTAAAATCAGTTATAAACATGTTTTTATCTTTTTTACCTAAAATAAAAATCTTTTGAAATCTTTTTAAAATTAAATTAGTTAAATCTTCATCTCCTTCTAAATTTGTTGATAAATCATAATCTGAATTATATCTTATTTTTTTTAAATTAGAAGAACCAATAACCCGCGTATAACCGTTTATACTCATTAAATTAAATTTATTTAATAACTTATTATTAAAATCATTTATATCTCTCTCTATAAAATCCATATAATTAATATTAGATTATTTTAAAAAAATCTTTTTTCAGGACTTAACCGAAAAGAACTTAATAATCCACCTTCTTTCATACTATATAAAAACCCACCTTCAATAATTCCTCTATATTCACTACCACTTTTATTTAATAATGGTATTGAATATAAATTACTATATTTTAAATAATTATTAAAATTAAATATCAAATCATTTTCAAATTTTTCAAATTGGTCTATTTGTGATTTTACTGGGTATTCATGTTGTAATTCTTTAATTAATAAATTTAAATCTTTATCATATATATGTTGTTTTATAATATTATTTATTTTATTTATATATTCTTTCATTAATAAAGAATCAGAAACCGCGACTTTATCACATTTTTTTAATAAATGATTTTTAAAATAATATATAGATTTTGAAAATAAAATATTTAATTTATTTAAATTTCTAAATAAATTATCTCCTTCTGATTTATAAAAATTTAAACTTGTATCATCTTTAGATTCAGTTAATGATGATAAACTATCATTTGTTTCTTCTTCTCTTTCTTCTTCTGTATCATATATTGAATTACTTAGTCCATCCTCTGATTCTCCTGATTCTACTATTTCTTCACCCGATTCTTCATCAGGTTCATCTGAATAATAATTTGATTGTAAATAAGGTTTTTTTTGTTCTTTTTTTTTTTTTAGTTCTATTGGAAAAATTAAAATAGCATCAATTAAACCCCCGCAATATTCAATTAAATAAATTAAATCAATTAAATAATTAACAAATGTATAAACATATTCATTTAATTTTATTGAATGAGTTTCTAAACTATCCTTATTTAATTTTAAAGTTTTATCTGGTTCTTGCGTTCTAGAATTTTTTAAACTAGTTTCAAAAATATTTTTTTGTGCTTTAATAAAATTATTTTGATAGTGTGCCATTATATATATATATATAAATAAGATTAAATATATTTATATTCTTTTAATTTTCTTTGTAATGGTTTTGAATATCTCATGTTTCCCCCTTCTAATGGTTGACCTCTTACATTATCCCTTGGTCTATTTCTTCCCATATATTTATTACTTAATTCTCGTCTGTCTAAATTATTAGCACTACCAACATATAAACTAGTAGGTTCAAAATTCAAATTTGGTAAAACTGGTTTATATTCTAGAACCATTCCAGTAGAATTACTTGGTTGCATTTTACCGCCCATTATCATACTGGGTTGCATTGTAGGAACTCCAAAAACTTTATTCATTTTTTTTAAATCTTCATCTTGTTTATAATACAATTTACTATTATACATTTGTTTATATATAATAATATTAGAATATTATTATTATATATTTTCTTTTATATTTATTTAATTTACATACGATGACGACTCATTTTACCCCCACTTGTATAACCGCCTGCCATACTTTCTTTTACATGTGAAGTATGATGTGGGGCGTGATGTTTAAAATGTTTTCTCATATGATTAACTATAGGATGACTACCAACGCTTCCCATATTGTGCATACGTCCCCCTACTTCTCGTCTAAGTGCGCCTGATGTAATTGTTCCCGCTGGTTCTTCTTTTTTAACTGAAAGTACGACATCACGAGTTAATAATCCCGTTTGAATTTCGGATACTCCATTTCTTGAGATATACACTCCTGAGTTCAACATAACTAAAATAATTTCTGGATTTATAGGAAATTCAAACTGGTTATACACTTGAATTGACATTTGCAATTGGAATTGACCTAAACTAGAACTAGATAAAGAAGGATCTAAATTAAAATTCATTGCTGGATTTAAAATAAGAATAGACCCAATTGTAGGAATATTAACAGTACCAGACGAACCATTAGCAACCATTGCCGACGCTTCACCCCCAAATTCTACAAAATTTTGAGCGCTTCCGTTATGTTTTGATAATTGAAATAACTGAATAGGTGTAGCACTTGCAAGAATGCCCGATGTGTTATTATAGGAAATTGAAACATTTTCAATAGTTAAGAACGAGTCAGACATTGCAATATTTTGTTGACTCATTGGAATTCTTACCGCTACTAATATTCTATCATTAACACTATTTAAATTTACACTTTGACTTTGTAAAGTTTTAGTGGTTCTAGGTTGAATAGTTGGATTTCCTGAAGCGGTTGATAAATATCTAGGTACATCCATATACGGAATTACACATTTACTAGATTTTAATTTAGACGCTTGGGAAGGTTCAAAAGATAGAAAATTAAATAACATTCTTGTATTAGTAAACATTAAAGGATTGTTAAGTGAACCAGGGGAAACATTAGTTATATAAGAAGGATATAAACCATCACCATTAACCCCTAAAAGATCTACAGTATCATTACCAGTTCTAAAAAATCTATTAATAATTCCAGAAGGTGAAGCAACCGAAATATTAAAATTAATATTATTTATTCCTATTAAACCGCTTTCATCTGAATCATAATGTGAAGACCAAGGTGAAAGACATTGAAACGCTTCTGTAAAATGTGATAAAAATGTGACAGTCCAAGTTTCTGAAATTACCGCTGTTTGAGTACCTGGAATATCATTTCCTATACCAATAGCAATAACAGAGGTATCTAATATATTACCGTTAACAATATGTAAAACAATAGAAACTAATGGAAGAGCACCACGACCTACGAAATCACTATCAAATCCAGCACTTTGGAAACCCGCTAGTGTGTTATTAGTTGCCCCTACACCATTAGCATAAACACCGTAGGAATCATCAGGGAGAGCAGGAGCGCCAGAATTATAGGAAGATAAAATCCTACTATCATTTAGACGTAATACCATCGCAAGAACATCTTGGCAGTTAACCGACGTGGTGCAGTTGTTAACGGTACAACTAATATTCGTAAATGTCTGTTGCATCGGAAAAGGTGCGTAACTTTCTGACCATCCCCAATTAAACGCACGTTTACC
>Ga0316221_1001979_pt1 | contig 19434 bp, 21 predicted proteins | sample TBH18007metaG_FD_206003 | JGI IMG/M metagenome (GOLD analysis project Ga0316221, IMG submission 206003) | Freshwater microbial communities from Trout Bog Lake, Wisconsin, USA - TBH18007 | ecosystem: Environmental > Aquatic > Freshwater > Lake > Hypolimnion/Profundal zone | place: USA: Wisconsin... | reverse complement strand
ATTTCCTTATTTTTCTTCTTCGTGAACATCTATTACTTGTTGTCTCAATCCCCCTAAGGTGACTGATTCGCTCGCAATACATGCCCACATTTATTGACTGTATGTTGTTAAAGAACGTCAGCTGCGGTAATTAAACTCCCCCACACTGACTGCTGCGATTTCAGCTTTAGTTACTAATCCTCTACTACACCAAGCTTACTTTTGGCTGGCAAATCGTTTTGTTTGTCAGCAGCACAGAAACGAGATTATGCAGCATCCCGTACAACTCGTCAACACCTTTTTCACTCTGCAATCAAGTCTTACCACGGCGTTGCATTTTTAATCACGCCAGAAACAATTCAACTGTTTTTGAAAACAGGTGGTCGTTTTTCAAGAAATGCCTTCATGCCTTCTTTTTGATCGTCAGTGGCGAACGTGCTGTAGAACATGGCGCGTTCATACTGAACCCCTTCAGACAGTGTCGTTTCATAGGCCCGGCTAACTGATTCCTTGATCATCATTGCAACCGGCAACGACATGCCGGCAATAACGGTTGCTGTGGCAAGTGCTTCTTCCATCAGTTTTTCCGGCGCGACCACACGCGACACCAGTCCGGCGCGCTCGGCTTCGGCTGCATCCATCATGCGCCCGGTCAGGCACAGGTCCATCGCTTTCGATTTGGAGACGGCACGCGGCATACGCTGCGTGCCGCCGCAGCCAGGGATGGTGCCGAGTTTGATTTCAGGCTGGCCAAATTTGGCATTCTCGGCGGCGATAATAAAATCACACATCATGGCCAGCTCACAGCCGCCGCCCAGTGCGTAGCCGGCCACTGCCGCAATGACCGGCTTTCTTATCTTGCGGATATGTTCCCAGTTGCGGGTGACGTAGTTGCCCTTGAAGGCATCCATATAGGTGTAGTTGGCCATGAGGACAATGTCAGCGCCTGCTGCAAAGGCCTTTTCACTGCCGGTAATAATGATGCAGCCAATTTGCTCGTTCTGTTCAAACTGGTTCAGGGCGTGCCCGAGTTCATCCATGAGCTGATCATTCAGTGCATTCAGTGCCTTCGGACGATTAAGCGTGATCACGCCGACTTTGTCTTTGATTTCTACCAGTATGGCTTCGTAATTCATGTTTTTCCTCTTCTGTCAGTGTTAGGTGAATAATTAATTTGCGATGATGCCTATTGGTGCGCTGGCCAGCTTGGGCCACAGCACCCACAGCATGCCACGCTGTTTCATACGCCCTGCCATTTCACCGGCCTGCGTACCGAAGCCCCAAAAGAAGTCGGCGCGCACTGCCCCGCGGATTGCTCCGCCGGTATCCTGCGCCATCATGAGGCGCTTGATCGGTTGATCGGAATTGGGCTGCGTCGTATTGATAAATACTGGCGCACCCAACGGCAGGAATTGTGCGTCGATGGCAATAGAGCGCTTTTCCGTCAATGCCACTCCCAAAGCCCCATCCGGTCCGCGATTGGGATCAACCAGCTTTTCTTCCTTGAAGAAGACAAAACTGGGATTGGCGTTCAAGACTTCGTTTTCGCGTGTCGGGTGGGTGGCAATCCAGTTTTTGATTCCCTGTGCGGATGCCTGTTCCAGTTTTAATTCACCCTTGTCAACCAGGTACCGGCCGATCGATTTGTATGGCTGCCCATTCTGATCGGCGTAAGCCACGCGGATAATCTCTTTGGTGTCCGGCATGAATACACGCCCCGATCCCTGCACCTGCAGGAAGAAGGCATCCACCGAATCATCCACCCAGCAGATTTCCTTCCCGGCCAGCGCGCCGGACTGCAACAGATCAGCACGAGTCGGATAAGGAACAACTTTGTTTCCCACCACATAACCGCGCAAACGCATGCCCTTCAGTTCAGGATACAAACCGGCCATATCAATGGTCAGCAGATCGGAGGGCGGCAAATAGAGTGGCGTTTGATAGATGCCGCCACGTTTCCTGGCACCACGCAACAACGGCTCGTAATACCCGGTGATCAGTCCTGACTCGCTGCCATCCGGATTGATGACCTGGAACGGTTCGAAAAACGATTCGAAGAATTGCCGTATTGCCGCGTCGCTGCTGCCATCCACATCGTCGGCGATTTTGCACAGATCGCGCCAGTCTGGCTTGTTCCTCTGCGCTGAGCAGGAGGCCTTAAAGGCTGGCCATGCTTCCGTCAGGTTATCCTGGCCCCAGCCGGGCAGGGATGAAAAATCCAGCAATCTGAATTTGGCCGTCTTGCTCTCGGTCGGAACGGTGGGAGGAACCGTCGTCACAACCGGCGGAGCAACATGGGAAGGCGGAACAATAACAGGCGTCTGACAGGCCGCCAACAGCAACAGCAACGTCAAAGACGGTACACTACGGTTTAATTTGAACATGGAGGAACTATGTGGTTGATTTTTGTAGAAGCGATAACGGCGTTTTTGGTATTTGCCTTAATAATATGGTGGACCATGTATTCCAAACCACAGAGCCCACAGGATGATGAAGAATAATTCAATGCGGCTTCAATGAAGTGTCCTCGGCAGACTCAGTACAAATTCCGGAATTGCCGTATCAAACTGCACGCCGTCTTCAGCAACACAAAGGTAACTGCCCTGCATGCTGCCTACCGGCGTTTCCAGAGCTGCGCCGCTGGTGTATTCGAACTCCTGACCCGGCACCAGCAATGGCTGGTATCCTATCACGCCCAGTCCGCGCACCTGTTCTTCGTTACCGTTGCCATCCTTGATAATCCAGTGCCGCGCGATCAGCTGCGCCTTCATGGAACCGATATTTTTTACGGTGATGGTGTAGGAAAACACATATTTGGACGCAGCTGGATTCGATTGCTGCTCCACATATTTGGTTGTGACCGAGACGCTAAATTCATACAATGCCATGGATTGCTTTCTATGCCAACGCTAAGACAGGTGACTATTCGACACCAATTTAACCGGCAAAGCAAGCTATTTGACATCCGGCTCACATATCCCGAATCGCTGTTCCACGCTAGAATAGCGACTAAATTTTTTGATAATCAACCTGCCTGACTGAATCCCATGAGCACAAAGCCAACTTATCGTATTGCCCCGAGCATTTTATCTGCCGACTTCGCCCGTTTGGGAGAAGAGGTCCGTGCGGTTGAAGCTGCCGGCGCTGACCTGATCCATTTTGACGTGATGGACAATCACTACGTCCCAAATTTAACCATCGGTCCCATGGTCTGTCAGGCAATCCGTCCGCACGTGCAGATTCCGATTGATGTCCATCTGATGGTAAAACCGGTGGACCGCATCATTCCCGATTTCGCCAAAGCCGGGGCCAACATCATCAGTTTTCATCCGGAAGCCACCGAGCATCTGGACCGCAGCCTGCAACTGATCCGTGATAACGGCTGCAAGGCCGGACTGGCATTCAATCCCGGCACGTCGCTGAATTATCTCGAACATGTCATGGACAAGCTGGATCTGATCCTGCTGATGTCAGTCAATCCGGGCTTTGGCGGCCAGTCTTTTATCATGCACACGCTGCAAAAAATCGCTGCAGTCAGAAAACTGATTGATGCTTCCGGACGCAACATCATGCTGCAGGTCGACGGCGGCATCAAAACCGACAATATCGCCGAAGTTGCCATGGCCGGTGCAGATACCTTTGTGGCTGGCTCTGCGATCTTCGGCAAGCCAGATTACGCCGGCATCATTGCCGGCATGCGTGCCGAACTGGCCAAATAAAAATTTGGATTTGAATAAATTGCCAAATTTGTGGTGCGAGGTACGGGGCCGGACTGTACAAAAGTTCAATTCTGATGGTATAGTCCAAACCTGTTGTGCATAACCAATTTAAAGTCACCAATTACACCGGCCCGATAATACGCACTCACCATGTTACCCATCAAACAACGTCCCTTCACAATTCCAGGCACCTACGAGGCCTGGCTATGGCGACGCTAGCATTTCCTTCGCGCCTTCTGTAAATCAAACCGGCGCACATGCACATTGTTGACTTGTTCTGTGCAACTAAGTTAACACACCTTTAACTCAGCCCAATAGGGGCAAACGAGAAAGTCATGACCGAAATCGAATTCCATTCCCTGGCGAACCAGGGCTATAACCGTATCCCGTTGATCAGCGAAGCCTTTGCCGATCTGGAAACACCGTTAAGCGTCTATCTGAAACTGGCCCAAAGTCAGCACGCCGGCAAAAACACCTTCCTGCTGGAATCCGTGGTGCGCGGCGAACGTCTGGGCCGCTACTCTTTTATCGGGCTGCATGCCAGCACATCAATCCGTACTTATCAGGAGCGCTGTGAAGTCGTGCAGGATGGCCAAGTCATCGAAACCCATACCGGTAATCCACTGGATTTTATTGGCGCATTTCAGGAGCGTTATAAAGTGGCTTTGCGTCCGGGTCTGCCGCGTTTTTGCGGCGGACTGGCCGGTTATTTTGGTTACGATACGGTACGTCACATCGAAACCCGTCTGGCGCATTCCTGTCCGAAAGATGATCTGGGCATACCGGACATTCAATTGCTGGTCACTGAAGAACTGGCCGTCATTGACAACCTGTCCGGCAAACTGTATCTGATCGTGTATGCCGATCCGCACAAACCGGAAGCCTATTCCAAAGCGCGCCTGCGCCTGAAAGAGTTGCGTGCGATGTTACGACGCAGCGTTGATGCGCCGGTCACGTCTGCATCGGTGCGTACCGATGCCATTCGCGAATTCGCCAAACCGGATTATCTGACCGCCGTGGCCCAGGCCAAGGAATACATCATGGCCGGTGACCTGATGCAGGTACAGATCGGCCAGCGCATCAAAAAGCCCTATGTCGATTCCCCGCTGTCCCTGTACCGCGCACTGCGCTCGCTCAATCCTTCGCCCTACATGTACTTCTACAATTTCGGCGACATGCATATCATTGGTTCTTCACCGGAAATTCTGGTGCGCAATGAAGGCCAGTCAGATGGGTCGCATACCGTCACGATCCGTCCGCTGGCCGGCACCAAGCCGCGCGGTGCCACACCAATGCAGGATGAGCAGCTGGCCAGGGATCTGCTGGCCGATCCAAAAGAAATTGCCGAACACGTCATGCTCATCGATCTGGCGCGCAATGATCTGGGACGCATCGCCAAGACCGGCACGGTACATGTCTCGGATCAGATGATCATTGAAAAATATTCGCACGTTCAGCACATCGTGTCGAACGTTGAAGCCACACTCAAGGACGGACTGTCGAATCTGGATGTGCTCAAGGCCACCTTCCCGGCCGGCACCCTGTCCGGGGCGCCGAAAGTGCGCGCCATGGAAATCATCGATGAACTGGAGCTGACCAAACGCGGCATTTATGGCGGCGCCTGTGGTTATCTGTCGTTCAGTGGCGCCATGGATCTGGCCATCGCCATCCGCACCGGCGTGCTCAAAGACGGCATGCTGTACGTGCAGGCGGCAGCCGGCATCGTGGCCGACTCGGTGCCGGAAACCGAATGGCAGGAAACGGAAAACAAGGCGCGCGCGGTATTGCGCGCTGCCGAACAGGTACAAGACGGACTGGACGGGGAGATTTAAATGCTGCTGATGATAGACAACTACGATTCCTTCACCTATAACCTGGTGCAGTACTTTGGCGAACTCGGTGAAGAAGTGCGCACCTTCCGCAATGATGAAATTACGCTCGATGAAGTCGCAGCGCTGGCCCCGAGCCACATCTGCATTTCACCGGGACCGTGCACGCCGCATGAAGCAGGTATTTCGGTTGGCGTACTGCAGCGCTTTGCCGGCCAGATTCCGATGCTCGGCGTTTGCCTGGGCCATCAGGCCATTGCTGCCGCCTTTGGCGGCAAGGTGATCCGCGCCAAGCAGGTAATGCATGGCAAAACCAGCCTGATTGCGCATACCGGCTTTGGCGTGTTTCATGATCTGCCCACACCTTACACCGTCACTCGCTACCATTCGCTGGCTATCGAACGTGCCACATTGCCTGCCTGTCTGGAAGTCACAGCCTGGACCGACGACGGTGAAATCATGGGCGTGCGTCACACCGGTTTCAATATCCAGGGTGTGCAGTTCCATCCCGAATCGATTCTGTCCGAACACGGCCACGCTCTGCTGAAAAACTTCATCACCAATGCCGACCAAAATTCTGTGAGTCCAACATGACCATTACGCCACAAGAAGCACTGCAACGCTGTATCGAGCACCGCGAAATATTCCACGATGAAATGCTGTCGCTGTTCCGCAGAATCATGAGCGGAGAAATATCGCCAGTCATGATCGCAGCACTGACCACGGCGCTGCGCGTCAAAAAAGAAACCATCGGCGAAATCACGGCCGCAGCCCAGGTCATGCGTGAATTTTCCACCAAGGTACCGCTGGCCAATACCGAACACTTGATTGATATCGTCGGCACCGGCGGCGACGGCTCACTGACCTTCAACATTTCCACCGCCTCCATGTTTGTGGCTGCTGCTGCCGGTGCGCGCGTCGCCAAGCATGGCGGGCGCAGTGTCTCATCCTCATCGGGCAGCGCCGATGTGCTGGAGGCGCTGGGTGCCAATATCAATCTGAAACCGGAACAGATTGCACAGTCCATAGCACAGACCGGGATTGGCTTCATGTTCGCGCCCAACCACCACGCCGCCATGAAACACGCTGCACCGGTAAGGAAGGAACTGGGTGTGCGCACCATCTTCAATATTCTGGGACCGCTGACCAATCCGGCCGGCGCGCCCAATATTTTAATGGGTGTCTTCCACCCCGATCTGGTCGGCATCCAGGTGCGCGTGCTGCAACGACTCGGTGCGCGTCACGCGCTGGTCGTGTGGGGACGCGACAACATGGATGAAGCATCGCTGGGCGCAGGCACCATGGTCGGTGAATTGATCAATGGTGAAATCCGCGAATACGAAATTCATCCGGAAGATTTTGGTCTGGCCATGGCATCGAACCGCAGCTTTAAAGTGGCCAACGCAGCAGAATCCCGGTCAAAAATGATGGAATCGTTAAGCGACCAGCACAGCCCGGCGCGCGATATCGTGGCGCTCAATGCCGGCATCGCCCTGTATGGTGCCGGTATTGCCGACAGTATCGCCGATGGTCTGGAGCGCGCAAAACAATCCATCATCTCCGGTGCCGCACGCGCCAAGATGGAACAGTTTATCCAGGTTACCCAGCAACTCGGGGCACACAATGGCTGATATTCTGAATAAAATTCTGGACGTCAAAAAAGACGAAGTCCGGGCCGCAAAACAAATTCAGGATCTGGCCAGCCTGCGTCGCGATGTCGAGCAGAACACGGCATTACGCGCTGGGCTGCGCAATTTTGAAGCGGCATTGCGTGGCAAGATCGATGCCGGAAAACCGGGCGTGATTGCCGAGATCAAAAAAGCGTCCCCCTCCAAAGGCATCATCCGCGCTGACTTCGATCCGGCCCAGATTGCCACCAGCTATGCACAACACGGCGCGGCCTGCCTGTCGGTGCTGACTGATGTCCAGTTTTTTCAGGGGGCACCGGAATATCTGCAACAGGCGCGCGCTGCCTGTGCACTGCCGGCGCTGCGCAAGGATTTCATGATGGATCCGTACCAGATATATCAGGCACGGCACTGGGGTGCGGATGCCATCTTGCTGATCGTGGCCGCACTGGATGTCGGGTTGATGCGCGACATGGAAGCGCTGGCGCACGAACTGGGCATGGCAGTGCTGGTGGAGGTGCACAATGCACAGGAACTGGAATCGGCACTGACGTTAAAAACGGCGCTGCTTGGCATTAACAACCGCAACCTGCGCACGTTCGAGGTATCGCTGGACAATACCATTACCCTGCTGAGGCAGATCCCGCCTGAAAAATGCATCATTACCGAATCCGGCATCGGCACGTCCGAGGACGTAAAACGCATGCGCGACGTGAATGTGAATGGATTTTTGGTGGGAGAAGCCTTCATGCGCGCCCCTGAACCCGGCGTTGAAATGGCACGCATTTTTGGCTGAAGAACGTTAAATTCTGGCGCCGTAGGCTGGGATGCATCCCAGCCCACAAATCCTATTTGATCAAAGTAGGACGCTTGAGCAAGCTGCTTTTTTTCACGCCCTTATTTTCCTTGATCAGCTGAAATGCCCACATCGGCGTATCGTCCGACTGCAAACGCAAGGTAAACAACATGAGCTCATCGCGCCGGAACGCATGCACTGTAATCTTGGCGCCGACCCGGTAACTCGACAGCAGTTTGCCCACACCGTCAGCCCCACTCACCCGCAAACCCTCAATCGCAACCAGCACGTCGCCAGCCGACAGTCCGGCCTGATGGGCGGCACTGCCGGTATAGACCTGCAGCAGTTTGCAGTCATTGTTGTCGCTTTTGAGTTTCACACCCAGACTGGGTTTATCTGATTTGCGCAGATCTGCCAGCTGCACACCGAATTCTGGCAGCAAATCGGCCAGCGGCAATTCTTTGGTGCCACGTACGTACTGTTCAAAAAACGTTTTCATTTTGATGCCGGCCAACTGCTCAGTCAGTTCCTGCAACTCTTGCTCGCTCACCCCCTGCTGCCTGCCGTCCTGCGCCAACTGATAAAAATCACGGCCAAATTTTTGCCACAACACGCGCATCAAATCATCGAGTGATTTTTTACCGGCGGTTGCGCCACGAATGGTGAGATCGAGCGTCATGGCCAACAAGGAACCTTTGGTGTAATAACTGACGATCGCGTTCGGAGAATTTTCATCCTGACGGTAGTATTTGGACCAGGCATCAAAACTGGATTCCGCCAGACTCTGCCGGTTGCGGCCAGCACCGCGCAGCACGCCATTCAATACCTTGCTCACCAGATTAAAGTAAGTGGACTCGTTGATCACGCCGCTCTTGAGCAGCACCAGATCATCGTAATAACTGGTGACACCTTCAAAAAACCATAACAAAGAAGTGTAATTTTCCTGCTGCAGATCGTAATTGGCAAAAGCGTCCGGCTTGATGCGCTTGACATTCCAGGTATGGAAATATTCATGACTGCACAAACCCAGAAAGGTAATGTAGGCTTCGCTGGCCGCACCGCTGTCCTTGACGGGCAGCTCGGACCGGCTGCACAGCAAGGCGGTGGAAGCACGATGTTCCAGTCCGCCGTAACCGTCACCGACTGCCATGGTCAGGAACATATATCGATCAACCGGTGCGCGTCTGGTTTTGGGTTCGAACAACGCAATCTGGTACGCGCAGATTTTTTCCAGATCACTGGCAATGCGTTCCAGATCCACATTCGGCACAACGCCGGTCAGAATGAAATCATGCGACACGCCACAGACCGGAAAGGTGATTTTGGCAAACGTACCCATCTCTACCGGATGATCAATCAGTTCATCATAATTTTGCGCAGCATAGGTTCCGAAACCGTATAGCTTTGCTTTGAGCAGCGGCAATGTTGTGGCCACGCGCCATTTTGCGCAGGCCGGGTCGGACGGTTTTTGAATATCCACGACATGGCGCGATTGCTCCTGCCCCAGCACACGTAAAAACACACTGGTGCCGTTGAAAAATCCGTGAGTCTGATCAAGATGCGCCGAGCGCACCGACAGGTCCCAGGCATAAATTTCATAATCCAGTGTCAGGGGGCCGCTAACCGGCGCGGCTTTCCAGCCATGTTTATCCAGTTTGGTCAGCGCAATTTTTTTCCCGTTCGAGCTGGCCCGGATCTGCACAATGTGACGCGCAAATTCACGCACCAGGTAACTGCCCGGTATCCAGGCCGGCAATTTAAATTCCTGCCCCTGCGGGTCAGGCTGGGCAACCTGCAGGGTCACTTTGAACACGTGGCCGGCAAGATCTTTGGGGACAATCGAGTAGTAAATAGTCATGGGAGCCAAACTTTAATTAATTGCGCACATTCACTGCCAGTAACGTCACTGCCAGGGCCAGCACCACCACGATCGTCAGTCGACGGCGCAATACCAGAAACCAGTCCGGCATCTGATAAGTTACATACAATTTTTTATCGATCTGGTAGGCCACAATAAATCCGAACATCAGCACAAAAAATCCCAGGCCGAAATGCAGCTTGGACGCACAGGCGATCATGCTAGGCACCACACCCCAGATCAGTGCGCGCCGGATTTGCAGCGCGGTCAAGTCGGGTGAAGTCAATGCCACGCCCCAATGTATGCCGCCCAGAAAAGAAAGAATCGCAATACCATAGGCACTCTGTGCATAGACAAATCCTTCCATCCATTCCGGATGGGCAATCCAGCAGGCCATGCTCAGAAAAACAAAAGGGACCAGACCGATAATACCCAGTTGATGCGCCAGACGCTTGCTTAAAAAATGATGATTCATGGGTGAAAGTTGGGAGTGTGAATTAAGGGGTTAAAGGAAGATCGGATAAATAATCAATATCCAGAATAATGCCGCGATCTGCAACCGGCAGGCGCAGCACCGGAAATTCGCGCAGCAAATGCCTTGCTCCGGTATCACCCTGCAAGGCCATCAGGGCCGGAAAGTGACATCGGGCAAATCCGACCGGATGTCCGGGTTGCTCTTCAAATATCGGCTGTACGATAGTCGCACCCTGTTCCAGTTGCGTCACAATCGCAGACACGGTGTCCGGTTGCACATAAGGCATGTCGGCCAAACCGATCAGTACCGATTGCGCATCCGGAAAATGGGTAACAACATGGGTAACGGCATAGGCCAGCGAAGCGCCCATTCCCTGCTGCGCTTCCGAATAAAACAGCACCTGACAGCCGAGCTGTCTGAGTTGCTCTGCCACTTGCGCATTACTCACCACGGCAAGCACATTCGCCAACACGCTGAGCTGCGCACGGGCAGAGCGTTGCGCAACACAGGCGCCGTCTTCCAGCAACTGAAATAACTTGTTGCGCACACCGGTTGCATCAAACCGCCGGCCAAGACCGGCTGCGAGCAATATACCTACCGTAGATTGAAGGGTCATCGCCTCTGAACGGGTTATTTAATGCTGTTCAATTTTTCTTCCATGGCAGCGGCATCGATATAACCGGGTATGCGCGAGCCATCAGTAAAAAAGATCGCCGGCGTGCCGCTGATATGCAGCTTCGCACCGAGCGCCATGATTTTTTCATGTGGATTGGTCATGCAACTTTCCGGCGCTTCCGGTGCCGGTTTGCCATTCACCATCCAGTCGTTCCAGGTCTTGGCCGGATCGGCAGTACACCAGACATTGCGCGACTTGACGGCAGAATCATCCGACAGAATGTCATACATAAAAGTATAAATAGTGATGTTGTCGACGCTTTGCAATGCCTTGCGCAAACGCTTGCAGTAACCGCAGTTCGGATCTTCAAACACGGCTATCACGCGCTTGCCGTTACCCTTGACCTGTTTGAAGGCGAGGTCAAATGGCAGGTCGGTAAAATTCATGGAATGCATGCCTTCCAGGCGCGCCTTGGTCAGGTTTTTATGGGTTTTCAGATCCATGACATTACCGACAAACAAAAACTGCGCTTTTTCATCGGTATAAAAAACATCATCGCCGACCACGATTTCATACCATCCTGCATAAGGGGTTTTTTTGACCGACTCCACCTTGATATTGTCACCCAGCTTCGGCTCGATGAGTTTTTTGATGGCGGCTTCCTGATCAGTCTGCGCACAGGCCGAAGTCAGCAAAAGGCTCATGGCCACGCTGGCTACTGCCAAACCTGATTTTTTAAAAAAGTTCATAACATGTCCCATATTAAACTGACGTAAAAGTATTCTTATTTTCCCATGGCCTGCGCAATAAACTGCTTTTTCAGAAACGGCAGTTTATTCACCAGATTCATTCCGGCATTGCGCAGCGCTTTAACGGGTGTGAACTGCGAGCTGAACAGCAGTGACAGACCATCGGTTGCCAACTGCATCAACAGTACATCTTCCCTGCGCTCACGCGCATAGCGCTGCAAAACCCGCGCGTCACCGCAACTGCGCCACGATTCACGCTGCATCACCGCATCGAGCAACGCCACCACATCACCAAATCCCAGATTCATGCCATGACCGGCCAGTGGATGCACCACATGCGCGGCATCCCCCACCAGCGCCAGACGCGGACCGATCATGCTGTGCGGACCGATGAACTGCAAAGGAAACGCCAGTGCACGTTGTGGCGGTAAAGGAATCAGTTCACCGAGTGGTTCACTGCAAAATTGTGCAAGGCGCTGTGCAATCTGCTGCGTGGTCTCCGACATCAGCGTTGCCGCCAGTGCTTCGGGTGCTGACCAGACCAGCGAAACCTGCTGACCCGGCAGTGGCAACAGTGCGATCACGCCCTGCTCTCCGACAAACCATTGACGGGCGACACCGTGATGCGGTTTGGCACAGCTGAAATTGGCGACCACGCCACGCTGCGCGTAGGAGCGATAATCGAGTCCGATATCGGCCTGATTGCGCAGCCAGGATTGCGCGCCATCGGCACCGACCCACAATTCGGCCTGCAGGGTGATATGGTTGTCGAGAGTAATCTCAGAAAAATCTGCCGAGACTGCGACGGTTTTGCCGGACACGATCTGGAGATTGGGAGCAAAGCGCAACGCGGCATCGAGTGCCTGATTCAGATTCTGATCTTCAACAATCCAGGCCAGTTGCTGCTGATTGGCTGCATACGCATCAAGGTCAACTCGGCCGCCGGCTTCATCGACCACATGCATGGCTTCAACCGGAGCTACCCGTTGCCCATCGAGCGCATCCCACACTTTCAATTTACTGAGCAGATTTTTGGCGGTATGGTTGAGCGCGAATACGCGCGCATCCCACTCGGGTGTAACAGGTTTGGCGGCAGCGAAAGGCGCCACCAGAATTACTTTGTACCCGGCCTGAGCAAAGCCCAGCGCGGTTGTCTTGCCCACAGCGCCATTACCGATAACGGCTATCTCACATTGCATAGTGGCTCACAGAAAAAGGACAATTATTTACAAAATCGACCACACAAAAATACAGCGTGTGGCAGGAGGCAGGAAATTAATTCAAAAAAGAGTTTCCATTTTACACCAGACTTGGCTATAATGCCGCTCTTGGCCTGGTAGCTCAGTCGGTAGAGCAGAGGATTGAAAATCCTTGTGTCGGTGGTTCGATTCCGCCCCGGGCCACCAGAAAATATCCTGCTATATCAGTTACTTAGCATAGGATTTGATGAGAAAGGTCTCCCCCTGGAGGCCTTTTTTTTCGTCCGTCTGACACGTTTCTGACGTTTTCGACAGGCCTCGATTGCGTTTATAGGGCAACGGCTGCGGTTATCTGCGCAGCCCGTTTAAAACGCGGGCGCTACACAAAACTCCACTATCTAACTAAGGAGTTGTTGTGAAACAAAGTAACCACCCTCGCAGTATCCACATATCAGCACGCCCTCACGCTGCCCGCTCATTCAACACGAATGAGGTGAACCATGGCTAAGGCATATAAAGAAGGGAACGGCTGGGCCTTTCGCCTGCGTTTAAAAGGTCAGGACATCTATCAGTCTGATTTTAAAACCGAAGCAGAAGCGAATAAGGCTGTTTTAATAAACACAGCCGCCATCCTGAACCAAGGCAAACCAACTAAAAAAGGCCCGTATCAAACCACGATGGGGCGCGCGCTGCAGGATTATGCGCTGGAGACTCTGCCACGATTAAAAGGTGCGCAGCAGGAAGCGGTGCGTATAAATCGTTATCTGCGCCAGGTTAAACTGGACTTGCTAGAGGTCGCGAAATTGGTGCCGTCATCACAGGCAGAAAGTACGTCAACCTCCACAACCCAAGATAAGGCGGTCTATTGGAGCGCTCGTTTAACCCGTTTTGAAGAAAAACGGTCCATCGCACAAGGTCTCGGTGAACATCGCGACAAACAGGCAGCACGGACGATTAAAAGCGATAAGCTTCGTGCACGGCTAATGAATACCAAGGTCGCGAAAATCACAGCCCACGATATTCAACTACTGATGGATACGTATTCGCTGGATGACTATGCACCCGCAACGGTTGACAAAGAACGGTCTCTGTTGCGTGGCTTCTTTAACTACGCGAGAAAAACATGGAACTGGACTGCGCCAATAGGCAATCCGGCGGCTGGCGTTACGATGCCAAAAATTGACAACCGCCGTACACGCGTGCTGAGTGATGCTGAAGAAATCCGATTAAATAAAGCATTACACGAGTTGAAGAACCCCTTATTTTTGCCGGCCGTCATATTCCTGTCTACAACGGCCATGCGCGCATCGGAGGCAATCTGCACTGCCACTTGGGGCGATATAAACTGGGAAACCAATATTTTAAAACTGCGCGACGCCAAATGGGGGAAGCGAGACGTACCGCTATCAGAAATTGCGATTGCAACGTTGAAGGGTCTGCCTCAGGGTCAACCCCATGAGAAAATTTTCAATCTTACCTACGAGGCACTTAAGGCAGGTTTTCAGCGCGCATGTGAAAAAGCGAATATTCAGGATTTGGTATTGCATGACCTTCGCCATACCGCGGCAACACGATTTGCACTGGACCATAACGGCAATATTTTTTATCTGCAGGCTTTTACCGGACATAAGACACTCGTGTGTCTGCAGCGCTATGTGCACATCACTGCCGAACACGTCGTTACAGCAATGCGCAAAGTATCTAGTGCGAAAAGAGACGTATCCGCACCAGCACCTGCACCAGCCCACCCGCAAATCAATTTGGAAAATGCTGAAACCGCGCCAACCACGACGGTTCCAAGTAATGTTGTGTATGCTTCGTTTAGCCGGTCTGCAGCTTGAGATTATGTGACGGGTCATAGGCGTAGTACTAAAACATCAACGAAAACCTGCGGGTCGGCGCAGAAACGGTAGTAAAAAAAGGGCTCTTGAGCCCTTTTTTTATGCCATTACCGCATCCATGAATTTTCTGACAGTGCCAAACGTCGTTTTTTGTATTTCTTGATTCGCCAAAACCATATCAATGTATCCCTGCTCAGATTTAATTAATTTGAATCCTGCCCCTGTTTTCGACAAAAATTCGTTAGCGGAATCAACCGTTAAACGCACCGGAAGTTTATAGTTTTTCAGTTTTTTCAGTTTATTCCTATAAACTGAAAATTCATCTATCTCCAAGGGTGGGGCGTCCTGCCCCTCATCACGATAAAAGGAAGAAGCCATACCGCTTTTACTTTCATAGTCTTTCGTAATTAGCAGCGTGAAAAGGTCTCTTTCTGGCAAGCTAACTTCGAGAAAGAGTCTGAATTTATTTTCCCCAAATTCAAAAACCAAGAGAGATTTAGGTGCGCGTCCACTCAACCTGACATCTGCATACGAGATTTCATCATTGTGCCAATTTCTAATTTGAGCACCTTCAACTATGCGGCAACCACATTCAAGCTCTTGCTCAATGCATTCCTCATAGCTTTCCAAAATATCAATTCCATCTCCGGTTAGTTCAAACCATCCAGGCTTGCCCGTTACGGGAACCAGGTCAGCCATTATTCCCACATCGCTTAAAATCATTTTTAATTCCTTAGTTTATGACAACCTTGTCGGTAGGTTGCCCATGAAAAGTTATTGCCCGCTAAAAGTTGAAGCATCGAATTGGATTTACTCTTGCACACCCAAGTTGACATAGGCAAATGGAGGTGAATACATAGGATTCGGCTTTATCGTATTCAATGCCTCTTCCGCTCGCCTTTTGACTTCATCCTCACCTTTAGCTATTTCAATACCAAGACTTCTAATAAATTCAACCGCGGAGTCACCATACATTTTCTTGGTCCATGCCTGTTCAATTGCATCTGCCAGTGCCAACTTTTGTGCGGCACTTAATTTGAGAATTTTTGCAATCAAGGGAACGAATTTCGAAAGCCTGTAAGTGATGTGCGAAATATGAAAATGCTTGCAAATACTATCCAGAGAAAAATCTGTTTCATCAGGCAATAAGGGAACTCCATTAAGAGATTTGACCAATACCTGTATTTCCAATTCTGTGAAATGCCAACTCAATTCCCTTCTAATATTCCGAAGCAGATAATCTAATCTTCCAATATCCAGCAATGCGGTTGTTTCGTCATACTGACGGGTACTTCTCTTTATATGTCCAGATATAAAATTGGTCGCATTTTTTATTGATGCTGTCTGCGTGAATTCATAATATCTAGGGCGACCTTTAAAATGCGCGTTCAGTTTGGATTTGATTTGAATTTTGTTCATAAGATTTTTTTATTTAAATTTATATGCAACCATACCTAGGTATCTGGCAAAGAACATCATCGGAACGAAGGAATAATCTCGCGCCGAAATACAACCGGATTCAAGTTCATTAGGTTGCACTCTTAAGTAGCTCATCTACGTGCTTCAAATCTGTATCTGGGCCTTCGATAATCTCACTCAGCGTATAACCGACTGAAGCATACTTTTTAATAGACTCAGCAACCTGGTCCCCACAAAATGGCGCTTTTCCATGTTCGACGTCTAGCTGCACTAGGATTCTTTTTATTTTTAAATCCAAAGTCATTTCTGCGCGAACATCATTACCTGCTTCAACTTTCACACTCAATGCTTCCAAAGTCCGGACAAGCGCTTTTAGATAGCCCAGTGAGCGAAGCTCGTTACCGGTAATGACATTACCAATTGCGTCTCGGCACATATTCGTGGCCAGGCCTAATGCTGCTTTCTCTGATTTATTTCTCATAATCGTTCCTAAGTTGTTTATGAAATACCGAAAAAGCATTTCATAAGGGTTATATTAAAAATTGCTGCACCACCTTTATTTGAAGAAAAACACTGTTTTGCTTCGACCTACAATCAATTAAAAAATCAACTAAGACTGGCTGACTCTTCTTTTACTATCCAGGTTTGCCGCATCAAACGCAGCCGTTTGCCAACCCTCGACCCATTTCCCGGAAAAAGTGCCAAATCGTTTTGGAGGAATGCAAGGAAAGCCGTAGTTGAACGCGTTAATCCCTTCTTGAAATGCGCTATCGTTTCTATGCTTTGTCAGTGCATCCAATTTCGTCCCCAGAAAATTTTTATTTCCTCAAGGCAAATGTTAGGAGATTGGGGAGATACTTACATCCGCTTTGCGACGGAATAAGTCTTTAACGGAATGAATGAAGGGAAATTGGGAATTGGTGCATCGATTTGGCGAGTCGCTTTTGGACAAGCGCGAATTTAGTCCCAATAGCTACATAGGACTATTCAAAATCGAATGAAATCAGGATATGGAGTTTGATTAATTGAGGTGGATATGGGAAGGCAATAGCAACTTGGCGCTTACAATTGCCTAAAAGCGGCTTGGTAACCAACGCTGACGGTTAATCGCTCGCTCCTGTCGCGCATACGCACTTCCATATGTCCATCGGAACGATAGATTGATTCGACTCTGCGTAAATTAACAATTGCGCCGCGATTAACTTGAATAAAATCATCTGGATTCAATTCGTCGACTAAATCCTTTATTGGCTTACGAATTAGTGCCTCAGTATTTGCTGTAACAACCCGTGTATATTTTGCGTCGGCTTGAAAGAAATATATTTCGTCCGTCGTTATCAAACGCAGTAGGTTGCCAACAGATGCTTGAATCCATCGGAGGTATTTCTGTTCCAATTTGACAGGAGCCATCGAGTCCCAAACTGCATTAGGAATTGCAGGCTGAATTTTTCCCATTTGATTTTTTAGCCGCTCAATTGTCTGGACCAGTCTCCCGCGATTTAAAGGCTTAACCAAGTAATCCAACGCTCCCAAATCGAAAGCTTCTAGAGCATGTTGATTGTAAGCTGTCAGAAATACGATGGATGTCTTCCCCTGAATCGCCTTAGCAACTTCAAGCCCCGTCAACCTGGGCATATTTATATCAAGGAATACGACGTCAGGTGTTAGCGCCTTAATTGAATTGAGAGTACTAACGCCGTTGTCGGTTTCATCCAAAATATCAAGTTCAGGCCAGAGTGCGGACAATGTCTCCCGTAACTCAGCTCGAAGAACAGGTTCGTCTTCAGCAAGAATGGCTGTTGGCATGTTTAATCGTTTTCTGGGAGAGGGACAGATATAGTAGACACGAATCCACCATCTTGCAATGCGCCAACTTCAAGCCAGGCTCGATTCCCGTAAATCGCTTCCAGTCGCTGTCGAATATTACTGAGACCAACGCCGGAACCTTCTACACTTGAAAACCCGGCCCCGTTATCCAAAACAGAAACTCGCAGGTGGCGCCCATCTTGGATTGCGCTAATCGTTAACTTACCATCGGGCTTGTTGTTCAAACCATGCATGATGGCGTTTTCAACCAATGAAATCAGCATAGCTGGAGGAAATGATTTTCCAGACAAATCGTCGGAAATAATGAATGAGTACGACAATCGCTCACCCATTCTTATCTTCATAATCGCAAGGTAATGCAGAATTAAGTCCATTTCTTTACGAATGGTCGATATGAATCGCCCCGGCTTTAGTAGACACTCCTGAGCTTATAATTTAGGCCAACAGGAGGCATTATGAGCGGAAAGCGTTATACAGAGCAATTTAAAGTTGAAGCGGTCAAACAAGTCGTCCAGCGCGGCCGTCCGGTCACTGAGGTGGCAGAACGACTTGGGGTTACCAGTCACAGTCTGTACCAATGGGTTAAGCAGTTTAGCGTGCCGGAAGCGGACCGAGCTGCCGATACAGAGAAACAGGACGAATTGCGCCGGCTAAAAGCCGAATTAAAAAGAGTGACGGAGGAACGGGACATCTTAAAAAAGGCCGCCGCGTACTTTGCCAGGACGTCCGAGTAAAGTACGCGTTTATTCGGGACCACGTTTCGCAATATCCGGTTCGCCGTTTGTGTCATGTCATGAATGTACATCCAAGCGGCTATTACGCCTGGCAGGCAGCACCCAATTCGGAACGGGCCATAGAAGACCAGCGCTTACTGGGCCACATCAAACAGTCATGGTTGGAAAGCGGTTCTGTCTACGGGTATCGCAAGGTCACGGATGATTTGCGTGCGCTGGGTGAGACTTGCGGTAAACACCGGGTCTATCGATTGATGAGCAACGAGAAACTGCGCTCACAAACTGGTTATCACCGTCGCCCTGGAAAGCGTGGTGGTAGTGTTGCAGACTTTGCCCCGAATCATTTGCAACAGAAGTTCAGCGTCGAAGCGCCAAATCGAGTTTGGGTTACTGACATTACCTACATTCGTACACATGAAGGCTGGCTGTATCTGGCTGCAGTCCTTGATTTATTCTCCCGTCAGGTAGTTGGCTGGGCGATGGGCGAAAGGATTGACCGGGAGTTGGCATTGAATGCGTTATTGATGGCCATATGGCGGAGGCAACCGAAAGAATCAGTGATGGTGCATTCTGACCAGGGAAGTCAATTCAGCAGCTATGACTGGCAGGATTTCTTGAAGGCACACAACCTGACACAGAGCATGAGCCGTCGCGGGAACTGTCACGACAACGCTGTCGCTGAAAGCTTTTTTCAATTGTTGAAGCGGGAAAGAATTCGTCGCAAGGTGTATCTCACGCGAGACGAAGGCAAGGCTGATGTATTTG
>Ga0316221_1001963_pt1 | contig 19572 bp, 13 predicted proteins | sample TBH18007metaG_FD_206003 | JGI IMG/M metagenome (GOLD analysis project Ga0316221, IMG submission 206003) | Freshwater microbial communities from Trout Bog Lake, Wisconsin, USA - TBH18007 | ecosystem: Environmental > Aquatic > Freshwater > Lake > Hypolimnion/Profundal zone | place: USA: Wisconsin... | reverse complement strand
CGCCGGCCCCCTTTCACCCCGCCCCTTCGAACTCTCCCTCGGCCGCAACCTCAACCAGCTCAGCATGATACGAACAGCTCTCTCCCTGCTCCGCTGGTGCATCGAGCCCCTCCCACTCAGCGAAATTTCCTCTCTCCTCCTCTCGCCTTACCTCGCCGGATCCGGTGTCGAGTATCCCCAACGTGCTCAGTGGGATGCATTCACCCTCCGTTCCTCCACCCTACTCCGCCCAGTGGCCTCGCTGTCATGGCTCACCGAGCAACGCTCACTCCCTGCTGAAATCAAACACCGTCTCACCGCGCTCCACAATCTCGCCCTTCAGCGTACCACCCGCCCAAAAGCCCTTTACTCTGAGTGGGTTGAAGTTGTAAGCGATTTGCTCGCCGCCGTAGGCTGGCCCGCCACTGGCAAGAACGACCGCCCCCTCGACTCCATAGAGTTCCAGACCCAACGTCGTTTCAACGAGATGCTGGATTCCCTTGCCGCGCTCGACCTCACCACTCGCCCCGTCACTTTCGCTGAAGTTGTTGAAACGATTCATGCAACAGCAACCACCACCCTCTTCTCTCCCCAATCCCTCGACGCCCCCATCCAAGTCCTCGGCGCCTCCGAATCCGCTGGTTCCACCTTCGTCGCCCTCTGGTTCCTCGGCGCCACCGACGCCGCCTGGCCCCCCTCCACCGGCCCCCATCCCTTCCTGCCCTTCGCCCATCAACGCCTTCACCAGATGCCCGGCACCGCACCTGCCCTCGCCCTTGATGATGCAACTGCTGTACTTACACGCATCACACGCTCCGCGCCGCACTCGTCCATCAGCTACTCCACCCGCGACGCCGATGGCCCCCTGCACCGCTCGCCCTGTTTGGACGCCATCGCCCCTGCCGATGCCGATCTGCCACTAGCTGCCGAACCTCCTCACCCCGCCACACTGCCACTTTCCGCTGATACCGACGCACCTCCACCCGCGCTCACGCCTCCCGTGCCCGTCCACGGTGCGCGAGTACTGGAATCGCAAGCCTCCTGTCCCTTCCGCGCGTTCGCTGAACATCGCCTGCACTCCCAACCGCTCGATGATGCCGAAGCTGGACTCGACGCGTCAGAGCGCGGAACCCTCGTCCACGCCGTCCTCGCTGCTTTCTGGCGCGGTGTCCGCTCGCAGTCTGCACTCATCGCGCTCACACCCGCAGAGCTCAGCAAGCACAAAGATGCCGCCATCCAGGCTGGGCTTCAACGCTACAAGCCATTGGGCGATTGGGATAAATCCTTTCTCGAAGTCCAGCGCGCATGGCTACATCGCCTACTGGACGAGTGGCTGACTGTCGAGCGCACGCGCCCGCCTTTCACTGTTCTGGAAACAGAGTGGGTGAAGAACGACCAGCCCTTCGGCGATCTGCGCATCAACGTACGCATCGACCGTATTGACGCGGTTCCTGCAATACCCGACGACCCGCGCAATCAAGTCATCATTGACTACAAGACCGGCAACGCTGCCCGCGCAGCTTGGGAGGCTGACCGTCTCGAATCCGCACAACTCCCTCTCTACGCGTTGCTACTGCGCGACAATTTGACCGGCCTCGCCTTCGCAAAGTTGAAACACGGCGACATGGGTATCAGTGGCCGCAGCAACCATCCCAATCAAATCCAGATGACGCGCACCAAGATAGACGGCCAGCCCTACGCCAATTCCGAGGTCTGCAATCTGAGCCTATTGATGGGCGATTGGCAGGAAAAGCTCTCCGTGCTTGCGCGTGAGTACATCAGCGGCCGTGCTGATGTTGATCCGGTCAATCCGCCCAACACTTGCCGCAACTGCGCGCAGATGCCGTTCTGCCGCATCCACTCGCTCGACGAATCTCACGCCTTGGACGACACGGAGGGTGACGATGACTGAACGCCTCTCCGATGCCGCCGTGCGCGCAGCCGCACTCAATCCTGCCGAGTCCTTCCTCATCTCCGCATCCGCCGGCTCTGGCAAAACCGAATTGCTCATCCAGCGCTACCTCACCCTACTGGCCACTGTGGACGAGCCGGAGCAGGTGCTGGCCATCACCTTCACGCGCAAGGCAACCGCGGAGATGCGCGACCGCATCCTGACCGAACTGCACGCAGCCTCCAACGCCCCTTCCGCCGCGCTTCCCGACCACAAGCAGCTTTCGCGCAAGCTCGCCGCCTCTGTGCTCGAACGCAGTCACGCCCTCGGCTGGGACATCTTGCGTCTGCCGCAGCGGCTCACCATTCGCACCATCGATTCGCTCTGCTCCATGATTGCCCGGCTGCTCCCCGTCACCAGCGGCATTGGCGGCGGTTGTGAACCACTGGACGACGCTTCGCCGCTCTACGACAAGGCCGCCACGCTCACGCTCGACGGACTCTACGGCTCAGACGCACCTCTCACCATAGCCCTGCACTCGTTGCTGTTGCACCAACAGGGTAGTCTCGACGGCTGCCGCGCCATCATCGCCGCCATGCTGCCGCAGCGCGACGAATGGTTGCCACACGCCCACAACCTTGCCACCACCAAGGATGCCGTTGCCCTGCATCAGTACATCGCCCGCGTCACCGCGCGCGTTCTACCCACTGCACCCCTGCCCACACCAAAAGACGCCGACAGCATGCGCCACTTTGCGCACATCCTGCTGCGCGCCGCCGAGCACCTGCGCTCCCTCTTCGTTCGCACCGGCCAATGCGACTACGCGGAACTCTCGCTCGCCGCTCGCACTGCGCTCCAGTCCGGCGCTGGCGACCTCGACGTGGCGCTCGGCAGCCGCATCCAGCACCTGCTGGTGGACGAGATGCACGACACCTCCGTCACCCAATACGACATCCTCGAACGCCTCACTCAAAGCTGGGATGGCCATGGCCAGACCATCTTCCTCGTCGGCGACCACAAGCAGTCCATCTACCTCTTCCGTCAGGCCCGCGTGGAGCGCTTCCTCGCAACCCGCGACAGTGGTCACCTTGGCTCAGTGCCGCTTACGCACCTTGAACTCACACGCAACTTCCGCTCACATCCGATGCTGGTGGCTGGGTTCAACAATCTTTTTGAGAGTGTTCGCCCCGATATTCTTGACGATGGCGATAGTGGTTCCTTCACCCCCGCGGAGACCGGCCGCTCCACAACATTCGATGCACCAGCCGCCCCGCGCATCCACTGGCACCCTCTCCCTGCTTCCGGCTACATCGACGCCGAGGCCGAACAAGTCGTCGAAATCGTCCAGCAAGAAATTGCCAATCATCCGCTCAATCTAACTGCCGAGCGCCCACCCATCGCCGTGCTGGTCCGCGTACGTCACCACGCAGCATCCATCGCATCCGCGTTGCGCCATGCCAATATCAGCTTCCGCGCCTCGGACATCGAATCCCTCGGCTCCCTGCCCGAGGTGATCGACGCACTCTCACTGCTGCGTGCGCTGCTTCACACGGCCGACCGCACCGCGTGGCTCAGCGTGCTGCGCGCCCCCTGGTGCGGACTCACACTCGCCGACCTGAACACACTGGCCGCTGGCGACATCTCGCGCAAGACAACCATCCCCACTCTCGTCAGCGAACGTCTGCAAGCTCTCAGCGATGACGGCCGCATCCGCGCCGCGCACACACTTGCCATCCTAAACGCCGCACTGGCCCAGCGCGGCCGCCTGCCTGCCGCCGACTGGCTTCGCGGCACATGGAACTCACTCGGCGCGCCGCGCTTTCTCACGCCACAGCAGCGAGCCAACGTCCATGAGTTTTTCCTTCTCGTCGCAGAGTGCGACCAGCAGAACATCCTCCACGACGCCTCCGCACTCGAAGATTGCCTCGGTAAACTCACTTCATCAGACATCCCCACCGTCGGCTGTGCGGTCGAAATCATGTCCATCCACAAGGCCAAAGGCCTCGAATGGCAGACCGTCATCCTCCCACGCCTCCACGCCCAGACCCGACGCGACGACACACGCCTGCTTCAGCTTCACCATCACGAGGAGGCAACACTCTTCGCGCCCGCACCGCCATCCGGCGAACAGTCCGATGGCACCACCTACCAGCACCTGCGCGATGCAGCCCACGCCGCCCGCCTGCGTGAGCTGCGCCGTCTTCTCTACGTCGGCGTTACCCGCGCCCGTGAGCGCGTCCACCTGCTTGCGGCCATCCCAGTCAGCAAAGGCAAATTGGCCGCGCCGCGCACCGACTCTCTGCTGGCCTCTGCTTGGCCAGCCGCACAACCGCACTTTCAGCAGGCGCACGACGGCCTCAGCCGCTTGCCCGCCGTCGCCGCGGTGGCCGCGCCCTCCAATGTTGTCGCCTTCCCCGTCGCGCACACCGTCACGCGCCTGCCCATAGCATCCATCTTCTCGCTCGCCCGCGAACTCCGCCCCGCGCCGCAATCGCTCGATGCCGCCCGCCCTGCCTATGAACGCTCCGAAGGCTCCGTGGGCGTCCGCGCGCTCGGCACCGCCGTACACGAGATGCTGCAGCAACTCGCCACCGAGCTTGCCGCTGGCTCAACACCTGCCTCACTACTCGCCTCGCTCGACACCCGCCGCACGGCCATCCTCGCGCTGCTCCGCGCCGCAGGTCTTTCGTCATCCGATGCCACCCGCCGCGCTGCGCAGGCGCACACTGCCCTTCGCTCCACGCTCGAAGACCCTGAAGGCCTCTGGCTGCTCAGCCCGCACCCGCAGGCCGCCAGCGAGCTTGCCTTCACGGTGCTCAACTCCGAAGGGTTGCCTGCCACTTACCGCATGGACCGTTGCTTCCACGCCGGCTCCGCACCGCTGGCTCCCGGCTGCGACACCGTCTGGATTTCCGACTACAAGGTCAGCACACGCGAGGACGACAATCCGGAATTTCGCGAGGCCGAAACACAGAAGCACTTCGGCCAGCTACAGTTCTACGCACGGCTACAGCAACCAGCGCTCGCTGGCGATGCCGCCATCAAGCTCGCGGTCTACTACCCGCTGCGCAAGAAAAACCGTCTCGTTGTACGGGACTACGCTCCCGCCGTCTAAGCCTCGTCCGGCGTCTCCGCGCTCTCTTCCGACGTGTCCAGCACGTGGTGGCGCACATCCGCACCCTTCACCCAGAAGATGACGTCTTCGGCGATATTGGTGGCGTGGTCGCCCACGCGCTCCAGGTTGCGGGCAATCATCATGGCGTTCAGCGCCTGCGGAGTCGTGTCAGGCTGCGTCTTGATGAGCGTGCTCAGCGCGTAGAACGACGCGCTGTTCATCTCATCCACCTGGTCGTCCATGGTCAGCACCGCTGTGGCCATCTCCGCATCCGCGTCAATGAACGCTTGCAGCGCCTTTCGCACCATGGCCGAGGCCAGCATGGATAGACGCGGAATGTCCACCGGCAAATCCACGTTGCTGAAGGCCAGCGTCTCGCGCGCCCGTGCGGCGATGTTCACTGCCTGATCGCCAACGCGCTCCAGATCGGCATTGATGCGGATGACCGACAGGATGAAACGCAAATCCACGGCCGCCGGCTGCTCCATGGCCAGCAGATCCAGTGCCATGCCGTCAATCTCGCGCTCCAGATTGTTGATGGCTGGTTCGCCTTGCAGCACCAGTTCTACCATGGACAGGTCGCGCGTGCGGTAGGCCTCCGTGGCCCGCTGGATGGCCTGCTCGACCAGTCCGGCCATCACCAACAGCTTCTCCTTCAAATCGCCCAGACTCTGTTGAAAGCGTATCCGGCTCATCCGAACCTCCCGGTGATGTAGTCCTCGGTGCGTTTGTCGTGCGGGTTGGTGAAGATCTTGTGCGTCTGGTCGAACTCCACCAGATGGCCGTTCAGGAAGAATCCTGTCTTTTCCGCCACGCGCGCCGCCTGCTGCATGTTGTGCGTCACAATCACGATAGTGTACTGCGATTTGAGCTGAAAGATGAGATCCTCGATCTTCGACGTGCTGATGGGGTCGAGCGCCGAAGCCGGCTCATCCATCAGCATCACCTCGGGATCCACCGCTAGTGCGCGTGCGATGCAGAGCCGCTGCTGCTGCCCACCGCTCAGGCTGGCACCCGACTTCTTCTTCAGATCGTCCTTCACCTCGTCCCACAGCGCGGCGTTGCGTAGCGAGCGTTCCACCACCTCGTCCAGCACGCGACGGTTGCGGAACCCGTTCAGCTTCAGCCCGCTGGCAACGTTGTCGTAGATGGACATGGTCGGGAACGGGTTGGGCCGCTGGAAGACCATGCCCACGCGGCGGCGGATCTCCACTGGCGAGCTCTCCTTGTAGATGTCCACATCCCCCATGCGTACTACGCCCGTGGCGCGCGCAATGGGGTTGGTCTCGTGCATGCGGTTCAGGCACCGCACGAAGGTGGACTTGCCGCACCCCGATGGCCCGATAAGAGCCGTCGCGTGGTTGGCGGGTATATGCAGACTGATGTCGAACAGCGATTGATTGCTGCCGTACCAGGCATTGAGGTTCTCGACTTGTATGCCGACGCCCACTATTGATTTCCTTTCATGATGCCGCGGCTTGCCGCCACGCGCACCAGTGTGACTGAGACCATGATGAGCACGATGAGCACCAACGCCCCGGCCCATGCCAGGCGGTGCCACTCGTCAAACGGCGAGATGGCGTAGACGAAGATCTGCAGCGGCAGCGCCGCCATCGGCTGATCCAGCCGTGCGCTCCAGAACTGGTTTCCGAAGGCCGTGAACATCAGCGGCGCGGTCTCGCCGGCCACGCGCGCAAACGCCAGCATGCAACCCGTGATGATGCCCGGCGACGCCGTACGCAGGCTGATGGACATAATCGTCCGCCACTTGGGTACGCCCAGGCCGTATCCTGCCTCGCGCACCGCATTGGGTACGGTCATCAGCATCTCTTCGGTGGTTCGCGTCACCGTTGGGACCATCATGATGGCCAGCGCCACCCCGCCCGAGAACGCCGAGAAGTGCTTCTGCTGCATCACAATCAGCGCGTAGATGGCGATGCCCATTACGATGGACGGCACGCCGTTCAGTACGTCAGCCGTAAAACGCACCGCCTGGCCCAGCACCTTGCCGCGCGCGTACTCAGCCAGATAGACCCCGGCGGCTATGCCCACCGGTATCCCCATGGAACTTGCCAAACCTAGAATGACCGCCGAGCCCACGATGGAGTTGGCCATGCCGCCGCCGCTCTCCCCCACCGGCGCGGGAACCTGCGTGAAGAAGGCCCAGTTCAACGAGCTGGCGCCACGGTAGATAAGGTAGGTCAGGATGGCCACTAGCGGCGCCACCACCAGAAAGGTGCTCAGCACGGCCAGCCCCGTCACCACCCAGTCACTGGCCTGGCGCACCACGGCGTTCGTCCGGCTGGGCCGCACCGGCGGACGCATCGCGTTGTTCTGCATCTCGTTCATCAGTGCGCCCTCGACGGTGTGCCGCGCGTCACCGCCCACACCAGCATGCGCGCAATCGCGTTCACCACAATCGTCACTAGGAACAGAGCCAGCCCAATCTCCACCAACGCGCTCACGTAGGTGTCATCGGTCGCCTCGGTGAACTCGTTGGCCACCACGCTGGCCAGCGTGTAACCCGGCGCGAACAGCGACTTCACGATCTGCGGACGGTTGCCGATCACCATCGTCACCGCCATCGTCTCGCCCAGCGCGCGCCCCAGCCCCAAAATCACCGCGCCCACAATGCCAATGCGTGCATTCCTCAAGACGCCGGTCCGGATCATCTCCCACCGCGTCGCCCCCAGCGCCAACATGCCCTCGCGCTGGTTCTGCGGCACCGCCAGCATCACGTCGCGTGTGATGGACGAGATGATGGGCAGAATCATGATGGCCAGAATCACGCTGGCCGTCAGCATTCCGATGCCAAAGTTGTCGCCTCCGAAGAAACCGGTCCACCCCAAAGTCTTCGTCAGGAAAGGCCCGACGCGGTCGCGCATGATGGGCACCAGGATGAACAGCGCCCACAACCCGTACACCACACTGGGGATCGCAGCCAGCAACTCAGTCAAGAACGAAATCGGCGTGCGCAGCGGTTTGGGGCACATCTCCGTCAGGAAGACGGCCACACCGATGGCCAGCGGCACTGCCATCGCCAGTGCCAGCAGCGAACTGACCACCGTCCCGTAGATGAACGTCCACGCCCCGAAGTCCCCGTTGACCGGATCCCATATCTCTTTGACAAAGAACTTCCAGCCGAAGGCGTGGATGCTCAACTGAGAACCATGGATCAGCGTGAAGATGATGAGCACCACGATGGCGAAGATGCTGATGGCGGCCAGAAACATGGCACTGCCGAAGATCCCGTCCACCACCCGCCCCGAGCTGCGCCGGTTAAGGAAATCCCGCACCGGCGACGGCCCTGTCGGTACCTCCAACGCCTCGGCCGCAATGTTGACGGACGGCTGCGAGACAGTGATATGCGGTATGCGGACGTTGGTGGGTTCCGTCATGGAGTGGGAAGTGCCTTGAAGCAACAGTCTCCAGCTTATTGCCCTATTGTGAACAGAATGTTAATGCGTCCCGCCGGTGGAAATCCCATCTATTTCAATATCTTCCGTCTGCCCCACCCCGGCTGCTAACGGCAGTGTAAACAGGAAGTTGCTGCCCCGTCCCATCTCGCTCTCCACGCGGATAGAGCCCCCGTGCATGGTCACAATGTGCTTGCAGATGGCCAATCCCAGCCCGGTCCCGCCCGACTCCCGCGACCGTGCCTTGTCCACACGGTAGAAGCGCTCGAAGATGCGCCCCAGATGTTCGCTGGGGATGCCCGATCCGTGGTCCCTCACGCTGAACTCCACCATGCCGCCAGCCACCGGGGATGCCCCCAAATCCACCTTGGCCGGTGCAATATGGCCCTCCGTCCCCGTGCCGAACCCCTTCGCCGGCCTCCCGTACTTCACCGCGTTCTCAATCAGGTTGGTCAGCACCTGATGCACGGCATCGCGGTCGGCCATCACCACAGCCTCGCACAACCCTGAGACCTCCAGCGCCATCTCCGCGTCGCGCACCATCGCTCCCATAGCCGTGGCGGCGTCACCCAGCAGTTGTGCCGCTGCAACCGGAGCCGGATGCAGCTTCGACTCTTTGCCCTCGATGTGCGCCAGCGCCAGCAGATCCTCCAGCAGGCGGTTCATCCTCGTTGCGTTCTTCAGAATGATGCCCAGAAACTCCTGCGCCTGCTCGCTCAGCCCCTGCTCGTGGTCCAGCAACGTCTCCACGTACCCGCTGATGCTGGTCAGCGGCGTGCGCAGCTCGTGGCTCACGTTGGCCACAAAGTCGCGTTGGGTCCGCTCCACCTGCTCGATTTGCGTGATGTCGTGCACCACCAGCACCGCCCCGCCCGCCGGCGTCGGCGCGGCGATGATGTCGAAGCTGCGCCCGGGCATCAGCGTCTGCGACTTCTCCGCCACAACCTCGTGCCGCTCCAGAGCCGTGCGCGCACACTCCAGCGCCACTGGGTCGCGCAGTGCCTGCACCAGCGGGCCGCCCGCCTTCACCACGCCTCCCGCCAGCCGTCGCAGCGGCGCGTTGCTCCACAGGATGCGTCCCGCCGTGTCCACCGCCACCACCGCCTCCGGCATTGCGTCCAGCCATCCCTCCAACTCCAGTCGGCTCTGTTGCATCTCTTGAATTCTCCACTCCGCCCGCTGCATACCCGCGTTCAGCTCCGCGGCTATCGTCTCCATCTCCGGGGCCGGTGCCGATACACGTGCTTCCATCTCTCCGCCGGCGAATTCGCGGCTGAACAATCCCATCGGCCGCAGCCGGGCCTTCAGTATGCTTGACATAATCCTGACCGCAATCCACACCAGTGCCAGCGACACAATGGCCGACACCACCGGATTCGCCCGCCACCCGCCCACCAGATGCACACACACACTCGCCGCAGCTACCAGCAGCGTCATGGTGATGAATAGCGTCGGCATCAGGCGGCTCTTCAATGCTTCTCCCTGCTTGAAAAAATACCGTCCGACCAGCGCCTTCGCGGCCCGGCCTGCGGCTCATCCCTGTCTACAGCTTAGACCGGCTTGGGCACTTCGAAGCGATACCCCGCCCCACGCACCGTCTTCAGGTACCGCGGCGTCTCCGGATCGGCCTCGATTTTCTCGCGAATGCGCCGCACATATACGTCCACGCTGCGCGGCGTCACAAACCGCGCGTCGCCCCACACCGCGTCCAGCAGATGGTCGCGGCTGAAAACACGCCCCGGATGCCGCGCCAGATAGTCCAGCAGCCGGAACTCCGTCGCCGTCGTCGTCGCCAACTGCCCGTCCACGCGCAACTCCATGGCATTGGCGTCTATCTCGATGTTGTCGAACTTCGTCACCGCCGGCGTCGTTGGCCGCTCGAACCTCCGCAGCACCGCCTTCACCCGCGCCACCAACTCGCGTGTGGCGAACGGCTTGGTGATGTAATCGTCCGCCCCCAGCTCCAAACCCTGCACGCGGTCATTCTCCCCGGCCCGCGCCGTTAGAAAGATGATGGGAATCGTGCTCAGTTGTGCATTGGCCCGCAGCCGCCGGCATACGTCCAGCCCGTCTCCGCCCGGAACCATGATGTCCAGTAGAAACATCGCCGGCGGTGTCCGCTCCGCATCGGTCACTATGCCGGCCGGTGTGGCGTAGTGCCTTATCTCGAAGCCCGCCGCCTGCAGGTTGTACTGCACCAGCCGCGCGATGTCGGCCTCGTCCTCGAGCACAAAGATTGTTCCAGCCATCCCCGTCTCTCTCTTGACTTCGGTTGCTGCTACGTTGCGTTACAAAATTAATAAACCTGCACTAACGCGCCCAGAGTATCGCAATTCGGCAATTCATTTGCTAAAGGACGATGAATCCTCACGCTCTCCTGCCCAGCATACTGCCCCCAGCAACCTCGCAAACACCTCATTCGAAAGCAGTCTGCCCCGTCCGCTCAGCCGAACGACGCCCCTTTCACGTTCCAGTAATCCATCCTCCCTCAACTCCTCCAGAACCCGCCCATCCACTATCCCGTCTAGCTTCATCCCCTCGTTCAACCGCATCCCCAGAAAGATTCTCTCCTCCGCCGCCGCCCTCGCGCCGATGTACTCCGGTTCGCCCGCCACGCCTCCCGCCATGTACGCCTCAAAGTCGACCGTGTTGGCAAAGCGCGCCGCCACCCGCTCCGCATCCCTCCGCTCCAGCATCGAGTGCGCGTCCAGCCCCACACCCAGATACGGCTCCCGTCGCCAGTAGCGCAGGTTGTGCCGCGACTCCGCCCCCGCCCGCGCAAAGTTCGATATCTCGTACTGCCGCACACCGGCCCGCTCCAGATGTTCGCACGCCTGCCCGTACAACTCCACCGCCCGTTCGTCGTCCGGCACAAAGTGTGCGTGGTACCGTGTGCCTCCGGCCATCACCTCCCGCCCCAGCCGCGAGTCCTCGTCCACCTCCAGCATGTACACGCTCACATGCTCCGCCCCGCTTTCCACCGCCGCATCCAGCGACCGCGCCAGGCTCTCCCGCGTCTGGTGCGGCAACCCCGCAATTAAGTCCACGTTCACCGCCGCAATCCCTGCCGCGCGCAGCCGCCGTATATCCTCCATCACCGTCTGCTCCGAGTGCCTGCGCCCTACAGCCGCCGCCTCCGCCTCCACAAAGCTCTGCACCCCCAGGCTCACGCGGTTCACTCCCTGCACCGCCATCTCCGCCAACACCTCGTCGGCAATCTGCCCCGGCGCGCACTCCACCGTCACCTCCGCCTCCGCCGCCACCTCGAACTCCCCACGCACACACTCAAAGAACTGCCTTATCTGCCCCGGAGGCAGCAGGCTCGGCGTCCCTCCGCCCAGATAGATGCTCCCCACCCTCCGCGGCAACTCCGCCCCCAACTCCGCCGCACGCCTGCCCGCGCCCGTTAGTTCGCCGCACAGCCGCTCCACATACCCCTGCATCCGCTCGGCCGCAAACACCCCCGACGCAAAGTTGCAGAAGCTGCATTTGGAGCGGCAAAAGGGCACAGACGCATAAATCCCGACACTACTCCGTCCCTCATCGCCTGCCCGCATAGGCCTATTCTCCCACGCCTACCCGCCGCACCCGTTACCAACGCCTCTTGCACAGCATCCATCCCCGCCCCCACGCATCTACAATGGGTACAAGCGGAACCGGGCCGTCGCGCTCCCACGACGCAACCCCGGCAGCACCTCCGCGCCCGAGGTCCATGGCGGAAGAGAAAGAGAACAAGCATAAGCAGGAGCCCGCCCGGCCCGCCCACGACGATGATGTCGTCGGCAAGGCCTACGACGCACGCCTCATGCGTCGGCTTCTCGTCTACCTCCGCCCTTACTGGCTGCAGGTCGGCATCTCTCTGGCTGCCATCATCATCAAGAGCGTCCTCGACGCCGCCGGCCCGCTCTTCTCCCTCATCGCCATCAGCCGCTACCTCGGCGGGGCAGGACACGTCTCCTCCGACCCCCTCTCCGGCTTCGCAGTCATCGAACGCGCCATGCGCTGGCTCAGCCCCTCGCCCATCATCGGCATCGGCCAGCTTGCCGCCGTCTATCTCGCCTCGCTCACCCTCACCTTCTTCCTCGAGTTCGTCCAGACCTACCTCATGCAGTGGACCGGCCAGAAGGTCATGTTCGACATGCGCGCCCAGATCTTCCGCCACATCCAGCGCATGCACGTCGGCTTTTTCGACCGCAATCCCGTCGGCCGCCTCGTCACTCGTGTCACCAGCGACGTGGACGCGCTCAACGACATGTTCACCTCCGGCGTGGTCGCCATCTTCGAGGATGTCTTCGTCCTGGCCGCCATCATCCTCTTCATGCTCCGCATCAACTGGCGTCTGGCCCTCATCACCCTCGCCGTCCTGCCGCTCATCATCTACGCCACTCAGGTCTTCCGCATCCACGTCCGCGACAGCTACCGCCGCATCCGTTCCGCCATCGCGCAGATCAACGCCTTCACCCAGGAGCACGTCAGCGGCATGGCCGTCGTCCAGCTCTTCAACCGCGAACAGCGTGCCTTCCACGACTTCTCCGCCGTCAACCGCCGCCACATGCTGGCCTTCAAGGACGCCATCCTCGCCTACGGCCTCTACTACCCCGTCGTGGACCTGCTCGGCTACACCGCCATTGCCGCCGTCTTCTGGTTCGGCGGCGGCTCCGCCATCGGCAAAGACGCCGCCGCGCGCGCCGCCATCATCGCCGTCGTCATCGCCTTCATGCAGTACGCCCAGCGCTTCTTCCGTCCCATCATGGACCTCAGCGAGAAGTACAACATCCTGCAGGCCGCCATGGCCGCCAGCGAGCGCATCTTCAAGCTCCTCGACACCCAAGCCGAAATCGTCTCCCCCGCCGCCACCCTCCACGGCGACTCCTCCGGCCGCATCGAGTTCCGCGATGTTTGGTTCACCTACCAGCGCCTCGACGACGCCCAGCAGGCCTGGCTCGCCAGCGCACCCGACGACCAGCTCGACCAGGCCCCCGACGTCGAGTGGGTGCTGCGCGGCGTCAGCTTCACCATCGAACCCGGACAGACCGCCGCCATCGTCGGCCACACCGGCGCCGGCAAAACCACCATCACCGCCCTCATGATGCGCTTCTACGACGTCCAGCGCGGCGTCGTGCTGGTGGACGGCGTGGATGTCCGCCGCCGCAACCTGCACGACCTCCGCCGCCGCTTCGGCGTCGTCCTCCAGGATCCATTCCTCTTCTCCGGCACCATCGCCCAGAACATCCGCCTCGGCTCGTCCATCCCCGATGCTCAAATGGAGCGCGCCGCCAACGAGGTCAACCTCTCCGACTTCATCGCCTCCCTCCCCCAGGGCTACAACGAGCCTGTCAAAGAACGCGGGGCTACCTTCTCCACCGGCCAAAAGCAGCTCATCGGATTCGCCCGCGCCCTCGCCCACTCCCCCGGCATCCTCATCCTCGACGAGGCCACATCCAGCGTGGACACTGAGACCGAGCTCCGCGTGCGCTCCGCCCTCCAGCGCATGGTCGTCGGACGCACCTCCGTCCTCATCGCCCACCGCCTCTCCACCGTGCAGAGCGCCGATGTCATCCTCGTCATGCACAAGGGCCGCCTCCGCGAGATGGGAACCCACCAGCAGCTTCTTCCCCAGCGCGGCCTCTACTGGCGTCTCTACCAGCTTCAGTATCAGGATCAGGATGCCCCCGCGCCCGCCATCCCGGGCACACTCCCCGATATGCTCTCGGAGGGCATCTAAGTGGCCGCCCGCTCCAACCCGCTCATCTTCCTCTCCGCAGGCGAGGCCAGCGGAGACCACTACGGCGCGGGCCTCATCGCAGAGATTCGCAAGCTCATCCCCGGCGCTGAGTTCACAGGCCTCGGCGGCACCGCCATGGAGCACGCTGGCCAGCACCGCACCCTCCGCGCTGAAGATGTCGCCGTCATGGGCTTCACCGAGGTCATCCTCCACCTGCCCGCCATCTACCGTGCCTTCCACAAGCTGGTTAATTCCGCTCGCCTCCGCCGCCCCGACGTCGCCATCCTCATTGACTTCCCGGACTTCAATCTCCGTTTGGCCCACCACCTGCGCGAGCTTGGCGTCCCCGTCGTCTATCTCGTCAGCCCGCAGCTCTGGGCATGGAAGCAGAAGCGCCTCCGTCAGGTGCAGGAGCGCGTCAACAAGATGCTGGTCATCTTCCCCTTCGAGGAGGCCTTCTACCGCAACCGTGGCGTCGAGGTCGAATTCATCGGCCACCCCCTCGCCGACGAGCCTCCGCCCACCATCACCCGCGAACAGTTCGCCCAGCGCACCACCTCCATCAGCCCAGACGGCAGCCGCCACCACCTCGACCCCGCCAAGCCCTGGATTGCGCTCCTACCCGGCAGCCGCGTCTACGAGATGCTCCAAAACCTCCCCGAGATGGTCAAGACCGCCTACGAGCTCGGCGACGCCTACGAGTACGTCATCCCCGTCGCCCGCACCCTCACCATCAAGCAAATCTCCAAGCTCGAGTTCGACCTCGGCAACTGGGAGCCATCCGACGCTCCGCCCCCGCGCATCAGCTTTGTGCAAGACGCCGCTCCAGCCCTCTACCACTCCCACGCCGCCTGCGTCGCCAGCGGCACCGCCACCGTCCTCGCCGCGCTCATGGGCAAACCCTTCCTCGTCGTCTATCGCACCAGCAAGCTCACCTACGCCATCGCCAAGCGCGTCGTCCGCTACCCCCCGGAGATCCCCGCCCCCCTCGACCAGTTCAACCGCCCGCCCGTTGCAATGGCCAACCTCATCGCCGGCCGCCGTGTCGTCCCTGAGCTACTGCAGGAGCAGTTCACCGTCGAGAACATGGTCGCCGCGCTCCGTCCGCTCCTCGGCGACACCCCCGAGCGCGCCGCGCAAATCAGCGGCCTCGCCGAGGTCCGCGCCCGCCTCCACCCCTCCGGCCGCCCCGCCCTCGAACGCGCCGCCGCCGCCGTCCAATCCATCCTCAACACCTAGCCAACCGTATCCACTTCTCCCCCAATTCCGTCTAAAGTAGGGATGAGGTTCACTCTGCCGATGCTCCGCTTCTCGCGCGCCCTGATTCCCCTCCTCGCCGCCGTCCTGCTCGCGCCTGTCGCCTACGCAGCGCAGCACCGGCCGCTCGACGTCACCGTCTACGTCATCCATGCCACCCTCGACCCCGCCGCCCACACCCTCTCCGCCACTGCCGACGTCACCTTCACCGCCAACGACGACCTCACCACCGCCGCCTTCGACCTCAACCGTTCGCTCTCCGTCACCTCCGTCACCCTCGCCGCAGACCCCACTCACCCGCTCGACGCCACCCGCTCCGCCTCCGGCGCCATTCAGGTCACGCTCCCTGCGCTCATGGCCCACGGCCTTCAGGCCACCCTCACCTTCACCTACTCCGGCACGCTCAACGGTGCCGACTCCAGCCCCATCGAGGGCGTTCGCACCGCCGCCATATCCGACCCCATCAGCGTCCTCCTCTACCCGGGTCAATGGTTCCCCTCCACCCCGGGCGGATACCTCATCTCCCGCTTCACTTCTGAGCTGCATCTTACTGTTCCCGCAGGGGAAACCGTCATCGCCAGCGGCCCAACCGGCGCACCCCATGCCAACCCCGACAACACCCAGACCTTCGACTTCAACTGGCCCACTCCCGGCTTCCCCGGCTCCGTCATCGCCGGCAAGTTCGCCCCCACCATCGCCCCCGCCGGAACCTCCGTCCGCATCGTCGCCACCGATGCCCGCGCCCACGACTCCACCCGCAACCTGCCCGAGTACGCCGCCGTCGCCGAGCGCCAGTTCGACTTCCTCACCAGCCTCTACGGCCCGCCCTCGGCCAACCGCCTCACCCTCGTCGAGCTCCCCGAGGACAGCGTCTCCGCCTTCTGGGCGCCGCAGATTGTCGCCATCAACGGAGCGCGCCTCGGCTTCGCCAACAGCCATCGTCTGCTCTCCAACACCATCGCCCGCCAGTGGTGGTCCAACGATGTCAGCCCCGCCTCCCTCAGCGACGCATGGATCACCAACGGCCTCTCCCGCTACTCTGAGCTGCTCACGCTCGAAGACGAATCCGGAGCGCAGGCACTCCACTCCGCCGTCAACGATGTCGCCGCCGGCGCCCTCGCCTACGACACCCAGCCGCTCTCCTCCATCGGCCGCGCAGACGTCTTCTCCCCCACCTTCCAGTCCATGACCCTCGAGAAAGGCGCCATGGTCTTCCACATGCTCCGCTGGCAGCTCGGCGACCAGACCTTCCACGCACTCCTCAAGGGCCTCTACGCGCAGTTCCACGGCGCAACCGCCGGCATCAGCCGCCGCGATGTCGAGACCGCCGCCAACGCGCTCTCCGCCAACGCCACCGCCGAAACCGGCTCCGCGCCAGAACTCACCGCCTTCTTCTCCCAGTGGATCGACTCCAACGGCGCGCCCTCCTACACCAACCAGTACACCGTCTACCGCTTGGGCGGGAACAAGGGCTTCCGCATCGTCGGCTCGCTCAGCGAAGACCTCGACCTCTTCAGCATGCCCGTGCTCCTCAAGATTGAAACCGAGGGTCGCACCGTCACCCAGCGCCTTCAGGTCGCCGGCACGCAGACCGCCTACAACGTCGAAACCTATGGCCGCCCGCGCCGCATCTCGCTCGACCCCGACGGCTGGCTCCTGCGCCAGACCCCTGAACTCGGGGTCCGCGTCGCCATCCTGCGCGGCCAGCAGCGCATGGCCGAAGGCGACCCCTCCGCCGCCATCGCTGAATACAGAAAGGCGCTCGCCGCCAGCCCCAACAGCTCGCTCGCCAGCTACCGCATCGGCGAGGCCCTCTTCCAGCAGCGCAGCTACCAGTCCGCCGCAGACGCCTTCCGTGATGCTCTGCGCGGCGACAGCGACCCACGCTGGACCGAGGTCTGGAGCCACATCATGCTCGGCAAAATCTTCGACGTCACCGGTCAACGCACCCGCGCCGTCAACGAGTACCGCCTCGCCGTCCAGACCAACGACAACACCCAGGGCGCACTCAACGAGGCCCGCAAGTATCTTTCAACACCCTATCAACAGGAAAACCCCACCTAACGCACCAACTTCGGCGCCTCCGCGTCCATCTCCACCGTCGCATCCATCCCCAACCGCCGCCAGAACTCCATCACCGTCGCCACCGTCGCGTCGCTCGTCGCCGGCCCCCGCAGCACACGCACGCTCTTGGCCTCGCCCACGTCCAGCCCCTTCGCCGCGCCCACCGCACGCACCGCCACGCACCGGTCCGCGCGATACGTGCAGCTCGCCAGATCCGTGATGCTCATCTTCTCCGACGGCGTGCAAAGTATCGTCCGCGGCGGCGCCATCCGGTCCAGCAAACAGAAAATCTCCAGCTTGGATTCCAGTTCGTCAGGCACAAAGTCCACCACCAGCGCGGCCTCGCGCACCGCCTCTTCCATTGTGGAGGCCAGTTCCACCCCGCTCCCCGCCAGCTCCGCCTCGGCCGCGCGCCGGTTCGCCGGAAACACATCCTCCAGCACCACGTTCAGCCCGGCCTCAGCCGCGCGTTTGGCCAGCCGCCTTCCGCGCTCCCCCGCGCCGATGACGGTGATCTGTCCCGTCACTACGCAACCTTCTCGACGGCCGTCAGCACGCTCTCGTAGCTCGGCTCCGAGCTGCGGATGTGCTCCGCCACGCGCTTGCGCTCCTCCGCGCTCAGCGACGGCAGCACCGATTGGATGCGGCGCAGCGTCGTCGCAATGTCGTCCACGTAGTTCATCGTGCGGATGGCTTCTCCGGATAGCGGCATGTGTTCTCCTATGGTCTTCTTCATTTCGTGCGGCTCCTGCCGCTGGCTCGATTGTACCCGCACTCTGGCCGCGGATTCCCGCCGCTAATCCCGCTCCGTCAGCCGCATCAGCTCACGCATCTGCGCCGCAATATCCGGATGCAACGCCTCCGGCTCGTGCCGCCAGCGCCAGTTCCCCGCGCTCACGCCCGGCGTATTCATCCGCGCCTCGCTGCCTAGGAACAGTACGTCCTGCAGCGGGAAGATGCATGTGTCCGCCACCGACCGCGCCGCCGCCCGTATCATCGCCCACACGGCGTCGCCTTCATGCTCCACCTTCTGCAAGTACGTCTGCACGTTCGCCTTTGTCGCCTCGTCCGCCGAGCGCCACCATCCCAGCGTCGTATTGTTGTCGTGCGTGCCGCTGTACACCACCATGTTCGGCCTGTACTGGTGCGGAAGGTGCTCGCGTCCGCCGTGCCCGCCGAACCCGAACTGCAACACCCGCATCCCGGGCAATCCGAACTCCTCGCGCAGCGCATTCACCTCTGGCGTGATCACGCCCAGGTCCTCCGCTACCAGCGGAAGTCCCTTGAACGCCGTCCGCAACCGCTTCAGCAAATCTCTCCCCGGAGCCTTCACCCACTCGCCCTTTACCGCCGTCTCCTCGCTCGCCGAAACCGCCCAGTACGCCTCAAATCCGCGGAAGTGGTCCAGCCGCACCGTGTCGCACAGCGCCAGATTCCGCTTCACGCGCTTCACCCACCACTCATACTTCTCCGCCGCCATCACATCCCACCGATACAGCGGATTCCCCCAGCGCTGCCCCGTTGCACTAAAGTAATCCGGTGGCACGCCCGCCACCCGTATCGGCTGCAACTGTTCATCCAGCTCAAACAATTCCGGCCGTCCCCACACGTCCGCGCTGTCGTAGTTCACAAAAATCGCCGCATCGCCCATGATGCGGATGCCCAGCCCCGCCGCGTACGTCCGCAGCCTGTCCCACTGGCTCTGGAAGAAGTATTGCAGCGCCTCCTCCACCGCCAGCTCCGGCGCGCTCTCCTTTTTCAGTGCCGCCATCGCGCGATCGTCGCGCCGCGCATACTCATCCGGCCAGTTGTGCCAGCTCTCGCCGCCGAACCGCCGCCGCAGCACCGCAAACGCAGCATAGTTCGGCAGCCAATCCGCATTCTGCTTCTTGAACCGTTGAAATCGCGCTCGCTCTTCGGCGTTCGCACCTGCCAGAAAACGTCCGGCCGCACGCTCCAGCAGCGGCAGCTTCACCCGTCGCGCCGCCTCAAAGTCTGCCGGCCCGCGCTCCGAAGGGACATCCTGCATCTCCTCCGGCATCAGCCAACCCGCGTTCACCAGTTCACCCAGGCTGATATAAAGCGGGCTGCCCGCAAACGCGCTCAGCGCCGAGTACGGTGAATC